>ERZ1292629.3578-Hain-H43-01um-R1-3578-length-11933-cov-4_pt1 | contig 11933 bp, 15 predicted proteins | sample MGYA00564399_ERZ1292629 | MGnify/ENA primary metagenome ERZ1292629 (study PRJEB36523, sample SAMEA6512636) | groundwater metagenome | collected 2019-01-08 | study: AquaDiva: Metagenomics assemblies of 32 groundwater samples | reverse complement strand
AGTTGATAATTGCCAGAATCGCAGCGGCAAGCGGAGGGATATTTTTAGTTTTTCTTATCTGCCTTATACTTGTATTGATGTCGATAAGGTTTTATATTCTGGGGGAAATAGCTTCAAGAAGCATTATTTTGAACCAGTCCGAAAAAATTTATCAGACGCCCGATTTTATTTTATATAAAACAGCCGTACAAAATTATAACAAAGATTTCGAGCAAATTCTAAATTTTTATAAAAATCAGACATTTTTCAGCAGCGCCCTAGAAGTCGTTTCCGAGATTCCGCGGCCCCGAGGGCTATATTTTACCGGATTATCCGTCAAAAGAAACAAAGACAAGCTGTCGGCAAGCGTGTCGGGTTTTGCAAAAAGCCGCGAGGACCTTCTAAACTTCAAATCCAGCATTGAAAAAGCAAAGCAAATAAGCAACGTGTATTTTTTGCCTCAAAGCTGGATAAAGCCGACAAATATAAATTTTAGTTTAACCTTTGATGAAAAATCAGAATAAAATTTATATAATAGCGGCAATTTTTGCTTTGATATCATTAATTTTGATAGTGTTTTTGGTTTGGCCATCTATCAGAAGCATCAAAGAGGGCGCTCAAAACATATTGGCTCAGAAGGGAGAGGAGGAATTCATTAATGCGCAGAATAGGGAATTGAATAATTTTAAAAACAATTACTTAAGCTACGGGTCCGACCTTGAAAAGGCCGACAAAATGTTCGTTAATTCTCGAGACCCGGTTGATTTCATACAATTTTTAGAGAACACGGCTTTTGAATCGGGGGTAAAAGCAGATATTTCTCTGGCGCAGAACACGGGCGAGCAGAAGTCAAAGAAGTCCGCCTTTATGAGCTTTAATATAGCCTCCACAGGAGATTTTGTTAAAATCCTTTTATTCTGCAAAAAGCTTGAATACGGCCCTTATTTGGTGGAAATACAAAATATTGAAGTAAAAAATACCGGCAATGTTTCAGCTATTTTTTCAATAAATGTTCAAACCAAATGATTAAACCTGTTTTAAATTCAAATGCCAGGGCTTATCTGAAAAAAATGGAAAACACTCCGTTGGTTTTGGGCGTTCATGCGTTTTGGGTTGTTTTAGCATTGGTTTTATTAGACATTGTTATAGGCGTGTTTTTCTTTTACAACTATATCTTTTTGGCGGAATTCTCAAAACCGGCAGGTTCTGCAGTTCCGGTTAAATTTCAGGAAAAAACGTACAAAGAAGTTCAAAGCCAGTGGGCGTCGCGAGAAATAATTTTCTACGGCGATTCAGTTGACGAATATTCAGACCCTTTCCATTAGTAATTTTAAATGGTATTGTGTGTTAATATGGTTCAAAATAATAAAAAAGTGCTTTTTATCGAAGACGACTCGGCTTTGGTAGACGTTTTCGGGGAGATTTTAGTGGCGGAAGGTTTTGAAGTTAAGGTTATTAGCAGTGGAGGGGAGGCTTTAAAAAAGATAAAAGATATTCAAAGGGGCGATGAGAAAAAGCCGGATATAGTGCTTCTCGATTTAATACTTCCCGATATCAATGGCGGAGAGGTTTTGCGGGAAATAAGGGCAAATGACGCAACAAGTGGCATTATAGTTTTTGTTCTTACAAACCAGCAAACCCCAGAGCTTCAAAATCTCGAGGACATAAAGGCCGATGAATTTATAATAAAAGCAAGCGTGACTCCCACGCAATTGCTAGGCATGATAAATAAAAAATTATCAATAAAATGAGCATCGCAAAAAAGAAAATTTTAATTGTGGAGGATGACAAAAATTTCCTCTGGATCTTGCGTCAAAGTTTCAATGAGGAAAATTTTTCCGTCATATACGCGATGGACGGCGAAGCCGGACTTTTGTTGGCGCAAAAAGAAAGCCCGGATTTAATTATTTTAGACATTTTACTTCCCAAAATGGACGGCATTACTGTTGCTAAATCTCTGAAAGAAAAGGGAGTTTCGTCTAAAATAGTATTCTTGACCAACCTAGAGGACGCCGACCACATAAGCTCGGCCATAGCTGCCGTTGGCGAAACCGAGTATATTGTGAAATCCGATTCGGGCATTGACGACATTATTGCGCGGATTAAAAAGAAACTGGAATGAACAAATATATATCCAAAGGCGCGCAAAAGGGAAAAATTGTTTTTAATAAACCCATAAAAAGATTTTGGGGAAATGCAACTCGCCTTGAACGAAGCAATGTGAGGAACAAAAACAAAAGCAAAAAAGGTTAAGCCGCAGTATTTGCGGTTTTTTGTTTATGGAAATCGTTGATAAATATGGATATTTAGAAGACGTCTTGAAATATATAGAGAAAAACATAATAAATTCTCGCGGGCTTTTTAAAATCAGCCAGAAGGCAAATATAGAACAAGCTTTACTGCAAAATCTTTCGCGGTCCCTGAAGGGTTTCTCTGAAAATCAGTTTTTTACGGCCTTAGAAGAAAAACTTGAGGAAAGGCACAGCTCTCCCCTTGATGCTTCAGCCGAATTGGCAGGAGCTGACATGGGAATTGAGCTTGACAAAAATAAAGCGTTTATTATGATTAAATTCAAGTGGGACATTGCAGTTGAAGGCGAGAGGGAAGACCGAACCAGCATGCAGGTCCAAATATTTTCTAAAAATAACATTAAAGTAAGGGTAAATTAGCGCATTATAACGTATTATGGCAAGGCCCGAGAGAAAATTTGAGTCAGAATGCAGAAAATGCCACAGGCCGCTGAAATTTCCCGGCGACAGGTGCCAGTGCAGAGAATGGCTGTGTTTTAGATGTTGCGAGTGCGACATTGACTGCGACCTTTGCAGTTGCAAGCACAAGAGAAAATAATCGCCTAATGGGCGATTTTTTATGATATAATAAATGAATGATAAAAATTTCATCTATTATTTTGGCTGTTGCCGCCTTTTTTTCTTTGCTGTTTTCTCAAATTGCTTCGGTTCACCAAGAAAAAATTATTTATAACCAAGGAGGCGATATTAAAATAGAAAATCCGGAAGTTTTACAGACTTTTTACGACCAGTTGGGCGGCGGTACAAGAAATTACCTGATTAATTCTGGCACCGGCTTTAATTTGAATATTAAACTTTCTGTTCCGGCGTCTTCAAATTATAACGGCAGATACTCCGCCAAAGTGTTTTTAGCTGACCAAGACGTTGCCTTTCTTGATGGCCAGACAAGTTTTGCGTGGAAGGAATTTTACAACAGCTTTGACAGAGAGTATTATTTTTTAGGCCCCGAATTGGCAAAGCCCCTGCCGGCAGGGGCTTACAAAATCACTGTTTTCAGCTATGAGAACCGCGGAAAGTACATTTTAACTGTGGGGAAATATCAGAAATTCAGCTTTTTGAATTTGCTTTCTGCTTATTTTATTTTGCCAACCTTAAAGCTGGAATTTTTTCAAACATCGGTTTGGCAATTTTTCTTAAGCCCCGTTGGATTGATTCTAATTCTAATTCTAATCGTTGTTTTGCTCTTCTGGGCATGCGTGAATCTTGCTAAATTTTTTGCCGAAAAAATGGGCGCAGAAAGAATGCCGACAATACTTTTAACTTCTTCTGGAATGTGGGGCTCAAAATACGATATATTGTCGGTGCTTCCAAAGCCCGCATACAATGTGAGGGTAGCCCACATTATTACAGCTTCAAAGCCTGAGGAAGATAAGTCTTATGTTGAAAAAGACAGAGAACTGATGAGGGAGGCGCAGTTTAATGTGGAAGAAATTGATATTGAAGGCAAGAACAAGGGCCAGCTGATGAATTTATTGAAAGACTTTGATGTAATTTACGTTCAGGGCGGAAACACTTTCTATCTTTTAAAGCAAATGCGGCAAAGCGGGTTTGATAAAGTTGTTAAAAAATTAATCAAAAGGGGAGTTGTGTACGTTGGGGTTTCCGCCGGATCTATAGTTGCCGGAAAAACAACAGTGACGGCCGGCTGGAAAGATGCTGATAAAAACATAGTCCACCTGAAAAATTTAAAAGGCCTAAGGCTTGTCCCGTTCAATATTTTTGTGCATTACAGCCCTGAATGGGACGAAACAATCAAAAAAGAGCAAAAAAAATCCAGGCACAAGCTTGAAATTTTAAGCGACACGCAATCTATATTGATTCAAAACAAAATAATCACCTTTTTGGGCAGTGGAGAAAGGGTTATTTACTAAAATGAGAATAAACGTTAAAGCAAAGCCAAATTCAAAAGAGGAAAAAGTGGAAAAAATTGACGAGCAAAATTATACTGTTTGCGTGAAAGAGCCGCCTGAAAAAGGAAAGGCAAACAATGCCATAAGAAATGCCCTGGCGGTTTATTTTAAAACAGGCTCATCATATGTTAAAATTATTTCAGGATATTCATCAAGAAATAAAGTTATTGAAATTATTAATAAATAATTTATGGCAACAACATCAGTTCATGGCCACATTGTAGAATACGAAGAAAACGCCGAAGAGGGTATTCATTATTTAATTTACAGTTTGAATGGCGAAGAAGCAAAAGTCTTTTTTGACCAGGCATTGAGCCACGGCTCGGCTCTTTTTGAAGACTCAATGGACCGGAAATATAAGCTGACTCATAAAGGCGGAATAAATTACGAATTGGTCCGGCAAAGTTGACTTTTTTGGGTGCAATAGTAATATAGAACTTAACGTGTTTCCGGCGCTCGCCGGAGCGTTATTTCTCTTTTTTGACAGGTCTTTGACATTAGACACTTTTTTGGCGAAAGCCAGAAGGGAAGTGCGTTATGATTAGTGAAGCAACGTTAGATAGGCTTGCTCTCGAAGTTTTGAGGGCTGGGGTGTTGGAACTTAGGGCAGTCCCGGTGAAGGTGACCAATGAACAAGTTGAGACCCTGCCACTCAACGCGAGGCCGTTTCTTTACGCCTCGGGAAATTGGGGGCCGGGCTATCTTATGATCAAGGGATTGGTCGGCCGTAAAGTGTTGATCAGGTGCCTTGCTAGGTATCTGGCAATCGAGGTCGCAGACAAGTGGCCTATAGAAATTGACTTCGTCGCTGGTAACGTTACCGGCGGAATGATTCCGGGATGGCTGGTTTCGGAAGAGTTGGAAGTTCTTCTAGGGCGGCGAATCCCGTTTGTTTACATTCGGGAGCTACGCAAGACCGGCGGGCAGAAGGAGTTGATCACTGGAATCCAAAACAATCCGGAAATCCATCCAGGTCCTCTTGGTTCCCAAGGTCTGGACATGGAAGAGCTGGTCAACTTTGCTCAGACCATCACCAACGGGGCGATCTGTTTGAGGGAAGCAGGCTACCGATGCAAGGGCGGAGCCTGCATCCTCTACTACGACAACCCCGTGGCCAACAAGGATTTAGCTGGAGCTGGGATAGAGATGGTCTCCCTGCTTACTCTGCCGAGGATAATTGACGTGGCTGATTGCAATTCGACACACTCCAAGGATCTATTGGCCGACTACCGTCAATTTCTAAGGAGTCCTTTGCAGTGGCAGGCCGACCGCGGCTTGACTCATGTCGACCGAGGAGGAACCAAGTAATGAGTAGCCCAACACTTTTTGTGGCCCTAGATGGCCTTCGCGGAGAGAAAAGGAATACTCTCGACGCAGTTCGTGAGCTTGAGCAAGTGCCTGGAGATTTCGGGTACAAGATCAACTTGGACTGCACGATGGAGCATGGCGCTCATTTGGCCCTCCGCGGTCAACTTTCGACCTCTCGTCCGATTTTCGCCGACACCAAGACGTGGAACGGCAAGCGGACAATGACCGATATCGCCAAAATGTTGGTTAACATCGGAGTGGACTACTTCAATGTTTGGGTCCAGGCAGACGACCAGCTTGAAGGCGCAATCAAGGCAACCGAAGGGTCAAAAACCAAGGTCCTTGGAGTTACCGTACTCACTCACTACGGCGAGAACTGGTGCAGGATGTATTTCCGTCGTTCCCTCGAAGAGACGGTAGTCTTCCTAACCCAACGAGCGAAAGACCTCGGTTGCCACGGCGTCGTTCTGCCGGGAACTTGCCTGGTTGCGGTCGCCGATAGCGATCGTCTGAAAGCCGTTCCGGGGATTCGAATGGAAGAGTTTGCGGACGATAGGCACAAACAAGAGGTCACTCCTGAATTCGCGGTCCAAAACGGAGCCGGAATAATCGTGTGCGGGAGTCCGATTATGAAAGTTGTCGACAAAGCGAACGCACTTCGTCAGATTCTTTTGAGAATCCGGTCCGCCCAATAGGCGGCTAAGCTGTCGGAAAGTCCGATGGCGCCCTGCATGTCATAATGCAGGGCTGTTTTTTTGCAAAAAGACTTGCAAAAAAAATTTAACTGGGTAAACTTAATCTAATGAAAGTTAAGAGGCCTAAAAGAAGAGCAAAAGTAAAATCTAGAAAGATTGTCAAGAAAAGGCCAGTTGCAAAGAAAAAAATCAAAAAGACAAAACCGTCTAAAAAGTTTTCGGCTAAAAAGAAGAGAGTCGCAAGAAAAGCAAAAAAAGGAAAACCCGACAAAAGCGCAAGGCGCATTTTGACGGGCCCGTCACAATCTCGCCGAAAGGCGAGTTTGGTCGGGAAGCCAAAAATAAAAGTTGTTTTGAAAAAGAGAAGGTCTGTTTTGAGGAAAAAAAATAAACCGCAGAAAAAAATTAAATTAAGGAAAAAAACTGCAAGGAGAGTTGTTGTTAAGAAAATTGCGCGAAAGAAAATTATTATAAAAATAAAGCCGGAAGAATCTAAAATACATCTTCCCGTTGAGTCTGTGTTTAAGGCAAAAATAAGAGTTATTGGAATTGGCGGGGGAGGCGGGTCAATTGTTTCTGAATTTGGCAAGTCTTTGGAAAAAACCACATTTATTATTGCAGACACAGACATAAGGGCATTAAAAAAACGGACCGGATTAAAATATTTTTGGTTTGGAAAAGAGCTTACTCACGGTCTTGGAACCGGAGTAAACCCCGATTTAGCAAGAGAGGCGGCAGAACTGGAAAAAGAAAAAATAAAAGAATTATTTTTGGGGCAGGATATTGTAATTTTAGTCGCCTCGCTGGGCGGGGGATTGGGGTCTGGAGCCACTCAAATTTTTGCAGAGGCCGCCAAATCATGCGGGGGGATTACATTTGGAATATTCACCTTGCCGTTTCGTTTTGAGGGGAAAAATAAGGCGAGGATCGCCCAAAAAGCCTTAAAGGAATTAAGAGAATCGTTGAATGTTTCAATTGTAATTCCGAATGAGAGGATTTTTAAAATAATTAACGCTGATACGCCCATTACCGAAGCGTTTTCCGTTGTCAATAAAAATTTAATAGTGTCTTTGGAAAGCCTGGTCGATTTAATTTACAATCCGGGAGTTATAAATATTGATTTTGCCGATTTAAGGGCAATTTTAAAAGGCTCAGGTTCCTCGGCATTTTTAAACACAGTTGAAGAATCCGGCAAAGACCGGGCTGAAAAAGTTGCGGAAAAAGTTTTGCACAACCCTTTGTACCAAAACAGCAATTTTCAAGCCGAAAAGATTTTGTTTAACATTTCCGGCGGGCAGAATTTATCAATGTTTGAAGTTGAAAAAATCAGCCAGACTATCGGGAGCGCACATCCGAAAGCAAAAATTATTTTTGGAATTTCCAAAAACCAAAAACTAAGAAACAGGATAAAGACAACCATTTTAATGACAGGGCAGGGCGCGGTCAGCCCATCGGAAAAACCAGAAGCCGCCCCAGAAGTTTCTGGGGCGAGCCTCGCCCATTCGGGGCGGGAAAAAATTCCAGCCAAAAAGCCGAAGGCTCAAAAGCCCGGCAAAGAGAGCAAAAAAACCCACAAAGAGGAAAGACATCCGACGCCGGCGGCGGCTCCGGTATTTAACAAAATTCCTATTCAGGACTCGGTTTCCGCCAAGTTAAGCGTTCTTGAAGCGCCGGCGAAAAAAACAATAAGGAGAAGCGCATTAGAGGTTAAAAAAGCTTTGGAGTTGGAAGAAGACAAAAGAATTGACCAGGAAAAAGAATGGGAAATTCCGGCATTTTTAAGGAGAGTGAAATTTAAATCGTAAAATTTATTTACAAATTTATGGAGATAAACCCCGTTAGAAATTTCGCGGGGGAAACATCAAAAAACATGGAACTTCAAATTTCTAACGGGGTAAAAAAAGCCATAATTCCGGTGGCAGGCCTTGGCACAAGATTTTTGCCAATGACAAAGGTTTTGTCAAAGGAGTTTTTTCCCTTGGCCGACAAGCCGGCAATTCAATATATAGTTGAAGAAGCGAAAAATTCAGGGATTACTGAAATAATTTTTGTTGTGAGCCCGGGGCAAAAAGCCATCTTGAGCTATTTTAAAAAATCTCCAGAATTGGAGAAAATTTTAACTAAAAGAAAAAAAGAGGGCCTCTTAAAAGAGCTTCATGATTTTCAGAACAAATTCAGCGATATTTCTTTTTCCTTTGTCATACAAAAAGAGCCGAAAGGAGACGGCCATGCAATTTTGCAGGCAGCAAAACTTGTGAAAGATGAACCCGTCGCTGTTTTGTTCGGCGACGACGTTGTGGACTCAGAGACGCCGGCAACTTCACAGTTGATAGAAATATACAAAACCTGCTCCTCGCCGGTTTTGTGCCTTAAAGCCATACCGCGGGAAAAAATTCCGGCCTATGGTTCGGTTGCGGTTGAAAAAATTGCGAGCCGCCTTTATAAGATTAAAAAAATAATAGAAAAGCCGGAGCCCTCCCAAATTTCTTCTGATTTGGTGATGGTGGGCAAATATATTTTAACCCCCGAGGTTTTTGATTATTTGAAGAAGGCTGCGCCGTCAAAACGGGGAGAAATTATTTTATCCGAGGTTTTTGACAAGATGCTAAGCGAGGGAAAAACAATTTACGGATGCGAGATAAAGGGCGAGTGGCTGGAATGCGGAGACAAGTTAAAATGGATAAAATCCTTTTTCTATATGGCCCTAAAAGACCCAAGGTATAAAGACGAATTAAAACAATATCTAAAAACTATAAAATAAAATGACATACGATTTAATCATTATAGGCGGAGGACCGGCGGGCATTACAGCCGGCATTTATGCGGGCAGACAGCGAATGAAGACGCTTTTAATTACCAAAGAATTCGGCGGGCAGATGGCGAAGAAAGCCACAGAAGTTTGCAATTATCCGGGCTTTGAAAGAATTTCAGGAATGGAGCTTATAGATAAGTTTGTTGAACATTTAAAAAAACAGGAATCTGTCGGGATAGAATTTTCAGAAGCCGGAAAAATAGAAAAAAATGACAATATTTTTACAACTATAACAACAGAAAATAAAAAGTTCCAGAGCAAAGCCGTAATAATTGCAACAGGGGCCGACCCAAGGCCATTAGAAGCCATTGGCGAAAAAGAATTTATCGGAAAGGGAGTAAGCTACTGTGTCACTTGCGACGGGCCGGTATTTAAGAATAAAACAATAGCAATAATCGGCGGCGGAAACTGCGGGCTTGAAGCCGCCATATTCATGGAAAACTACGCCCAAAAAATTTATATTTTAGAATTCGGGCCGGAATTAAAAGCAGACCAAGAAAATAAAGAAGAAGTTGAAAGGTCTGATAAAATCGAAATCATTAAAAACGCGGCAGTAAAGGAAATAAAGGGCTCGACGCTGGTTAACTCTCTGGTTTTTGAAGACCAAGTTTCGAAAAAATTAAAAACATTAGAGGTTCAGGGCGTCTTTATAGAAATCGGAAGTCAGCCGGCAACATCTTTGGCAAGGGGCTTGGTTGATTTCACCAAAAGAGATGAAATACAAGTTGAACCCGAAACATTTGGCACAAAAACGCCGGGCCTGTTTGCAGCCGGCGACAATAATTCCGGGCCGTATAAGCAAATTGTTACAGCCGCCGGCGAAGGGTGCAAAACTGCTTTAGCGGCATATGATTACATAAGAAAGCAAAAAGTTGATGGGTAAAATAAAAAATATAGAAGCTCGCGAAATTAAGGACTCAAGGGGAAACCCGACCGTTGAAGTTGTTTTGGAAACAGAAAGAGGGGAGTTTTTGGCTTCTGTGCCCTCGGGAGCTTCCACCGGTAGGAATGAGGCGCTGGAATTGAGAGATGCTGATGGCAAGGGGGTGAGCAAAGCAATTAAAAACGTAAATGAAATTATTGCGCCGAAATTAAAAAATTTGGACCCGAAAAACCAGGCAGAAATTGATAGAATAATGATTGAGCTTGATGGCACTGAAAATAAATCAAAACTGGGGGCAAACGCAATTTTGGCAGTTTCTATTGCTGTTTGCCGCGCCGGAGCCGCATCAAAAAAAATAGCGCTGTATAAACATATTGCAGAGCTGGCTGAAAATAAAAATAAACTAAAGCCGCCTTTGCCGATGTTTAATCTTTTAGAAGGGGGAGTCCATACTGATAAAAAAACAAACACGAGTGTGCAGGAATTTATGATAGTTCTGCGAAAAGGCGGTTTTGCTGAAAAATTAATTTTATGCAATAAAATTTTTCTTAATTTAAAAGAAATTATTGAAAAAAATTATGGCAAAGCTGAAATGGGTTTTGAAGGCGGATTTGAATCGCCCTTTTTGAATACAGCGCAAGCATTGTACGCGCTTTGTGGCGCGATAGGCGATAGCGACGCAGGGATTGCTTTAGATTGCGCAGCTTCCGAGTTCTATAAAGACGGAAAATATAATTTGGACGGGCAAGAATTTACAGATTCCGGGCTTCTGGAATTTTATAAGGGCTTGGTAAATGATTTTTCCCTGCCTGCCGGCAGGCAGGCGATAATTTCTATTGAAGACCCATTTGCCGAAGAGGATTGGAATGGGTTCGAGTTTATTGTGCGACAAAGCGGAGGCAAAATCTTTGTTATTGGCGATGATTTGACAACGACAAACATAAAAAGAATAAAAGAGGCGCACAATAAATTAGCCTGCAACGGCGTAATATTGAAATTAAACCAGATTGGAACAGTTTCTGAAACTATTCAGGCCTGCAATCTGGCAAAATCATTTAATTGGAAAACCATAGTAAGCCATCGCAGCGGGGAAACGCTGGACGACTTTATTGCAGATTTTTCTGTGGGCGTAGGGGCTGACTATATCAAAGCCGGCTCTCCCGCAAAGGAAGAAAGAATGGTAAAATATAAGAGACTAATGGAAATAGAAAGCGAGCTTTAAGCTGGAATCTAGTATCTAGAAGCTGGAAGTCAGAATAGAATAAAGAATATAGAATTCTGAATTCAAAATTCTATTCAAGCTACAAAATACTAAATTCAAGATTCACACACAAATGGCTAAACTTATTTTATTAAGGCATTTAAAGTCGCAGTGGAATCAAGACGACAGGTTTGCCGGCTGGACCGACGGGCCTTTAGCCAAGGAAGAGTTTGTAAGGGCAAGGGAATTCGCAGAAAAAATATTCCAAAATAATATTGATGTCGTATATACGTCGCCTCTTTTCCGCAATCAGGACACCGTGGCAAGGCTTTTTGAGTGCGTTGATTTAAAATACCCGTTTTTTATACATTTAGACCCTGGAAAAATGCAAAAATGGGGAAACTACACAGACATAAGCCAGAATGATGTGCCGGTGTATGTTTCGGAAAATTTGAACGAAAGATATTATGGCGAGCTCCAGGGATTGAACAAAGAAGAGACAATAAAAAAATACGGAGAAGCAAAAGTAAAAGAGTGGAGGCGGAGTTATAATATTGCGCCTCCGGGCGGGGAAAGTGAAAAAGATGTTTTTAAACGAACAGCCCCTTTTTACCAAAAATATATAGAAAAAGATATTAAGGCCGGAAAAAATGTTTTAGTTGTGGCATCTCACAACAGCCTAAGGGCAATCGTAAAATATATTGAAGAAATCTCAGACGAAAACATTATAAACGTTGAACTGCCGTTTGGGGCATTGCTGGAATACGAGTTTGACGAAAATCTTTCTTTGACTACTAAAAAATTCATTGAATTATTTTATGGGGTGGAGTTTATTA
>ERZ1292629.3577-Hain-H43-01um-R1-3577-length-11935-cov-7_pt1 | contig 11935 bp, 13 predicted proteins | sample MGYA00564399_ERZ1292629 | MGnify/ENA primary metagenome ERZ1292629 (study PRJEB36523, sample SAMEA6512636) | groundwater metagenome | collected 2019-01-08 | study: AquaDiva: Metagenomics assemblies of 32 groundwater samples | reverse complement strand
AAGACAGAAAAGGAGGTGAGATTATGAAAGAACAGGAAGTTCTCGAAATTTTAGCCAGAGTCGGCGCGGTGATTACCGACAGCCACATTGTCTACACTTCGGGCAAACACGGTTCGGCCTATGTGAATAAAGACGCGATTTATCCGCATACCGACGAAACTTCCCAGTTGTGTTTCGCCTTCGTCCAACACTTCGCTGGCGACAAAGTGGAAGCAGTGATCGCGCCAGCCATCGGCGGGGTAATTCTCTCGCAATGGACGGCCTTCCATTTTTCCCAAGCGCTTGACACTCAAGGCGAAGTGCTTGGTGTCTACGCCGAAAAAGACGAGAATGGCGAGTTTGTTATTAAACGCGGCTATGACAAACTGATCAAAGGCAAAAGAGTGCTCGTCGTTGAAGATGTGCTTACCACCGGAGGCTCCGTCAAAAAAGTGGTGGAAGCGACCCGCGCTGTTGGCGGCATTGTCATCGGCGTTGGCGCGCTATGCAATCGCGGTGGGATTACCGTTGCCGACATCGGCAATCCACCGAAACTCTTTGCACTCGTCGATGTCAAACTCGACGCCTGGGATGAAGCGGACTGTCCGCTTTGCCAGCAAGGCGTTCCCATCAACACGGAGGTGGGCAAGGGCCGAGAATATCTCGCCCGAAAAACGCAAAAACAATAAATTCGCAATTAGGGCTATCTGACGATAGCCCTCTTTTTTTATTTTAAAAAATCCCCCGCCGGGGGATTTTTTTAATTTTGATTCTCTGTTGTTTCGGTTGGAGCTTCCGGCGCGGTTTCAATCGGCTTTTCCGGCTCAACTGTTGGCGTTTCTTCTTTTGGTTCTGCCGAAGATACTGGTTCCGCCGGCTTCTGAACTTTCGGCGTCGGCTCTTTGCCCTTCAAAGCGTCTTTCAGATTTTTACCCGCCTTGAACTTGGCGGTTATCACCGATGGAATGGTGATTTTTTGCTGGGGATTCCTCGGATTGATGCCTTCCCGCCCCTTTCTCCGGCGAGCGGAGAAAGTGCCGAAGCCAGTCAAAGTGACCTCGCCGCCGTCCTTTAGCGTCTCAATCGTGATGTCAACAAAAGCGTCCAACGCGTCATCAATCTTGCTTTTTAAAAGGCCGACTCGATCGGCGATTTTTTCGCTTAATTCCGCTTTATTCATATTATTATTCTCCTTTCTTGTTTATTTACTTAAATTTTTTTCTTATATTTAAATTTTCACAATCTTATGAATCCGTTTTATCTTTTTTGCTTTGCCCATCTTTTCATCAATCTCCAAATACACTGCGTCAAATTGGCACTGACCCGAATCGGGCAAATCGTGCTTTTTGGAGCTCCGGCCGGTTTTCAAGAATAAATTAAAAATCTGACCTTTGTCCGCGCCGATGACCGAGTCGTAATAGCCGATCATGCCCGCGTCAGTGATATATCCCGTGCCATCGGCCAGTATTCGCTCGTCGCTGGTCGGCACGTGAGTGTGGGTGCCGATAACCGCCGCGATTTTGCCGTCAAAATAATTCGCGAAAGCGGTCTTTTCCGAAGTCGCCTCGGCGTGAAAATCAACCAGATAAATCGCCTTGCCGTGCTCTCTGATGATTTTTTTCATCATCTTGAAAGGATCGGCGACCCGGTCTTTGATAAAGACCTTACCCAATAAGTTTACCACAACTACCTTTTTTTTGCTAATTTTCAATTCTTTTACGCCAACACCTGATTTCTTGGCGGGATAATTGGCCGGCCTTAACACGGACGAATCTTTTTGGTTTAAAATCTCATCCGCGCCCGCCTTTTCCCAAGCGTGATTGCCGGAAGTGAACAAATCCACGCCGGCCTCAATCATCTCGGCTAAAGTTTTTCTGGTAAAACCGATGCCGTGCGCCAAATTTTCGGCGTTGGCAATAACTAAATCGGGATGATATCTACTTTTCAATTTCGGCAATTCTTTGATGACCGCCTTGCGGCCAATCTTTCCCACGATATCGGATAAAAATAATATTTTGATCATAAAATGACAATTCTTTAAATTCACGAGGTATCTCTTCATTCCTCCCCTCCTTGTTTTAAGGAGGGGTTAGGGGGAGGTCTTAAATTTAAGACCCCTCCGCCCTTTGGGCACCTCCCCTTAAAACAAGGGGAGGAAAATTTGTTTTTGTGTTTTAATGCTTTTGTGTTTTTATGTTAGCGAGCGTATTCCGTCACTCTTTTTTCCCGAATAACATTGACTTTTATTTCGCCCGGATATTTCAATTCGTTTTCAATCCGCTCGGCGATATCCTTGGCCAGTTTATGCGCGCCCAAATCGTCAACTTCATCGGGCGTGACAAACACGCGCACCTCGCGTCCGGCTTGAATGGCGTAGCTTTTTTCCACGCCGGCAAAACTCTTGGCGATATTTTCCAGCTCTTCCAAACGCTGGAGATAATTTTCGTAAGTGTCTTTTCTCGCGCCCGGCCGAGCGCCAGAAATCGCGTCCGCCACTTTAACGATCAAGCCTTCCAAGGTGGTCGGCTTGTCTTGATGGTGTTCGGCGACCGCCTTGATGATGTCTTCGCTGATTTTATATTTTTTGCAGATGTCTCGGCCGATTTCCATGTGCGTCCCTTGGATTTCATGGTCAACCGCCTTGCCGATATCGTGAAGCAGTCCCGCTTTTTTCGCGATGGAGACATCAGCGCCCAACTCCTCGGCGAGTAGCACCGAAAGGTGCGCCACTTCCACTGAATGGTTTAAAATATTCTGGCTGTAACTGGTGCGGTATTTGAGCCGGCCGATAATCTGGACGAGTTGCGGATCAAGCCCGGCCACGCCCACTTCATAAACAGCGGCTTCACCCGCCTTTTTGATATCCAAAGCGATTTCCTGCTTGGCTTCCTTGATCGTCTCTTCAATTCTCGCCGGATGAATGCGCCCGTCAAAAATCAATTTTTCCAGCGCCTTTTTCGCCACCTGCCGGCGAATCGGGCTGAAAGACGAAATGGTCAAAGCCTGCGGCGTATCGTCAATAATCACTTCCACGCCGGTTAATTGCTCAATCGTCCGGATATTCCTGCCTTCCCGGCCGATGATCCGGCCTTTCATTTCATCGTTGGGCAAATCAATCACCGAGGAGGTGTTTTCTTGCGCGTGCGAAGAGGCGCAGCGTTCAATCACCACCGACAGGACTTCTTTGGCTCTTTTTTCCAACTCTTCCGACGCTTCACTTTCAAGCTTTTGGATCCTTTGCGTCAAATTGTCGGCGATGGAACGCTCGGTATTTTCCATTAAAATTTTCTCGGCTTCGCTCTTGGTGAAGCCGGCGATTTTCTCCAATTTCGCCACCTGCTCATCCCTGATCTTGCCGATTTCTTCTTTAAGATTGTTAATTTTGTCAGCCTTATCCGCTAAGTCCTGCTTCTTATTTTCCAAATCCATCAACTTCTGGTCAAAAAGCGATTCCCGTTTCTCGAGCCGCCTCTTGGCGATTTCGGTTTCCTGCCTGATTTGCTTGGCGTCTCTCTTTGAATCCTCCAAGACCTTGAGCGCTTTGTCTTGGGCGGCCAGCAAAACTTCTTTTTGTTTGGTTTTCGCTTCCGCCAGTAATTTTTCAATTCTGGCCTCAATGGTGCCTTGGCGATTTTTCGCCCATTGTTTTCTGGTGAGATACCCCGCGCCAAAACCGCCGAATAAGCCGACGACTAAAACGACTAAGATAAAAATTTCCATAAATTTCCTTTTATTGAAGAAGGAAATTTAACGCATGAAAAAAATTGCTTTTAGAAAAGCCAGATTATTTCTGTCGATTTGATATTGGTATATCAAGAGGGTAAAAATTCACTAAGTGGTAACTCATGTAAAATTGGCTTATTTTCCAAAATCAACGAAAATGCGCTAAGTTCCTGCTTTTGTTTAATAATTTATTAGTAATTTCATTTTAGCATGAAAAAGGAATGGCGTCAAATGGCGATTGTAACCAGTAACTGGTAATTAGTAACTGGTAATTTTTTTATTTTAAAAAAACCGCCGAACGAGTCGACGGTAAATCACTTTGGCCATTTGGGACATTCCTCTTCTTCTATTCCTGAAATTAGGGTCGGAAATCAGACCCTTCCTTGTTCTAATCCATATCCACCATCACGTCACAGATTATGCAGAAATAACCTCCTCCCACTGAACGGCTAGTGCCACAATCATGACGGCAGGGAATATGGACCCCGGCGGCTTTAGCCCTTTTTATGGTTGTTCTAATTTGCTTCACTAATTTTTCAATTTCCTCTTCCAACAGGGCAATTTCTCTTTTCCGTTGTGCCTTTTTCTCGGCTATCTGCGTCTCTTTCTCGGCTATCTGTCCTTTCAATTTTTCCACTTTCGCTACCGCGTCGTTACCTTTGGCGGTTTTCTTTTTTCCACTCATACGTCTATCCTCCTTTTTCTGGTTTTGGGTTAAAGCGCAACCTTTATTTGTGTTGACATTATATAGTATATCTTCTTTTCTGTCAAATACGAAATCAGGAGTTATCAGTGTTTATTAGTTTAATATTAGCGTCAATTAGTGGATTATTTCACCATCTTATCAATAATCCCGTAAGCGAGCGCTTCCTCGGCCGACATGAATTTGTCGCGGTCGGTGTCTTTTTCAATCTGCGACAAAGACCGGCCGGTGTGTTTGACTAAAATCTTATCCAGCCGCTCTTTGATTTTCAAAATGTGTTCGGCGCGGATTTTAATGTCAATCGCCTGGCCTTCGGCGCCGCCCATCACTTGGTGAATCATAATTTCACTGTTGGGCAAAGCAAGGCGCTTGCCTTTGGCGCCGCCGGCCAAAATAATGGCGGCCATACTGCCGGCCGTGCCCACGCAAATAGTGGACACATCCGGCTTGACGTATTGCATCGTGTCATAAATGGCGAGACCGGCCGAGACCGAGCCACCCGGCGAATTGATGTAAAGCTTGATGTCGGCGTTTTTATCCTCGCTCGCCAAAAACAAAAGTTGGGCAATGACCGTGTTGGCCACGCCGTCATCAATAGGCGAACCCAAAAAGATGATCCTGTCCTTCAAGAGACGTGAATAAATATCATAGGCGCGTTCGCCCAAATTGGTTTTTTCAATTACCGTTGGGATTAGATACATATGTTTTTAAGTCAAAAGTTAAAAGTTAAAAGTCAAAATAAAAAAACCAAAACTTTAGACTTTCGACTTTGAACTTTAGACTATCCCACACTTTACACCTTTTATTAAATTTTATCAATTGCAAAAATTAGACTACTTTTAACTGCCCGTTCTCCTCCACCACCTTCCACGGCACGGTGAATCCCGCCGCCTTTTGGTGCCCGCCGCCGCCAAAAAAAGCCGCGAGTTTAGACAGATCAAGATTTTCGCTCTTGGTGCGCAAACTGACCCGGGTATGATCGGCGTTAATTCTTAAAAACATCGACCATTCAACATCGGAAATTACATTTAAAAAATTGGTTAAGCCGTCAATTTCCTCCTCATCCGCTTTGCTTTTTTTAATCTCGTCTTCGGTGACATAAGTATAAGCGAGATTCAGTTCATGATTCACTTTTAGCCGAGACAAAATCTCTCCCCAGAGCCGCAAGCCGTCAATCGATTTGTGATGTAAGACTTTACCCGCGGTTTTATGGATGTTGGCGCCGTTTTTCATCAGCTCTCCCGCGATTCTAACCGACGCCGAGGTGGTGGCGGCATTAACTAATCCATTTGTGTCGCTTAGGATGCCATTTAAAAGACAAATAGCCATCGACTTATCTATCTTTACTTTCTGATCAATAAAAAATCGATGAATTAACTCGCCGGTTGAACTGGCGCGGCTGTCAATCAAGTTTATGTCGCCATAGTTTGGATTACTAAGATGATGGTCAATGTTGATAATCGTGGCTGATTTGAAAATCTTCGGGTCAAGGCCGGCGTGTTCCCAATCACTGTTGTCCAAAACCACGATCAGATCCCAATCTCTTTCCAAAATTCTGGCATTATCTTTCAATTCTTCAAAAAAGGGCAGAAAATCTAAATAAGAAGGAGGATTTTGACTGACATAGGCCTCGGCATTTTTGCCCAAAGAGCGGAGGTAAATCATTGTGGCCAAAAGCGAGCCGCAACCGTCGCCGTCCGGGTTTTGGTGAGTGAGAAGAAGGACCTTTTCCGCTTCAAGAAAACAATTATTAATTTTACTAAAAATTGGATTCATTCTCATTTTAGATTATCAAGTAGTCGATCGATCTCGGCCGCTTTCTCCTCTAAGTCATCAATTAAAAAATTTAATTTGGGAATAATCCTTAGAATAACTTTTTTATTGAGTAAGCGAACCAATTCATTCGCTTTCCCGGATAAAATTCTAATCACTCTTTGTTGTTCGCTCACTGGAAAAACTGAAATAAAAACTTTGGCCTGTTTCAAATCCGGCAATGTTTCCACTCGGGTAATGGTGGCCAGAGTATTTAGCGGAAATTCAATTTCTTTCGCGATGATTTGACCCAATTCCCTTTTAATCAACTCATCCACTTTTGGCATGCGGTCAGACATAAAAATTTAAAAATATAAAAACTTAAAAATAAATTTTGGCTAACTTTTTAATTAAAAATCGTTCGTTATTTTTATATTTTTATATTCTTGTATTTTTAAATCACTTCTCCTGATAAAATTCCAAAACATCCCCTTCTTGAATAATCGGATTGCCCTCGAAGGCGATGCCGCATTCCTGGCCGAAAGCGACTTTCTCCATCGGCTTTTTGACGCATTCCAAACGGCTGACCTTGCCGGAAGAAACCGCCTCGCCGCCTCTCGTGACAATGACGGCATCGGAAGTTGAAAGCGTCCCTTCAATTACTCGGCCGCCGACAATCATATTTTTGTTTTCCCGCCGGAAAATCTTTATCACTTCCAGCTTCCCGATCAGATTCCTAACCGTTTCTTTCACTTTCATGGTCGCGATTTGATTTTGGATATCTTCAATCAGATGATAAATCACCTCGTAATATTTAATCTCTACTTTCTTGTCCCGCGCCAAATTTTCAACATTGGTCGCCGGCTTGACGTGAAAACCGATAATTTTTGAAGAGGTCGCTTCCGCCTTTAAGACATCAGCTTCGCCAATCATGCCCAAACCCTTGCCAACGATTTTAATTTTAATTTCATTCGTCTCCAATTTCGCCAAACTTTCAATAATCGCTCCCACCGAACCCAAAACATCGGCCTTGATAATCAAGTTTATAAATTTGGCGCCGGATTTGTCTTCGCCGTTCTTGAATAAAACGGAAAAATCCCTCTCTTGGCCAGCTTGATTCTTTTTCGCGTCATGGTTGAGCAAATTAACATCTTCCGGCACCTCTAAAATGCTACCGACCGGCGGCGCCAATTTAAGACCGAGAATTTTTGCCGGCGTTCCCGGCAAGGCAAAATCAATCATCTCGCCTTTATAATCTTTAAGCGCGCGGACTTTGCCGTAAAAACTATCGCCCATTCCCAAGACATCGCCGACCTTCAGTGTGCCTGATTGAACAAGCAAGGTGGCAACCGGCCCCTCGCCTTTGTTAATATGAGATTCAACTACCGTGCCAATCGCCAAGCGGCTCGGGTCAGCCATGATTTTTTCCTTTTCCATATCGGCGACTAAAAGAACCGTTTCCAGCAAATTGTCAATGCCTTCCCCCGCCTTGGCCGAGACCGGCACGCAAATCACATTGCCGCTCCAGTCTTCCGGCAACAAGCTGATTGAAGATAAATCTTGTTTCACTTTTTCAATATTGGCCTCGGGCTTGTCAATTTTATTGATGGCGACGACAAACGGCAATTTAGCGTCTTGGATAATTTTTATCGCCTCCTTGGTCTGCGGCTGGATGCTGTCATCGGCGGCGATCACTAAAATCGCAATGTCGGCCACGCGAGCGCCGCGCGAACGCATCGCGGTAAACGCTTCGTGACCGGGCGTGTCAATAAAGGTGATTTTTCGCCCGAGCGAAAAATCATCCCGACCCGCCGGCTGGCGGGGAGGGACCCCTCCGCGCGCCCCGCCTCCGGCGGGGCTTGGTCGGGATGACTGCTCGCCCTTCGGGCGGACAGTCACTTGGTAAGCGCCGATATGCTGGGTAATGCCGCCTGATTCTCCCGAGACTACGTCGGTTTTCCTGATCGCGTCAAGAATTTTTGTCTTACCATGATCCACGTGCCCCATTACGACGACGACCGGCGGCCGAGGTTTTTGGTCACCGCCGCCTTCCAAAATCTGTTTCAATCTTTCTTGGCCTTGATCAATACTTTTATCTTCGCCTGACTTATCTTCACCAGCGATAATTTTAAAGCCAAGTTCCTCGCCAACAATGCAAGCGGTGTCAAAATCAATTCTCTCATTCATTGAAGTCAAAACACCGTTTTTGAGAAGCTCGGCTAAAACTTTATTGACCGGCAAATTAAGTAAAGAGGCGAACTCGCGCACGGAAATCACCGGCGGTACTTTTACTTCTTTCACTTGGCCTGCTTCTTCAACCGCCGATTCTCCGTTTGGGATGTCGCCACGGATTTCCGCGATGCGGGACATTTCCTTTTCTTTCTTCGCTTGGGCTTTCCAAGCCTCCATAATTCTCAAAGCGATGCGGTCGTCAATCTTGATCGCTTTCTTGCCCACGTCAAAACCGAGCAAAGGGAGTTTTTCCAAAAGCTCGTTGGTATTCACTCTAAGTTGTCTCGCGAGTTCTGATACATTCATATTTTTAAAACTCCTTTTAGTGTAGCAAAAAACCGCTTAAATTTCAAGCGTTGATTGAATTATGTTAATTGAATTATTTAATAAAATCTGATATAGTAAAAAAGTTAAAAATGGCCACGTAGCCAAACGGTAAGGCGGAGGCCCCGCCCCGCATTTGCGGGGCGGGGTAAATCTGCAAAACCTTTTTATGGCCTGGTGTCCGAGTAGTTAGGGAGCGGTCTGCAAAACCGTTTACATGGGTGCAAATCCCATCCAGGCCTAAAATAAAATAATCGGCTCCTGCCGATTGTTTTATTTTTGGATGGGAATTGCACGGGCAGAAGCGAGACGAGCCCCGCTTAGCGGGACGAGGGCGAGCGTCGAAAATTGCGAGCTGGCGTAGCAATTTTCGCTGCCCAGGACGACGAGCGAAGCGAGGAGATAAAATCCCATCCAGGCCTAAAACAAAAATATCCCCGCTTTTCGCGGAGATGTTTTTTTATACTATATGCTATAAGCCATACGCCACAAGCCATTAATAGATTTCCACTTCCACGTATTTCACGCCGAATTTGACGGCTTCTTCTCTGGTTGAAAACCAGATATCAATGCGTTCGTTAAAACGCCTATTCATGCGGTCTTCCACGCTAAAAACCTTGTCGCCCGCCACGCCCGGCAATTTGATTTTGGTGCCGAAAGGCAGAAAGTTGGCCGCGACAATGCCATCTTTTACTTTCTTGCCGTTAGCGGTGGTAAAGGGATCACTGTCGGTCTGATCAACGGTGGAAGAATAAGCGGTCGCCAAAACTTTAATTTTTTTGATTGGCTCGCGCGGACCGGCTTCAGGCAGCTTGTTTTTGCCGCTGATATTGAAAATATCAAAAATTATCGGCTGTTGCCAATTATTAGTCAACCAAAAAGACGAACTGGCTTCATTTTCACCAACATCGGAATAAGCGTAAGAATACTGCGGAAAAATAAACTGTAAAATCAACATCAAACTGATAAAAGAAATAATTTTTTTGCTAAAATTAGGCATATTTTTTCGTCTAAAATTAGATATTTTCGGGCTAAACACCTGATTTTCTTAGGAAAATCAAGCTTTTTTGTCAGCCGGTCCTTAAGAAATAAAACAACCTTCCATATTAGGAAGGTCGTCTCAAATCCAGAACTTGCCATTATATCATGCCTAAATAATCTTGTCAATGGCTTGCTGGTTTACGCAGCATGTTACGTAACATGCTGCGTAACAAAAAAACCACCCCCATTTTAAAAAGTGAAGGTGGTTTTTTATTTAAGCGGGTAGCGGGAATCGAACCCGCATCATCAGCTTGGAAAGCTGAGGTAATAGCCATTATACAATACCCGCATCTCAATGCCTTAAGGGCACGAAGACAAACCCGGGGAATTCCTGCTTTTCAATTTTGTCTTCAGAAACTTTTTCTATCACCCAAATCGAATTCTCAATCGGCAAAACCAGCCGGCCGCCCACTTTCAACTGTTTTACCAATTCTGGCGGCAAATCGCGAGCCGCCGCTGAAACCAGTATCTTATCAAACGGCGCTTCGCTTGGCAACCCCAGCTCTTCGCCCGCTCTGATAATTTCGGCATTAGCCAAATTATATTTAGTTAAATTGCTTTTACTGAACTTCACCAAATCAAAAATGATTTCCGTGCCGAATACTTTACCTTTTGGCCCGACTAATTTTGAGAGAAGCGCGGTCGTCCAGCCCGAACCGGCGCCGACATCCAAAATTTTTTCGCCCGGTTTGGGCGACAAAAGAGAAACCATAAAGGCGACGGTCGTCGGCTGGGAAATAGTCTGCTCGTGTCCAATAGACAGAGGATAATCGCCGTAAGGACTGTTTTTAAATTCCGGCAGGACAAAATCGGCTCGATCAATCTCTTTAAACGCCTTAATGACGGCTTTTGATTTTAAAATGCCGCGGCCTTTCAAATATTCGGCTAATTCGTTCTGATTCATTATTTTATTAAAAAATTAAATTTATTTACAAATAAATTTGTCGGAGTGCGGAGAATTGAACTCCGGCTACACCCACCCCATGGGCGCGTACTACCGTTATACGACACTCCGTCAGTAATTGAAATCATATCTTAAAAATTAATTTTTTTCAAGAAAAAGCCCAATTCCGATGTCGGAATTGGGCAAAAAATAACTATCCGCGGCTGTTTATCTGTCCTGTCTTTTCAAAGGGACAAATATTAAGAGAGTGCGGCCCAAGCAGAAAACACCCTCCGCTTTGGCAACCGCTCGACTTAACCATCTCTTGAAAACAAACGCAGACAACCATGTTCTCGTTAAGGTTAAAGGTAATAATCTTCTGGCTGTTATGAGGACAAGAGACTTTTATTTCTCTTTTCCCTTTTTCCGTTTCCTCCTTATACGGACACCGACCACGCGCGGTTTTAAGCCAGCAGTGATCGTTTTCCCGGCCGCAAGCCACCATCCCGTCAGAGATAAAAATTGGGGTCTGGTGGTCGCGGCAGAAAAACCGATTCCTCTTCTCCACTCTCGTTGCCTGAACAATCGCTTCCATTACTTTTCTCCTTTCGTTAAAGAACGACTTACAAAAACAAAAAACTGGCCTTTTGGACCAGTTCACCGGCTTCTTTTTGTTTTATAAAAACAAATCAAAAACCAACTGGCCCGCGGTCAGTAAAAAAAAACCAAAACCAGTTATTGACTCTTATTGTTTTCATGTGGATATCTTAGCAAACATAAAAAGAAACGTCAAATCACTTTTGCCATTCTCCGTAAAGCCGCTCAATTTCACGGGCAACCAAAAAATCGCGGTCAGTCACCTTGCCGCCGACATCAAACCGCTGGAGGTCAAAGACGATTTTTTTATAATAAATATGCATATCGGCGTGATGGTCTATTTTTTCAAAGAAAAACGCCATTTGATTGATGAAACCGAGCGCCGAGATAAAATTCTTAAATTGAAACTCCTTGCTGATTTTATCATTTTGATAAGTCCAGCCGGGAAGGATTTTTAATTGTTCTTCAATTTCCTCTTGGCTTAAAATAATCGGATTGTCCACATGCTTATTTATAAATCCCATTCAAAAGTGCGCTCCGCCACCCCATAAATATCAACTAATCGTAATTTTATCTGCTTGACGGCCGGGGAAATCGGCGGAAAAATAAGCAAGCCGCTAAGGTGATGCCCGCCACGGCCGCCTTGCCATTCAGTCGGCTGATACCGATTGTTTTTATCATCAAGCAATTGGGCTTGTTTG
>ERZ1292629.3574-Hain-H43-01um-R1-3574-length-11938-cov-6_pt1 | contig 11938 bp, 5 predicted proteins | sample MGYA00564399_ERZ1292629 | MGnify/ENA primary metagenome ERZ1292629 (study PRJEB36523, sample SAMEA6512636) | groundwater metagenome | collected 2019-01-08 | study: AquaDiva: Metagenomics assemblies of 32 groundwater samples | reverse complement strand
GCTACTTTAGTTGGGAATATTTGCGTTTCATCACCTGAGTCGGCGTCTATTACGAAAATATTAACTTGGGTGTCGGTATCTGGAACACCGTCTTCTAAACTAAACCTAAATGCGTCGACGTCAGCTGAAGTAATCGGACTACCAACTGGAGGATATCCTTCAGTTGTATCGGTGAGCGGATCATTCGCTTCTAACACTACTTCGCTAGTTCTCCTTGGAATTGACGGCTTAGGTTGAATCGCCATAACTCCAAAGGCACCGTTTTCAAAAGCCATCGACGCGCCAAGTGAAAGCGTATTGGTTTCGCTTGGGAATCCGTGTTTAGCGAATAAAGCGTTAGGATCCAAGAAAAATTCTGGATCATTTAAGTCTTCGGTCGCTATATAACGGGCCTCTAAAGTTTGTCCTTCTTGTAACTGCCTACTTGCCACTCGAATAGTATACTTGTCGCTGCGTTCATAAGGAGTTAAGCCTTCAGCGATAGTAATTCTTAAAATACCGTTGTCTCTGGTTACGCCGTCACTAGTAAAAACAACAGGAGCGCCGTAAGCGTCTAAGGGCTGTCCTGAAACCGAGCCTGAGCAGGTAAAGGTGGCGTTACCGGAAATAGGATCACCGTAAGCGTCTCTAATTACCGAAGTGGCTCTAAGGGTCCAAGTTTCAGAAGGAGCATTTACGTCTATTAAAGAGACCGTAACCGTGCCATTGCCTACGTTACTAGTGCCGGGTAAAGCGAAAGTTCCACCCTGATCAACTAAGGAAGCTCGTTGTAATTCAAGTCGACCCGTTAAAGGCTCTAAACGATAATCATAACGACTATCAAAGGCCAAGGTAGTTATAGTACCCTCAAAGCCCGAAAGAGGAATACCGTCCAATAAAATAGTGCTTCTATTTGGAATTAATTCTGTCTTTGCTAGCTGAAAGTGGCGACCATCTGGATTATTGGCGGCGGCGTAATCAGAATTTACACCGTCAGCTCCGTCACCTTTAGCATCAAGTATTACAGTCTCTTGCGACTCTCCTAACCCCATAATCGTAAGTATTCGTAAGCCTCCTGGTATGGAAACCGCACGTCGTATCGTTCTAGTACGAGAAAAGGTGTTGGGCTGAACATAACCAGCAATCCCAGGTATATTGGCCATATTTTAATCTCCTATTTATTTAATAATCTTTTTCCCTTTCGCAAAATTTTCTTCTGCCCACAAAGGCTGTAAGTTCGTGTAATGACAGGCTTTTTTAAACTGTTCTCGGTCGGTTAAATCGAAACTACTTAAAGGCAACACGTGATCTAGGTGCCATCCGTAAAAATCATAATTTTCCCAAGTCATTTCTTCGCCAGTCTTTAAACGCGGATAAAATTTTGACTCTAGGTGTGCTTTTAATTCTTCTATAGAGCAACCAAGATCTTTAACAGCCGAACCTTTCTTCTGATTATTCTTTAAAGCAACCCTAAGCCGGCCTCTCAAATTGTCGGCAATTTTAACTTCTAAACGCTTTCTTTGTTTTTTCCTTGTTTCTTTAACTTTATCGGGATTATTTGTTCTCCACCTACTAGCTTTTTTTGCTAGTATCGCTCGCCTTTCTGGAGTCTTATTTCTTTCATTTTCTCTTGTTCTATTTTCCCTTAGTTTATCGGGGTTTGCGACCTTCCACTTTTTAACTCGTTTCCGATTTGGTTCTGGATCCTTAGCGTTTTTAATCCGTCTTTTTTCGCTTATTTTTTCCCTATTATTTGCGTAATATTCGTTATATTCTTTTTTCCTACAAATTTCACAAGTATTTCTATATTTACCGTTGCTTCGTAGCTTAAACTCTTCTAAAGGCTTGTTTTTATTACATTTTATACACTGCTTGGTCGTATTTAAAATTTCCACAATAAAAACCCCGAACATAGAACAGTCCCTATATCCTATAATAATTTATTAGTAGATTTTTTATTCTAATTCGTCAGCTTGTGTAATTAAATGATTTATTGTTAGTCCATCAGCCGGCGGATCTGTGTCTATAGTATTAAAAGTCATACAAAGCCCCAAACGTTCACAAAAATCGGATATTGGGATGTGCATTTTAAACTCACTTCTGGCATCTACGTTAATAGATACCGAATATAAATAATCGTTAGCGTAAGGTTCTTCCACTTCGCCGCCTGAAGAGACTGACCTAATGAACAAACCAGCATTTTGTAATTCGTGCCTTCTAGTCATTTGCAAGACGGCCATAACTATGTCGGCTAATTCTTCCCTATCTCCCTCACTTTCAGCTATAACTTTAACCTCAAAAGTATGATCCCAAGCTCCAGATTGCGTATAAAAAGCTGGAGTGGATATAATGGTGGCGTTCCCGTACCCATCCATTATTAATTCTTTTCTGTAAATTACGTCTAGGTAGTTCTGATTAAACGATATTGGAACGTATCTGCTTCCTGTGTTTTTTATTATAATTGAAGGATTAAATTTAATATCATAACGATAAGTACTACCTATGAATATTCTGGTAGTTTCGTCGTCATCCAAACCAGCAGCAGGATCAAGGCCAAGGTGACTAGGGGTCTTTGGAAACCCGAAGATATCAGATACGAATTTAAACTCTCGATCTTTTCTAAAAACATCACGTAAAACGTCTATAAGTAGGTTTTTAGAGTGTAAAATTCCTACCTGTTGAATAATACCCTCAAGCCCAAAAACGTCACTTATAACCCTGTGTGATACTAAAACCATTATAGTGCCTCAATTGGAACATTATATTCTTTTAATTTTTGTAAAACATATTCTTTAGTTAATTTATTTTTTTCTCTATAGTCGAACCTTATAAAATATTTTATATCTTCTGGATGTTTACTAATTTTTTTATTCTTAACCTTGTCTAAAAATAATGTTCTCTCAAAGTTCTTCTTTGCTTCTTCTTTACTACAACCTCCAAATGTAACTGGCCTGAAGTGTTGTTCTCCATCGTATTCAATAGCAAGTTTTAAATCAGGAACCCAAATATCTATTTCTTGCCTACCCTTTTTTATTTTAAGCCACCCAAAACCTTTATAGTTATTATATATTGTGGTGTTAAATAATTCTTTAATAATATTAGATAATTTTTCTTGAGTTTTTCTAAAATTATTACAAAACGGGCACCAAGTTCCTCTCTTTACAGCCTTTAAACTTGCTTTCCAAACATGATGCATTGCACATTGCCAAATTAATTTTTCCGAACTATTTATATATTCTTCAGACAAACACAAACCACCTCTTGTTAATGCAATATTTTTGGCAACACTTATATCATATTTTTTAGCATTTATTGCACACTCTGGGCACCACTTATTATGATTTTTTATATTATTTAAAGAAGCAGACCAAATATGATAAAATTTACACTGCCATATAAGATTTTCTCTTAAATTTATATAGTGATCAGATAAACACAGGCCTCCTCTTTCTATAGCTATGCGTTTAGCTACCTCAATAGTGTGTTTGAATTTCCTACTACAATGCGGACACCATCGCCCAATACTGATTTTATTGAAAGACGCCATCCATATGTGTTTATTTTCACATTCCCATTCTAATTTTTCAAAATTATTATTATATATTGTAGATAAACATCTTCCATTATGTGCCTCAGCTAATTTTTTGCAATCAAATATAGTTCTTCTTTGTGATATTCCTGTACACTTCTTACACCAGTTATTGTGATACTTAATGTTGCCAAACAATGAACTCCACTCATGTCCACCCTTACACCTAAAATCTAAATAACTTTTTATACTTGGACACGTATCAGATAAGCATTCTCCGCCTTTATTTTTTGCTATTTGTCTCGCTTCTTCAATATAATCAGCCATTATTTGACCTCAAATTCCTCTACTCCAATTGGTACTTCGAATATTTTATTTATAGGCACCAATTCTTTATTTTTGTAAGAACCAGTAAACTCCGCTACGTATTTTCCTGAGGGTAATTGCGACAACCAAGATCCGCCTTTATTAGTTTTAGTTTCTTTAACTAGTTTATTGTTAGGATCAAATATTTTCACGGTAATATCTGACAAAGGAACGCTTTGATTATTTACAAGTGTTACCATTTTTCCTCTTACTCGCACGCCTTTACTTTTTAGCTTGGATTCGTCAGCCGTCTCAAATTTAAACCTCATTCCCTTTGGATCTGTATTAGGTTTGGTCCAGCCCGGCACTTTTATTTCACTTGCTTTTTGTAGCAGTTCACTTAGTTTAGCCGAATTAGCAACTTTTTTAATATTCTGGTCGAGTATGTCAACTTTTTTAGTAAGTATGTCAACTTTAAATAGTATTTCATTAAGCAAGTCTAAACCTGATTTTTCTGTCATTTTATTTCCTTAATATCTGAACGTTAAAACTAAACCGTGTATATTTATTCCTTCTGGATTTTCTGTAGATCCTGAGTGTGTTAAAACTATATAATAACTGCTTTGCGAATAATTAATTATCTCTCCATTAGTTTGAGTCATAGTAATTTGACCATCAGAATCTCCAATCGTGCCAAAATCTCCGTTTGTGGTTATAGTATCGGCGGCACTTATTGCGGTCTGAGTCATATTATTTCTATTTTGCTTGTACGCTTGTATAGTTAGAGTTCCTTGGGTATTGTAAGAACCGTAAGCTTGTGCTGTTAATAACCTAACTCCATTTGGCATGTTGTCAAGTGAGAAATATAATTTACGTGAAGCTGCGTCAATATTTATAACTTCATAGTAAGCATTTGTCTCGTTTAGTATCCAATGTGGATTATAGTAACCATCTGACGTCAACTCAAAAGCTGTAGTTGCTGCCTGTGCCGATAAGTTTCTAGTATCCTTAAGTCCAGCATTTATTCCGATTATATTGGAGTTGTAAACGCTGTAAGAAGATGTTATACCAATAACACTGTCTGAAGAAACTCCTGTGCCGTTAACTGGCAATTTATTTCCAACCACAAAACAATTTTCTGATGCGCCAAAATTAAATGCATAATTAATAATACCACTTGTTCCTTGACTTGGGTCTACTATATTGTTGACAATTGAAACATCGGTAATTGTGGAGGCGGCATAAATTCCAGCATACCCATCACCTAATAGCGAATTTCCCATAATTAAGACGTTATCTGCACTATTCAAATTTATAAATATTGTATCGTTGGAATCAATTATTGTAGAGTTAAATAGTTTGTTGCTTGAAATATTGTGACCACCTCCAAACACTTCAATTAATTTATATATAAAACTTCCAGATACGGTATTTCCTACAAACTTAATTCTATTACGGCTAGTATCAACATTTGTAATTCCTATCGGTTTAGTCGTAGCGTTATCATCGTATATCATTCCCGTAATAGTATTTTGCATTACGTCTAGGTCGCTTGTTTGTAAGTAAAGCCCGTAATCGCTGAAGGAATACTGAGAACCATCACCAGGTTGACTTAGATTATTATTACTTATTGTAGAATTTGTTCCAGTCCATCTAATTCCTCTTTCTCCGGGACCAACGAGAATATTATCGGTTACAGTAGATCTAGTTCCATTTCCACTAATATACCAAGACGACGTTCCCAAGTTATCAAGTGTGTTGCCTACAATTTTAACTTGATCACCACTTAAAACTTCTATACCACGAGTTGTATTGGAATTTAGTAATTGATTCCCCTCTACGTTAGCAAAGTCAACGTCTGCAGCTATTTCTATGCAACCTACGCTAGTTCTGAGATCAACACCAATATTAGCAATAATATTATAATTTACATTAGCATTTTCTACATCATCAACATATACACCCCAAACATTATTATCATCAAGAACTATTCCATCCACTGTGTTATTATTTATAAACAAATTAGTTACTTTATTCCCAGTAGCCGATTCATTTTCAATTCTAATTCCGTTTGTCATAGTATTTCCGGCAGTATGGAGAGTATCATTATTTTCTATTCTAATAATTCCAATTGTCTCACCAACATCAACCGAAATTCCTCTAATGTCAGCATCAACAACTACACTGGGAACGTTAATGCTATTATGTTCTATAAAAATAGCATCTACTGCTCTTACTGAACTTCCAACTTTAATTCCGTGTGCAACTCCACCAGTTCCATTTAAATTGGTGACAACGTTGTCTTTTATAACTAAATTATTACAGCCGGCCTCAGAAATTATAGCCGAGTAAATTTGGTTTATTCTGTTGTTAGTTATACTTACGTTGTCGCTTGAATTAACTAGGATACCAACGTCAGAGTCAACGGAACCTACGTTAGAACTAAATTGCAATAAACACTTATTTACTACTATATTAGAACCAGTTAATTCTAGTAACGCTCCATTTAGCGTGATTACTTCGCTTAAAATTTCAATATTTTCTAATCTATTGTTTCCCTCTAACACAACAAATGAGTCGGCCAAACTAGAAGAATTAACTATTTGATGTCTTCCCACTCCACCCCATGGAGCGGTTCCTAGGATAGAAACGCCGTTAGGAACCACAATTTGTCCTGAGGTTGAAATAGAATTTATAACTTTAATGGCTAGGTGCTCTCTATTTGGGTAAGAGGCTGCGTACAACAAAGCTCCCTCAAGACTTCTAAAATTGCCCACGACATTATTTGTTTGATCCACTATTAATTCTAGTTTGCTGTCTAGATCGTTTATGAATAACCGCAAGTCAATATACTCAGTGATTCCGCCAGCTGCAAAGGTAACTTTATAAAGTGGTAATATTTTTCCAAAAGTAGAGTCTGAGTTATATCCGTCTACTAATAATTCTCCAAGCTCATCAGAAAATGCTTGCAAAGAACCAAATTCATTGATTCCTATAATTCTAACTCCGCTTATAAGTGCTCCAACGTCATCATAAGACTGCACTAATACTTTTTGCGTTTCAACTTCTACACGAACTCCATTAATATAAGCCGTTCCACCACTCAACGGAAGAGCTGGTATTCCTGTAATAAGATCTGATAACGGCAAGTCTAAGACATCAAAGCCTCTTACGACACCATCAGAACGTAATTCTCTTACAGGGCGTTGACTAAATAATTCTATAAAATCATCGCCTACTTGCCCAGCACTAATATTTCCAAAAATACGGTTGTCTATAATATTTGTCGCCGTTAAGGTTCCGTTAAAGTGCAAAGTAGCTAATAACATCGCTTCATCTTGTGGCAACGGTGCACTTACGGTAACATTAGTTGAACCAGTTATTAAAGTGCCGGCTGCAGTCTTTACCGTAAAGTAGTCTAAATTATTTTGGTGATATACTTTAAAAGTTCCTTTGAAATTCTTATTTATTACGACTTCAACTCCTACCAGTGAGTCTGCCTGTATTGTAAACGTAGCTAAATCACCACTTACTGTCACCGCTAAAGTAAATTCTCCAACTGGGAACGTGCTTGAGACATCGATTATTTCCACTGGGGAACCTAACGAGGAATCATAAACCAGCCGTTGGTGCATTAAAGTAGCACCACTAGAATTTACCAACACTTCTACCACACCATAAGAACTTTCTAGATTGTCCAAAATTGTTAACGGAATTTGAGCGTCCGAAAAGGTCACGCTAAATACTGTTGGTGAAGTTAGTAGTGCTATAGATTCTGTGGCAAAAGTTGAAACCGTAGTGGAATTAGCACTTAGTAGAGTATAACTTCCGTTGTAACTTCTAATTGGGTGGTCAGTTACGTGCATAACAGATCCAGCCCTTATTCCGTAGTCTAGGGGATTAATTGGATTGCCGTTAGAGTCCAAAAGAACAAAAGTGGTGGAGTCAGAACTTATACTTACTTGTCCTTCAAAAACAGTTCTGAGAGTGCTTAGCTCTACTCCATTCACCGTAAAAGAATTATTGTTGTTGCCTATAACGACCTTATCCAGAACATTAGCGCCAAGTTCATCAAAACCCAAAGCGTAGTTAGCACTATAACCGTCCAGTATTTCTATTGTGTAGTCTAAGCCTACTAAGTTGTGTGAAACCGCTAGTTCGTTTCCTATTCTAAATGCTGACACGGGAAAGTGAAAACCTAAAGACGGATCTGACACATAAGCATTTATACGTTCCGCTACTGATTTCGCGTCTACTGGTTGTGCTTGGTTAACATTAAGTCTTTCTAAATTTAAATCAGGAACTTCTATTGAACGATATACTCCATTCCCAAAACCAACTTGAATTCCTATACTGTAACCGTCTCCATTAATAATGGCTCCATTAAACCCCAAACTAACTACCCTAGCGGCGTTTGGATTTAATACTGAAACGGAATCGACTATTGTTTCGTTATTTCTTATTGCACAAGCCAAAGGGGCATTTTGACTAGACGCCGTAGAGGGTTCATAAATACTTGCTATAACTTCATCACCCAATACTTTAGTCTCCACAAACGTATGAAAAACTGCTAATTGATTAGCCGCTAGTACCGGAAGACCACCTAAGGTTTCCGTCGAAATAAGTGGACCTACAGCTCTTATTTGGTAAGTTCCAAGGTCCAGTTCGTCGGAAGAAATATCTAATAAGTCTCCGGCCTCTACACCTAAAGCCGAAAAAGAAACTACGTCTGGAACCGTTACAACCGATTCTCCCTCTGCGTAAGCCAAACCAGTAACGGGACCTAATAGTTTTTGGTTCGCATTAAACGCCTCACCAGAACTAATTTCTTTCAAAATTCCATTTGAGTGGAAAGTATCTAAGTGTCTTGCTCCAAAAGCTCCCTGCTTAGCGTCTATGCTATCTAAAGCTTCTTGTACGTTTTCTGAAGTACTGTCTATAACTTCAAAATTAGAAGCGTCTACTGAAATACCAGTTGCTTGATGCTTTACGGCCGCTGGTAAAGTCAAATCTATGTGTGCTGCCGGCCCAAACAATATTCCAGCTATTTCATTTAACGCGTCACCTATAGTGGTTGCCGATAACCCACCTATTCCTAACTGTGGATCGGTCTCAGCGTTAATTAAGACGTCGTAACCATCGTGAAAATTACCAGCACCGAGAATGTGTATATTTAGAGACGATGATATAGAATTAACACCATCCTGAAGACCACCAATATCAGTAATAATTGAATTTATAGAATTTTTTAAACTTTGGGTACTGAAGTCCAAGTCTAACTTACTTTCTAATATGGCAGCGTTAGAACCCACGTGAGAGTTTACTATCGGCAAAGTTACTAGCCCTAAGCTAGAAATCGCACTACTTTTAATATTTCCGTTAGCGTCTATAGAAACATTTATACGGTCAGCTAAACTAGCCTTATTACCGTGTGGATTTCTGCCTATGACGCGTTCTATAACAAACACTGCATCCCTAAGAGAATTAATAACATCTCCACCTATTTCGGTAAGATTGTCGTCTACCATAGGCAGCTCTAAGTTAGTGTTGAATGAATTGGGAAATAAACTCATGTATAAAAATTCCTTTATTTATAGAACGTCATCAATTGTTGTAGATAGCGAACCGGCGCTGCCGTTGTTTAAAATATTTCCTGCTATATTATAACTTGAGGTTAACACACGAATATCTGAGAAAATAATAAGAGGAGTGGGATCGGGACCAGTACCACCATCAGCCGTTATAGAATTAGTTACTTTTACCCTAGGGGTAATAAGTGCAAAACCGTTAGTTGGTATACTTAGTGAGGACGTTGGTATAGAAACCGCGTAACGTTCAACTACAGAATTTGAAGGTAATACATCGGTATCTATAGTTTTAACGTCAACATACTGCTCGTACTCTTGAGGCGTACTTCTTCCTACAACCGCCAAAACACCAACTTCTAAACCAAATTCTCCGCTGGTTCCAAAAGGCCCAGTGACTTCTCCTGTATATTCTACTTCAAGCATAACGTTAATATAGGCCGTACTAGGAGAAGCAAAAATTCTTACGGATTGTATGTGGTTTTCTTCGTCAGCTCCGTCAAATTCAAATCTACGTGTGGTAATTAAATTGTTACCATCCGAAAGCCCTGGCTCATCAAGTTCAATAAATCCGTTGTTTGTCGCCAGTCCCAAAATAGCGGCGCCGTTATCTTGGTAGGCATCCAAACTAGCTGTAAACCCACCAAAAACACTTTCTACTTGTGTTATTCTATTACTTAGGTCGTTTACATAATTCACTACTCGTTTGTCTAAGTTGCTTATTAAAAGTCGGCGATCTTGTATGTTTCCACTAATTTCTGTTCCGTCTGTATCAAAAGAAAGTATTGTGGCGAAACCACGATTATCTCCGTATGAATCTCCGTCAGTAAGTTCTTCTAAAGTATAACCGGGATCTGAGCTTTTGATTATAAAATTTCCGTGCTTATTTAAAAGCAACGAATTATTTCCAACAGTAAAATCATCAACCGTTATTTCTTTTGTCACCACTTCTACAATTCTTCCATCTATATAGGATTTTCCACCCGCTACCACTAAAGTAGAAGCCGTATTAGATAAGTAGTTAAGACCCCTGACTACCCCGTTACTTCTTAAGTCATCTATAACTTCTTCTAAACTTTCTTTATTTAATTTATCGTCAGTAAAATTTTCTACTGAGCCACCAAATTTTCTGCGGTCGGCAACAAACTTTAAAGTAGCTATGCCAAAATCTCCTGCGTAATGAACACTTGCTAAATATAAATGTTCATCATCACCTGTAAAAGCACTAACTGTTACTGACTCAGTTCCAGAAGTAGGATTTCCAGTAACTTCAAATAAAGCACTGTTAACGCCATCTGGAGCAAACACCTTAAGTTGTCCTAAGAAACCAGCTGGGACGTCTACAATTTCGCCATCATTAGTTGAACCTATAAATTGAATTTCTGTAGAATCGTTTACTTGCCAATCTACTGCGTCGGTTGGAAAATTTTCGGATAAGGCACTAATGCTTACGTTAGCCAAAACTCCATAAGAGGCCCTTAAAGACTTAGAAATAATAAAATAACCGTCTTCATCGGGCTCGGCGAAGACGTCAAATATTTGGCCGTCCGTGCTGTTGTTAAAATTAATTGAGTCAGCGGGTATTTCAAGATCAAAAGTTCCAGCAGTTACGTCTTCACTTAATATAAAGCTCGCACTGTCAGGAAAGGCTGAAATATAATAAGTGCCGTTAGACGTTGAATCAGTGCTGTGGTTCGTAATATTACAAAGTATTCTACCAGCGTTTCCAATCGTAAGTCCCAATAAAGACAAATCACCCAAACCCGGCTCAATCGTATTAAGTGGTGCACTGTGAACGTAATTAATTTTTACTAACGATTTTGCGTCTAATAACCTTTGTCCGTTAATAAAAGCTGAATACTTATTATTGGCCCAAGTTATAACGTCACCAGCAACTTCGCCAAAACCCAAAGCTACGTCGGCTGAATTTGATACCGTATTTAGCACGGATAAGCTAAACTCTTGGCCTGGTATATTATGAGCCAAAGTAAGTTTTCCAAAAGTATTATAGGCGGACACAGGATAATGCTCGGCTACTAATTGTGAATTTATTTCTTCTACGATTTCGTCTAAATCATCAGTGGGAATAATCGAAGACAAATCCACATCAACAACACCGCGATCAACACCACCAGCTTGAATGCGTAAGTTTTGTGCTGCCCCTATTTCTAATAAGCGTAAATCGGCGTCCTTGCTGGTTATCCGTGCTACATTTGGACGCATAACTTGAAGTATATTAGTAGCAACTCCAATATTAGTTTGAAATATCGTACTTGCTAATACAGTTTCTTTTAAATTACCCTGAACGCCTTGTTTGCCTTTATTGCTAAGCGTAACGGAAGAAGTATTTATTTCGCTCAAAGTAGTAGACAAACTAGTTATTTCTAGGTTGTCCAGCTCTACTAAAGCAGTTTGAACGTCAGTAGCTAAAATATTTCTAAATTCATTGGTTACTGATATCGAAGAAGCTTGGTGGGCGTTTGCAGCTTCTTCGTGGGTGTCTAGTTCGTTATTAATTAAGTTTAAAGCTGATTCTACG
>ERZ1292629.3573-Hain-H43-01um-R1-3573-length-11940-cov-5_pt1 | contig 11940 bp, 15 predicted proteins | sample MGYA00564399_ERZ1292629 | MGnify/ENA primary metagenome ERZ1292629 (study PRJEB36523, sample SAMEA6512636) | groundwater metagenome | collected 2019-01-08 | study: AquaDiva: Metagenomics assemblies of 32 groundwater samples | reverse complement strand
GGAGGTTGTTGAGGAGGATTCATTATCGGCCCTCCTTTTTTCCTCATTTTTAAAAAAAGAAAAGTGCCTATTGCGGCGGCGATAACTATTATATAAAGCAGTGTCATTGTATTTATTTAACAGTTAATTGATTAACGACGACCTTTACCAAATTATAGATGTCTCCTGCACCCATTATAATCAAAACCTGTCCATTTTTCAAATTGTTTTTAAGATAATTTAAAATATCGTCCTTTGGCAGGTAGATAACATTTTTTTTATTAATGGCTTTGACTAATTTCTCTGAATTTATTTTATTTTTAATTTCTTTTTCTTCCCGGCCGGCAACATCATAAATATCAGTGATGATTAGTTTATCTACCGGCGCTTTTCGGAAAACCCTGACGAAATCTTTGAATAAATAATAAGTCCTTTGATATTGGTGGGGCTGATAAACGCACCAAATCTTTTTATTCGGATATTTTTCCCTGGCCGCTTTCATGCCCGCCATAGCTTTAGTCGGGTTATGGCCATAGTCGGAAATAAGAACAAATGGTTTAGTCTGGACTATTTCAAAACGCCGCCAAGCGCCTTTGTATTCTGATAAAGCCTTAAAAGAAATTTTATCGGGAATCTTTAAGGTTCTAGCGCAGGTTAAAGCCGCTAAAGCGTTAGCGACATTATGCTCTCCGGGCACTTTTAATATATTTTTAATTTTTAATTTTAAATTTTGAGATTTGAATTTTGAATTTTTAATTAATATCCCGTCTTTGGGCAGATGAGAAGTGAATTTTTTAAACGCTTTCTTAATGTTTTTAAGATTTTTGTAGTAATCAAGATGATCTGCCTCAACATTAGTTAAAACAATCATCTTTGGCCAATAATTTAGAAAAGATGCCATATGTTCGTCAGCTTCAATAATAAGATAATCAGACTTGCCTGCTCTGAAATTACTATCGCCAAACTCTTTTAATTTAGTGCCGATAATAACCGTCGGATCAAAACCGGCTTTAATCAAAATTAAAGAAACCATGGCAGTAGTCGTGCTCTTGCCATGAGTACCGGAAACAGCAATAGAAAAGTGATTTTTTGTCAATTCCCCCAACGCCTCCGGATAACTCAATATGTTAGACGTCTGGCGTCTAACAGTTACAGCGGGGCTATAAATTATTAAGTCAAAGTTTTTAGATATATTTTTAATATCTTCTTGACCAATGAATATTTTGGCGCCTAATTTTTCTAAAGCTTGAGTGATTTCTGAAGACGCCAAATCGGAGCCGGAAACTTCGTGGCCTTTTGCCAGATAATATCTCGCCAGCGCTGACACTCCAATCCCGCCAATTCCGAGAAAATGTATATTCATAAAACTCGTTTAAAGAAACTCCGTTTCTCACTTAGAAACGGAGTTTCTAAGTTAGCGGGACACTTTCCAATATCGTATATTTTGGCCCGCCTTTCTTTAATTCGCTTTCCATTATCTCAATGGAACTTACCTCAAAGTTTAAATTAATATCTTCGTTTATAGCAGGTCTTTCTTCTTGTTCCATTTGCCGCAATTCCCAAGTTTTCAGCCGAGCTAAAGTAATATGGGGTGAAAGGTCAAATTCTTTAATTTTTTCTCCCATAGCCCAAACCATTCGAGGCGCGCCTTTTGGCGGCCCGTAAATTATCTTATTTAAATTAATAAAAAATGGTTCGTGTTTTTCCGCTAATTCTTTTGTATTTTTTAAAACATCTAAAAGCTCCTCATCTGTCGTGTCGCCTAAAAATTCCAAAGTAATATGCAAGTTTTCCTTTTTTGTCCATCTGGCCGGCAAATCAGGCCATTTTGATTGGTAGATCGCCAGTCTTTTCTTAATATCTTCCGGTAGGTTGATAGCAATAAAAATTCTATGCCGCATATTTAAAATTTAGCATAATTTATGTTAATATCCAATTACTATGGATCAGAATAAACTTGAGAAAATTTTGAAAGGAGAGCCGGGGTTTCGGTTGAAACAAATTAAAAAAGCGGTTTTTCGGGAGTTAATTGAAAATTGGGATGAGATTTCAACTTTGCCTAAAGATTTGCGAGAACGATTATCTAAAGAATGTCCGATCAGCGAATTAGAAGAGGAAAAGGTCCTAATTTCAAAAGATAAGCAAACAATTAAGGCGCTTTTCAAATTAAAAGACGGCTGGAAAATAGAGTCTGTCTTAATGCGCCATATTGGCGAGAGGATAACGGTTTGTGTATCTTCGCAAGTTGGCTGCGCTATTGGCTGTGAATTTTGCGCCACCGGCCAGCAGGGATTCAAGAGGAATTTGTCTTCCGGCGAGATGGTTGACCAAGTATTATTCTTCGATAGAACGGCTCGGGTAGGCGATGAAGTTTGCCCCCTTCGGGGTTTGCCTTCATCTTCACGCTTCACTGCGGTTCGCGTAACAAACGTAGTTTTTATGGGCATGGGCGAACCGTTTTTGAATTATGATAACGTTCTGGAAGCAATAAAAATTTTAAACGATAAAGACGGGTTTAATTTAGGAATCAGGCATATTTCCATTTCCACTGCCGGCATTGTTGATGGTATTAAAAAATTCAGCCAGGAAAAAATCCAGGTTAATTTGGCGATTTCTCTCCACTCTCCTAACAATAAATTGAGAACAAAATTAATGCCGATAAATAAAACTTATCCTATTGAAAAAGTTTTAGCCGCGGTTGATGAATATATTAAAAAAACCAATAGAAAGGTGATGTTTGAATATCTGATGATAGATAAAGTTAATGACTCCGAAGCTCAAGCTGAAGAGCTGGCAAAAATAATGAAAAAACCATTGTACCTAGTTAATTTAATTTCTTTTAACCCCGTAAGCCATTCTACTTTTAAATCGTCATCGGATTTAAGTATAAAAAAATTCAGAGAAATTTTAGAGAAAAATAAAGTTGCCTTTACTCAGCGCCATCGTTTCGGCCAAGAAATTCAAGCCGCCTGCGGTCAGTTGGCAGGAGAAGTCGATGAAGCAACGGCTTCATCTTCACCTTCGTCTCGCTTTGCGAGACTCGGTAAATAATTTATAATAAAAGCATGCGTTTTATTTTAAACGGCCCATTGAGGGATAATATATTCAACTTTATGAGAAAAGCGGGGTATTTTTCTTTGGGCGGAAGCCGGGAAACCGAGCTGAATTATATCCGTCCCGTAGCCGGTGATCGTTATCCCAGATTTCATCTTTACCTAAAAAATGAGGCGGGAGTTTGGGTTTTTAACCTGCACCTAGACCAAAAGAAGCCGATTTACGAGGGCTCTTCCGCTCACTCCGGCGAATACGACAGCGAATTAGTTACCCAAGAAGCCGAAAGGATAAAACAAATCAACTAAACACTACGAGAAGTGTTCTCGTAGAATTAAAATCGTGAAATTAAATATTAGTGAAATTAAAAAATTTTATAAAGGGTATGGCGGATTAAGCGGGCATGGTTTTGATCACGTGGAAAGAGTTTTAAAAATGGCTGAATTAATATGCAAAAAAGAAGGCGGAGATATGGAGATCGTTGAAGCGGCCGCGCTTTTACATGATATAGCTAGAACGAAAGAAGATAAGAACGAAAAGTTAGATCACGCCATAGAGGGAGCAACTATGGCAGAAAAATATCTTAGAAAAGTTAATTTTTCTGAAGCAAAAATAAAAAATATCGTTCATTGCGTTGCGGTTCATAGATTTAGCCGGGGCAAAAAACCCGAAACTAAAGAAGCTAAAATTATCCAAGACGCTGACCGTTTAGACGCCCTTGGGGCGATTATTATTACTCGCGTTTTGTCGCACGGCGCCCTGCATGGGCTTCCGGTATACGACCCGAAGATAAAACCATTAAAGGAATATAAGGGCAAGAAAGCAACGGCTATTAATCATTTTTACGAAAAAATATTAAAAATTATTCCTTCTTCCTTTCACACAAAAACCGCCCAAAAGATTGCCAGAACTAGGTATGATTTCGTAGTTAAATTTTTAGATCAATTTAAAAAAGAGTGGGAAGGCAAAGATTTAAGCTAAATTATAAAAAATAATAAATTGTAATCTTTATGCCATGGCATAATAATTACAATTTAAAATAATTTTATGGTTACATTTGAAGAGTTTCAAAAATTGGATATAAGAATTGGCAAGGTTTTATCGGCAGAAAAAATTGAAGGAAGTAGCAAATTGATAAAATTAGAAATAGATTTAGGAGAAGAAAAAAGACAAGTTATTACAGGAATGGCAGAGTTTTATGAGCCGGATTATTTTTTAAATAAAAATTTGGTGATTTTAGCTAATCTAGAACCAAGAAAATTTATGGGAATAGAAAGCCAGGGAATGATTTTGGCGGCGGATGTTGCCGGCCAACCGATTCTTCTAATCCCTGAAAAAGAAACTCCCCCCGGAAGTATTATCAAATAATCTATGCTAAACCAAGAGATTGCGAAAATTTTTAATGAGATAGCGGAACTTTTAGAAATAAAAGGAGCGTCTGCAAAGTCGACTGTTTTTCGAAAATTGAATTATCAAAAAGCCGCTAAATCATTAAATGCTTTAAGCGAAGATATTGCTTTGATTTATAAAGAATCAGGAGTGGCTGGCATAAAAAAAATTTTAAGTGTCGGCGATAAAATGGCTAAAAAAATTGAAGAATATCTGAAAAAAAATAAAATTAAAGATTATGAAAATTTACAAAAAGAAACAGCCATCCAGCAGATTATCGCTTATTATTTTCAAACAAAGGGCTTATCTTTAAGCGAACTTAAACAAAACGCTAAAAAAAAGAAAATTGTTTATTCAAGATTTACCAAACCGGCAAAACAGCTTTTAGACTTGGCCGGTTCGTTGGAAAAAGCCAAAGAAACAATGGCCAAGGTGGCGGAATGGGCCAATTCGCGCGGTTTAGATTATTCTATTGAAACGGTCTTTAAAAAATGGCTGGAAATGGATCGACTCAAGCCAAAAGAAATAGTAAAAAAGCCCTATTTCTGGGGCAATCCGATGATTTGGTCAGAAACTAAAAAGAAATGGTATGTCATCTCCCCTACTGGCGACTGGCTGGAATTCGCCGGCAAAGAAACGGAGATTGAGTGGAGAATCGTAAAATAAAAGAGGCCAGCCCATAAATTGAGCTGGCCTATCTACCATTTGAACATAATCTCAAATCACTTTTTTTACTTTTTGCCTTTAGGCCGCTGGTACCGGACATAATAAAGAATATATTTGAAAATCGGAGTTAGTAATATCGCAAAGATCACTAAAGCGACAATAATAGTACCGAGCACCATTAAGAGATACTTTGTTTCCATACTCATATTCTTCTCCTTCTTAGTTTATTGATCTGACGATCCAGCCAATTACCGCCGCGATAAATGAATTGTTTCATTGATTTTTCATAACGATACTGAACTACACTAGAAAACGAAATCAAAATCACTATCAGCGCGGCTCCCCACCAGCCAAGAAAAAAAGAAAATATCTTTAAGGACAAGAAAAGGAAAATGAAAATCAAAATAGTCATTGCAAAAAAATTCTTATCAGTCCAAAAAATTTCCCGTAAATTTAGAAAGAACTGTTTCATGACCCCTCCTTATCGTTTTATTTTATTTTAACTCCTATCTTTAGCATATACAACAAACATAAATAATTCAAGAAGTCGCCTTTCGGGCGATTTTTTGATAGAATAAAAAAATGCAAGACCTAAAAATTATATTCATCGGGACGCCGGAGTTTGGGGCAACAATACTAAACGGGCTTATTGGCGCTGGATATAAGCCGGTTTTGGTTATAACTAAACCCGAATCACCTGTTAAGATTATTGCTGAAAAATATAATATTCCTGTTGGACATTCAATGTCTAACATAAAAGACTTGAAACCGGATTTAGTCGTGGTGGCTGCTTATGGCCAGATTTTGCCAAAAAAGATTTTGGAAACTCCTAAATATGACTGTTTAAATGTTCATCCGTCGCTTTTGCCAAAATATAGAGGCCCATCCCCTATTCAAACCGCTATCTTAAATGGCGACTCGGAAACTGGAGTCAGTATTATTAAAATGGCGGAAAAGGTTGATGCAGGTGAAATAATATCTATCATTAAGCGCCGAATATCTAATGTGGAAACTTACGAAACTTTATCGCTAAAATTAGCCGACTTAGGAGCTAAGCTTCTAAGTGAAACTATCCCTGGTTGGGTGGCTGGGAAAATAAAGGCTTTGTCTCAAGATGAAACAAAAGCGACTTATACAAAGATATTAAAAAAAGAAGACGGGCTTATTGACTGGAAAAGCCCGATAGATTATATTGAAAGGCAGGTTCGGGCGCTTAACCCTTGGCCGGGAACTTATACTTTATACAACGGGAGAATATTAAAAATATTAAGAGTAGAAATAATAAATGATAAATTAATAATAAAAGAGGTCCAGCCGGAAGGAAAAAAACCAATGAATTTTGACGATTTTCTCCGCGGACATAATGATTTTAAAATACCATGTTAACTCATAACGATTTAAAAAAAGGAATAATCGCTGTCATAGACGGCGAGCCATACGAAATTATTGAATCCCAGTCGGTAAAAATGGCCCAAAGAAGGCCGATTATTCAGTCAAAAATAAAAAATTTAATTACCGGCAGAACAACTGAAAGAAATTTTCAGCAGGGCGATACTTTTGAAGAAGCGGAACTTATAAAACTTGAAAAAAAGTTTTTGTATTTCCACAAGGATCGCTATTTTTTTTGCGACGCAGATAATCCTTCAAAAAGATTTGATTTGAGCTTGGAACAAATCGGCCAGGGCGCCAAATTTTTAAAACCCAACCAAATTATGGAGGTAGTAACTTTTCAAGATAAAATAATCAAAATTTCTTTGCCGATTAAAATTCAACTAAAAGTTATTGAAGCGCCGCCGGGAGTTATGGGCGACCGGGCCCAAGGCGGAACCAAATCCGTTACCTTGGAAAGCGGAGCTCAAATTAATGTCCCTCTTTTTATTGAGCAGGACGACGTTATTGAAATCAACACCGAAACCGGCGAATATACAAAAAGAGTTGAGGCGGAATAAGACTAAGCGTTGTGTTTTATTTCAATAACATCGCCGTCTTGGACTACATATTCCTTGCCTTCGGTGCGGATTAAGCCCTTCGCGCGGCTCAGGGCAAAACCGTTCTCATTTAAAAGATCTTGCCAATTTATTACTTCCGCCTTGATAAAATGGGTTTCAAAATCGCTGTGGATTTGGCCTGCGGCTTGAGGCGCTGTCTGGCCTTTTTTTATTGTCCAAGCTCGGGTTTCATCCGGCCCGGTGGTAAAAAAGGTTATTAAACCAAGTATTTCATAGGCTTTTCTGACCAAAATATCCATTTCCGATTCTAAGGGCAGGCCGAGCTCCAATCTTTCTTCTTTATTCAAACCAGCGGCTTCAAATTCGGTTAAAACGTCTATTATCAAAAACGACCAGTTATTTTTCTTAAATTCTTCTGTTATATTTTGCGGGACTTCTTCATCCCGGCCATTCAGCAAATATAATCTCGGCTTCATTGTCAGCAGTTGATATTGCTGAATAATTTTTAATTCTTCCGGGCTGAAACTCTGTTCGCTTAAAATTTTGCCGTTAGCCAGAAAATCTTTAACTCTTTCCAATCCGTTTTCTATTTTCTTCTCAACCGTTTCCATGTCTTTCAATATTAATTCAGTATCCAATATCTCCTTATCAAACAATGGGTTTATCGCTGATTGAGTATTTATTATGTCTGCTTTTAAGAAAGCCCTTAAAACATAAACAATGGCGTTTGTTTCTCTAATATTGGCTAAAAATTTATTACCCAAACCCTCGCCTTTGTTGGCCCCTTTTACCAAGCCGGCGATATCAAAAAATTCAATCGTGGTATATATTTTTTTTAGGGACTTAGTTAATTCTGCCAGTTTATCTACCCTATCATCTGCAACCGCAACCACGCCCACGTTTGGGTCAATAGTGCAGAAAGGGTAATTAGCCCTGTCCACTTGTTTTTTAGTTATTGTCTCAAAAAGAGTTGACTTACCCACGTTAGGCAAGCCGACTATTCCGATAGAAAGCGGCATTTTATTTTAAATTGGTTTTGTTTCGTTAATTTTTCCGTCGGCGTGATTGGGCGGTGAGTAGATAGTATAAAGTTTAAGCGGTTCACTTGAAGAAGTATTGATAATATTGTGTTTTGTTCCAGCTGGGACAACTAAAACGAAACCATCTCTAACTGCAGATTCTTCACCTTCTAAAACTACTTTGCCTTCGCCTTTTTCAAATCTGAAAAATTGGTCTAAGTTTTCATGCACCTCCTCCCCTATTTCTTCTAAGGGTTTTAAGCACATTAAAACCAGCTGGCAATTCTTTGCCGTAAAAATAACTTTCCGAAAAAAATTATTATCTTGGACGTCTTTTTCTATGTTTGTAATAAATCCTATCATGTTTTTATCTTACCACGGCCATTTGGGAATTGGAATAGTGATTGTTTTTGTTTCATCTTTTGTTGCTAGTTTGAAAGAGATTGATGTTGCGCAAAGGCAGATGTTTCTATCTTGGCGAACAATAGGATGCCCCAATAATTCTAACTGATTGCGAATTTGATGGAACCGTCCGGTTTTAAGATTAATCTTAAGAAGAGAATATTTGCCGCCAGAAGAGATAACTTCGTAATCAAGTTCAGCTCTTTTTGGTTTACCCGTATCGCCCTTTTTAAGAAAATCTACCAAGTTTCCTTTGTTTTGTTTGGGTCTTCCCAAAACCAAGGCATGGTATGTTTTCTCAATCGTCCTGTTTCTAAATTGTTCGGAAAGCCGAGAGGCTCCTTTACTGGTTTTGGCGAATAAAACAATGCCCGAAGCCGGCCTGTCTAAGCGATGCAAAAGACCTAAAAATACATTACCCGGTTTTTTATATTTTTCTTTAAGATATGATTTCACTTCGTCCATTAAGCACCTGTCGCCGGTAATATCGCCCTGTGTCAAAACCCCAACCGGTTTAAACACCGCAATTAAATGATTATCCTCGTATAAAACTTTTAGATCCATGTTATTCTCCATTAATTTATTCTATCATCTCGGCGGACTCGGTGTAAATAAAAAATTGAGGTCAAACCTCAATCAGCTTAGTCATTTTTAACCCTTTTAATAATTTAACCAATCTTTGCCTTTCTTCCTTTGTTATTTCGTTCACTTTTTTCAAGGGATTAATCCCTGATAACTCAATAATAATGGGAATTAATTTTTGAGGCAATAAATCCTTTAAAGAATTCTTAAAAAATTTCGTCCTATATTTTAGAAAATCGCTTTGAATTCTTTTATCTAGTACTTGTAAGTTAAGGGCGGGTTTCAAATCCAAATTTAATTCTACCTTACCTTTATCTAAAAGTTCCCCTACTTTTCCGCTTAAATCCAAAACAATGGGCCCGGATATGCCAAAATGAGTGAAAAGAAACTCGCCAAAACGGCTGTCTTTTTTCTTGCCATTCAGAAAAACCGTCAACTCAACATTTTTTAAAGATAGCCCTTGGGCCATTTTTGGCCAGGCCTCTTTTATTTTCAAAGGGACCAGAGCCGGTCTTAATTTTTCAATTTTATGGCCCAATTCCTCTGCCCATTTATAGCCATCGCCCCGAGACCCGGTCTCGGAATACGATTTTCCGCCGGTGGCGATAATATAATTCTTAGCTGTGATTTCCCTGCCGTTACTTAAAATAAGCTTCTCTATTTTATTATTCTTTTTTATAATTTCTTTCACTCCGGAATTCAGTATAACTTCAACTCCGCTTTTTTTCAGATAATCAGTTAATATTTTTAGCACATCACCGGCTTTATCGCTTTCGGGAAATATTCTTTTCCCCCGTTCAATTTTTGTTTTCAATCCCCTCTTCTCAAAAAATTCAATAGTTTTTTCCACACTCAAAGCTGCCAAAGGACTTAAAAGAAAATCCCCTTCTCTGCCATATTTTTTAACAAGTTCTTGGGGAATAAAATCAGCCCTGGTGATATTGCTTCTTCCTTTTCCGGTAATCAATAATTTCCTGCCCAAAGAAGCGTTTTTTTCTAGAAGCGCAACTTTTTTATTAAACTCCCCCGCCCTGCCTGCCGCCATCATCCCGGCCGGCCCACCCCCTATCACAACTATATCAAATAACATAATAATTTATCCTATCAAAAAATCGCCTGCTTGGCGATTCTTGTTGAAATGTTAAACACTGAGTACCTAACATTCTATTCTACTGGCACCCTTGTTGAAGTCTGACTTCAACAGAGATGACTTCAACAGAGACTTAAAATAAAAAACCACCCTTTAATAAACTCAGGGTGATTTTTTGTCCTAAATAAATCTCTTTTGACACTTACTTAGGGGAAAGAGAGAAGGGAGGATAGGTTCTTGTTCTGTCCTTTATTTTGTGATAACTCACAAAGGAAGTCCAATTACCCTTTTTAGGATTTCTCCACCTTGCCTTCTCTCTTATTGGTTTTACGAGATTTGCTTCATCTGCTCTTCAAAGATTTCGTTGAGCAAAATCCTTGAAAGCTCAAGCAGTTCTGCGGATGTTGCTTCAACAGCAACGAACTCTGGCTTTTTAACGGTATTGCCAAAATTACGCTTGATATTGGCAATATCCCGCAAAGAGAACCGTTCCCGCAGGTAAGCTTTTACAGCAGCTAAAGCTATCTCGCCTTTTCTCTTCTCGTCCATTATTCTCGCCTCCTTTCTTATAAAAATTTGGAAACAAGAGAGAACCCTTAAGGTGCTTTGGAAAGAATTCTACTCTCTTTCCATACCGTATGATAACACTTTACTCGATAAATGTCAAGGCTTTGCCTTTTTTGTTCCAACGGCCGGTTCGGCCGATTCTGTGGATATACTCGTCAAACGTTGCCGGCACATCAAAATTGATAACGTGACTGACATCGGCAATATCAAGTCCGCGGGCCGCAACGTCGGTCGCTACTAAAATTTGGATACGGCTTTCTTTAAACATAGTTAAAGCTTTTTGGCGCTGACTATGGTTTTTATTTCCGTGGATGGATTCGGCTCTAAAACCTTTTTGGATAAGTATTTTTGAAAGCCGCTCCACGCCGTGTTTGGTTCTGCCGAAAATAAGCACCTTAGTGAATTCCTCTTTAATCAAAAGACTATCAAGAACATCTATTTTATTTTTACCCCGATCTATTCTGACGATATCCTGATCAACATTGCTTGAAGTGTCTCTGATTTTTACCGAAACTCTTATCGGATTTTTAAGAAATTCTTTGATAATTTTTTCCACCGCATAAGGAATAGTCGCCGAAAAAAACAGCACCTGTTTTTCTTTCGGCAAGCCGTTCATTATAAAACGGGTGTCTTGAATAAAACCCATATCAAGCATTCGATCAGCCTCATCCAAGACAACGGTATTAAATCTGGATAAATTAATCATCCTTCTTTCTATCAGGTCCTTGAGCCGGCCAGGCGTGCCGATAATTAAATTATAATTATAGCGAAGATCGGAAATTTGTTTGCCGATGCTCATTCCGCCGACGCAACAAACGGAAAAGACGCGCATTCCCCTGACGAAAGATTTTAATTCTTGATCTATTTGAATAGCCAGCTCGCGGGTCGGGGTGACAATTAAAACCTGTTCTTTCGGATTCAATAAAATTTTATTGATAAGAGGTATAAGAAAAGCAGCTGTTTTGCCTGTGCCGGTATTAGCAATACCGACAACATCGGAACCGTCAATAATATGAGAAATAATCCGATCTTGGATGGGCGTGGGCGCATCATAACCTTTGGCTAAAATAGCCCGAATTATCCGCTGGTCAATTTTAAAATCCTGAAATTTGTGTTCAGATATAAAATTCTCCATTCCTTCTATTTTTTCAACTACGACTGCTTTATTAATAAATCTTGCCGGATCTATTTTTTCTCCGCGTGAAAACCCCCTTCCTCTAGAAGGGGGCGCTTTAGTCAAGAATTT
>ERZ1292629.2093-Hain-H43-01um-R1-2093-length-17696-cov-7_pt1 | contig 11943 bp, 10 predicted proteins | sample MGYA00564399_ERZ1292629 | MGnify/ENA primary metagenome ERZ1292629 (study PRJEB36523, sample SAMEA6512636) | groundwater metagenome | collected 2019-01-08 | study: AquaDiva: Metagenomics assemblies of 32 groundwater samples | reverse complement strand
TTTCCTAAGATGGCTAAACATCCACTGGAGGCTGTAGACTATAGGCTAGTGAAATTCTGGCTAGATCAAGCACAAGACTACCAGATAAGTTCTGAGTTCCACGAACCTATCCATAAGGCACTTGTTATTCCACACTATGATGATAATGAGAGGCCGTTGCCGACGCTGGTGGTTTTGGCCGGAGGCGAGCAATCTGGTAAAGCTCTAGCATTATCTACTCCTATACCTACTCCTTCTGGTTGGAAAGTTCTAGGAGACATACATCCTGGAGATTATGTGTTTGATGAGAACGGCCTGCCGTGTCGTGTGCTGGCCGAGAGTAGGATTTGGACTGATAGACCGTGCTATAGGGTAACTTTTGATGATGGAGAAAGTATTATAGCAGACGAGATGCACGAATGGCTTACAGAAACATCGGCGGCCCGTAAATCACGTCGTAGAATGACTGGCACACAGCGGTCAAATGTTGAAAATATCAAGACTACCAAAGACATTTCTATGACTCTACGTGCTCGAATTGGTCATAGAGCAGAGCATTCTAATCATAGTATAACAATGCACAAGCCGCTACAGTACCAGGAGCAAGAACTACTAGTAGATCCTTATGTACTAGGTGCTTGGCTTGGAGATGGAACTAGTGCTAGTGGTGGTTTTACTAACGCGGATCAGGGGGTATTAGAGGAGATAGGACACCAAGGCTATAGGCTCTCTTCTCATAAGGCTAAATATCATTATAATATACTAGGTCTTGGTCGTATGTTAAGACAGATGGGGTTGTTGAATAATAAACATATACCACAACCCTATTTACAAGGATCGGTAGAACAAAGGCTAGATCTGCTACAGGGCTTGATGGATACAGATGGATGTTGTGGTAATGATGGTGCTTGTGAGTTTGACAACACCAACGTAAATATCATTAGAGGTATTGATGAGCTACTGACAAGTTTGGGCATAAAGCATCAGATTAGGGCAAAGACTGCTCGACTCTATGGTAAGGATTGTGGAATAGTTTATAGTGTGTCTTTTGTATCGTTACTGCCAGTATTCAAATTATCTAGGAAATTGTTGAGACAGATTAGATCACAAGTAAGAGACGAAAGGCGTAGAAAGTATATTACTAGTGTAGTAGGGGTTGCCAGCGTTGCTACGAAATGTATAGAAGTGGATTCGGATGCTCATTTGTATTTAGCTGGTAGAGGCATGATCCCAACACACAATTCTACAGCGTGTGGAGCGCATGTGTTTGGTATGCATTGGCGAGACAAATTAGTGTGGATAGTGGGAGAGAGATACGAGGATACAAGGAAAGAGTTCGAGTATCTTGTACAAGATGGTGACGCAGTTGGGGCAACGAAGCAGGTGTGGACTTCACAGTCTCCTTCGCCTTCTAGGGCCTTATTTCAGACGGGACTAAGGGTTAGGACATTGAGTTCTTCTGACGCTTCTACTCTACAAGGCGAATCTCCGGACGGTATTCTTATGGTCGAGGCGGGCAGACAGAGCTATCAGGCTTTTAAGACATTGTGGACTAGGGCTATGCATAGATCAGCGTGGTTGTTAGTATCAGGCACCTTTGAGCAGTACAAGGGAAGGTGGTTTCCTGATCTTTGGAAGGCTTGTCAGGGCGAGAATGAATATCATGGCGTTAGTTTAAGCCTTCCTACCTACGCTAATCCCATCCTTTATCCTGAAGGAGCAAGAGATCCGAAGGTTTTGGCGGCGAGGGCGACTATGACCGAGGAAGAGTTTGCTGAGAGGTTTTTGGGCGAGCCACGTTCACCTGTTGGAGTGGTCTTTCCTGAGTTCAGACGCTCTTTGCATGTCAAGAATATAGTCTATACACCCGGCTATCCCGTGGAACTTTGGGTTGATCCTGGGTATCAGCCGTCCGCTTACGCTGTACTGTTCGTACAGGTAATAAATGACCAGATTAGGGTGCTAGATGAGCTTTATCTACGCCAGGTGGTGAATAGAGAAGTAGTAGATATGGTGTTAAATAGCCCGCTAACACAGTTTGTAGAGAAGATCGTCATTGATGTGGCAGCTCAGGCACACGCAGGAGCACAGGATCCGGCGGCAGAGGCGTGGAGAGCAGGATTTAGAGGCAGAGGAGTAGGGATTAGGTCTAAATATGTCAAGGTAGTTGATGGGGTTAAGAGGACACACGATAAGTTGCTTATGAATCCCATGACAAACGAGCCTTTCATGGTGTTTTCCCCTAAGTGCGAGAACACAATAGACGAATTTGAGGAAGGTTATAGAAGGCACACTAGGAATGACGGTACAGAGGTCCAGGGTACGCCTATTGATGCTAATAATCACAGCGTTAAAGCCATCGCATACGGTATAATTGATCATTTTGGCATGGGAGATGCTCCGCGACTGGCTAATGTTGTTCCTGTGAGGCGTAAAATGGCTTATGATAGAGGAATAGAGCGGTTTCAGCCAAGAAGAGGGGGGTATAGATGGTAAATATGATGCAAGGGCAGCCGATGTTACCTGATATGGGAGGTATGGGAGGTGTGGGAGGTGCTCCTAGTATTCTGGACCTCATGCAGGGTCTAATGGGCGGAACAGCGCCGATTATGCAAACACCACAGACCGCTGAACTAACCTCTCCGTTAGATATGTGGACTATGGCTAATTATGGCATGATTGCAGAGCAGCTGGACGAGAATCAGCGCGACGATCTAATTGGCTATGTTATGACTATGGCAGAGGATGACAGGAAGTTCTGGAAGCCTAGAGATGACAGAATGCTCGATTCACAGTCGTTCTGGGAGTTGGGGAGTAGGTACGCTAATTCTACAAGAAGTAGCATAGAATCTGGAACCTCGCTCGAAGACGATCCTGATGAAGTACCATCGGAGCAGGTAGAGTTTAACGATGGCTATTTGACTGTAGACAAGATTACCAGTATGGTAGAATCAGCTGGTTGGGGCTTTGATGTACAGCCACGCTCTCCTGAAATGGATGATGTGGCACAGAACATAGAGAACGCCCTACGGTGGATGGATGAAGAGCTTGATGAGCAGCATGGCAAGACGCTACATGGTACTATAAATAGGGATGAGATACACTACGCAGCCTTGAGAGGCTGGATCACGGGTATGATTCTTCCCAATCCTAAGAACCGCTATATGCCGTTGCGCTATGTACTAGAAGATCCGCTGTTTGTCTACCCAAGATATAACAGCAGTGGGCTGACTAGAGTAACTCATCAGTATACCATGCTTGGGCTAGAGGCTAAGGGCGAATTCCCAGCAGCATCGGAATTCCTTAATGACAGAAAAGATGACGAAGAGATAAGCGTCGTTGATTACTATGACGATGTTTACCGCATGACACTGCTGAATGGTGATTCAGTTGGGGGTAGTAGCATAACACCTAAGTTTGTCCTTCAACCGCTTACTCGCCACGGCTATGTAGACATGCAAGGCCGTCCTATAAATCCCTGGATGATTGTAACGCCGAGAGGCTCACCTACGCGGCGTATCGGTAAGTTTCGTGGCAAAGCGGATCAGGATAAGTTAGTGGCGTTTATTGGTTTAGATGTCCTTTATCCCATCAAGGATATGATTGTGACATTGGAGAAGCTAGCGTCAATGATGTTTACCGAAATCGGTAAAGGCGTAGCTCCTACTCTTCTTGTATACTATGATGGGCATAATAAGCCTGAGCCGATTAACATTGGGGCTGGTATGCAGAATTACCTCATCTTTCAAGCAGAGGACGCAAAGATTCTTGATACAACGGCTATGAAACCCGATACCGGGCCTTTTCTACAGTTGGTTACTGATAGGTTACAAAGAGGAGCGGTTCCAGCGGTGCTCTATGGTCAAGCAGGGTTTGCTCTGGCAGGGTATGCTATTAACCTATTGAGCCAAGGAGCGAATGATGTGGTTAGGCCGTTATTGAATGGTATTAAGCTTTACAGAAAACTGAAATATAAGAGGATGTTGGAGATGTATGCTGGTGTGGCAGCACAATGGATGCCAACGCTAAACTTCCCTAGATATGATAAAGAAAAGGACGTGACATATTCTGGAGGAGCGACATTAAGCGTTGAGGATATTAGGAATAATGGAGCAAATGTTAATGTAAGCTATGACGAAGTGATGCCAAAGGATGCTGCGGTAATGATTCCCACTGTGGTAGGGGCTATGCAGGCAGGACTACTGCCGATATATGACGCAATGAAGCAGGCTGGGGTCAAGGATCCGAGGCAAGCTATGCGGCGGCTGGCTGAGGGTAAGAACTTCGAGGATCCGCTTGTTATGAAACATCTTGCGCGATTAGCTGGCATGTCTAGTGGCAACGAGCTGTTAAAGGCAGCTATAATCGCAGCACAAATGGAAGAGCAGTTCATGATTCAGCAACAGCAAGCAATGATGGCAGCTGAAGCGTCTGGCAAGAATCCGATACCACAACCAGGAGGCGGGCAGGCTAGAGGTAGAAATACAGAAGAATCACCTCCCGCGGCTACCAATCCGATTACGGCATCCGTGAACCAGGCATCAGCCGTAGCAGCAGAGAATAACGTCGGAAACGGTGCCTCTATGCCGAGCGGAGAAACTATACAGAAAAGGACTAGACAAAGGAGGAGGGTATAATGTACGACTTTAAGAAGCTAGAAGAATTCCTATGGCTTGTAGGAGTAGCTATAGCTACTGCGCTATTTCAGGTCCTCGCTGAGTTCAATCCTGAGAAGATCACTGATTGGAAGATTTGGGCTATTGGGATTGGGGCTGGATTGGTAAGAGCAGCAGGAGCGGCTGCGCTAATTGGACTAGCTAAGTTCAAAGAATAGAGAAAAGGAGAATAAGTTATGGTAAGCATCTGTCCAGTATGTTTAGGAAAAACACAGGTCAGCGCTAGCTTTTACAACTCTAACATTCATAGTGCTGAAATGGTGACTTGTAAGAGTTGTCATGGAAGGGGGGTATTTGTGGAACATCCGGTCATCTACCAAACTCCACAAATCTCTAATCCACCACCATTAAACCCTCCTGGATATCCTTTTCCTTTAACTACGGGCGTTGGTACGACGGATAACTATGTCTAGTGAGGGTGGTAAGTGCGGCGAGCGGCTATCTGGTTGTTACGGGAATTCCTTGCCCGCTGGCTTATCTGGGCTGGGATTGAGTTGGCTCGTCTTGGAAATCACTTAGATAGTAGACAAAGTAGGCCAAGAAATGTTATAATAAGAAGAGATAACAGGAGGAGATATGTTGGAGATCACAGAGGTAGATTGGGTTGATAGCAATGTTCACTCTGGATGGAACTCTAGGGAGGGGTATTTAAGGACTGTTGAGAAGGGATTACCAAAAGCCTGCTCTGTTGGCTATTTATTCTACGAAGATGATGCACAGATTGTCTTAGCACAGAGTTTGGCTGATCCTGATGGGGCTGGTGATCTTATACAGATTCCAAAGGCTGTAATAATAAGGCGAAGGGTGGTGAAGGAAGATGGCATATCACGGGAAGACAGGCAAAATGCCGATGAAGAAGGGCAAGGAGAAGCCGGGCAAAATGACGGATAAGAAGATGAAGAAAGAACATGATAGGATGCATAAATAATTATGCCTGAGAAAGCAGAGAAGGCGCTGAAAAAGGAAGCGAAGGAGAAGTTTCCTGGCAATAAGAGGAGACAGGATAAGTATGTGTACGGCGGTTTGAGGAAGATCGGTTGGAAACCGTCTAGAGAGAAGAAGTAGGTGAAGTAATGCCAGGACAATATCAACCAGGATCTTATTATGTACCGCCGCCTCCGCCTACCTACGTGAGCGCGAGTGGAGAGTATGGTGAGCCTGGTGGCCCCCCTCCACCAAGCTATCTTGAGGGGCTGCTTGCTCAGATAGCAGCGAATCCTCCTGCAAACCTTTCCTCAGCAGGTCCTTCAGCAGGTCCTAGTGCTGGCCCTTCACAAGGCCCTAACATCGGAAAGGTCTGGCCTGGATATTGGATGGTAAATCCGAATGTTCAACAGCAATACGAGGAATGGAGAGAGGCTCTTAGAGCGCAGTATGGGGCTGATACTAATAGGCATCTGGATATGGATGCGTTCAGGAAGCATTTGATAGCTATAAATGCAGCGGATCCTGGGGCTCCTGGTACAGCTTCTCCTGACAAGGAAGCCGACAAGCCTGGAACTATTCCCGGCGCGCTACCAAAAGACTATAAACCAGGCACTGTATTTGCTCCCAAGCCTCGCACCGGAACTGCGGCTGATCTGATAGCAGGCGGGCTGGATATTGGCGATATGGCTCCTGGCGACATCCCCTACTACTTTCCATTCCTAGAAGGCGAGGAAGAGGAAAACTTTGCCTCAAGGAATCTATTGCGTGGTCTAGGTTTGAATATGGACGTAGGCAATCCTTACAACGCTTACCTACAAGGCCGCATACCTGGTATGTCAGAAACCTTTACAGCGCAGGATTTGTTAGGCGGTGGAGCAGTTGATACACTCAGGCAGAGATTTCCATCAGGTATAACAGGAAATCTACAGGGCGGAGGTGCAGGTCCTGGTTTGGGCATGATAGGCGGTTTGGCTGAACTACAGGAGAAATATGCTTCTGATCCAAGCTCGTTGACCGAAGGCCAGAGGATCTTGGCACAGAGGTATATGGACCCCAACGAGGCGTTTGGCATTTACCAAGAAGCAAGTAACTTGCCAAGCGCTCTACGCAAAGCACAGACGAGGGTAGGTAGAACTATGCAAGAGCGGTACAGAAATCTAGCGCCTGGTATGGGCAATAAGACTTTTCTTCAGTTCCTTTACGGGGGTTTAAAGTAGATGTCGTTCATAATGCCTGACCCCAGTCCAACAAAATGGCAACCTGGCCCAAAAAGCTTCAAAGATTTACTCAACGAGGAGTTTTATGGAGGTCAGCCTGAGGCTGGTTTCTATAATGTCTTTCCGCAAGCTTACAAATCTAATCCCTACGGACAGTTTTTGAGGGGGAGTCAGACGAGAGCATATAATAAGTATCTGTCGGAACTACCACAAAACCCCAACCGTAGCTTTAGGGACTTTCTAGGCGGGCTGGATCTTGGGGGAGAGTTTGCTGGATTAGCTCCATCGCAGCGCGGCGAAACCTTCCGTAGCCCGCAGGTACGGTTTGCAAACAGGACATATTAAACAGGATATACTAAATGCCCATCGCTCCTCCTTATAGCTTTAGACGCTTTCTTAAGCCAGATACAGATCCTCGTAATCCAATAGATGACGAGGATGAGCTGGAGATGCTCAATAGGCTGAGGATGATTGCTGAGGGGTATGGGGGTGGAGAAGATGTTCCAGTTCAAGGCCCCGCCGATCCCTATGCTGGCATAGAGCAGTTCCGAGGCCAATTAATAGGCCCTACTCCTCCGTTGACGCCAGAGATAAGGCCTGCTACATATGAGGAGAATGTTGCTCGTTACGGAGAGCCTGGAGTAACAAAAGAACCACCTATAAACTGGGGTCGTGTCTTAGAAAATCTTCCAGGTAAGCTTATAGAGCTTGCCAAGCCAAAGGTGTATGGGCCTAGTGGTGGCGGTACACTAGGATATTTACAGGCGTTATTAGAAGGCAAATCACCCCAAGAAGCACAGGGAATAGCAGCGAGCACCTGGGATCCTTCTATACAGAATCAAGGTGGGATACTTGGTGCCTTGAACGCTATCCCACCGACATCTTGGATACCTACGGTAGTAAAACCAGCGACGAGCGGCCTGTTAAAATTGGGTGCTGGTCTCTTGGGGCAGGATGTGAGAGAGGCTTCTCGTGGTATACCGCCCCAAGTACGCAAGTATCTAGAAGCCGAGCGTGGTTCTGGACCTGTTGGTGGTGTTCCTATCAAACCTTCTAGTAGCCTAACCCCAGGCGAAGTAGACAATCTTCCTATTACTGCTCTGTTTAGGGTAGCAGATGAGCTAGAAGTTGGAGCAACAGAAAAAAACACCGCAAGAGAATTAGGAAAACAAGTTGCCTCGATGGAGATTGGTGATCCAGGACTTCCTGGTATAAGAGCGCAGCTTTACAGCGCCCTTGACGATGTTCGTATGGCGATTAACGAACACAATGCTGGGCAGGGAGCAGCGGAAACTGTAGCAGAATTCCCAAAAACAGAGACCAGATCTGCTGAAGCATTGTTGGAGAAGAGACGAAAAGCAACAGAGCCGCCCGTAAGCTTTGGCAAGAACCTAGCACCGGAAGAGACTACTAATCTCCTAACACCAAACGCTGCCACGCCTGGTTCTCTTACTGAGAGGATCTTAGAGGAAGCTAAGGATGTAGCAGGTTTGAGGAAGAAGATTGAGGCATTAAAGGAGCAGACAGAGGCTGCTGCGAAGGAGTCTGGGAAACCAGATGATGTTGTAGACCTCCTTGATCCGCTGCGTACTCCTCGGGAACAATGGGCTGCGATTCAATCTGCTCTAAGGAAACCGAATAGGGAAGATGCTATAAGATTCTACGAAGAATCATTAAAACAGCATGATAATCTAAATACCGAAGCAGCATTGGGTAAACCTATTCTGCCTGGAGAAGAAGGATGGCTTCCTACTGTACAAGAAGCACCTCCTACTGAAATAGGGAGGAGAGTGAGACGCGGTAGGGATAAGAAGGTTGAACCTCAACCTGCCACGCCTGCTTCACTAGAAGAAGCTATAGAACGGGTGCTGGGCGGGAAGCCCAAAGCCGTCGCACCAGAAGTACCAGCAGAAGCCGCGGCCCAGCCCCTAGAGCAAGCCGCTGAGGGCGCTGCCATCACCCCCGAAGTGCCACCGACTGGTGGAGGTGCGCGCAAGTTTACGACGCAAGAATTGACCGACATGCTCCTGACGGAAGAACCCCAGGAGACGCTACAGACCATCCGCAACCGCGGTCTGGACGCGGGCGCGGGACGGGAAGCGCCTCCGCCAGAAACGCCACAGCCGCCGTCAGGCGGACCGCCAGGGGGAATACCACTTAGTTTTCCAGAAACTGTTGCAACTTCCAAGCGTACTACACCATCAATTACAGAAGCACTCCATGATCCAATACTGACATACGCAGAGAGACGCTCTACTACTACACTAGCAAGACGCGGTGTTGCGGCTGTGAAGGCTGATGCTGATGCTGTAGAAAGAGAACTTCTAGCAGCAGGTCCTGATGGATGGACTGCAAAAAATGCAGATGATCTTGGGTCTAAGGCTTATGCACTAATAGGTAAGCTAGGATTAGAAGGCCAAACACAGAGAGCTGTGGCTATAACTGAGCTTGCTGGTAGAAATCTTTTGGCTCTTGGTCGTGGTGTACAAGCAGCGTCTATGTATGATAGACTTAGCCCTGAAGGTATTTTATTGACGGCAACCCGCGCAATAAAGAGAGCCGTTGGGGAGCGGGGAGAGGGTGCTGTATCTAAGCAGCTTCGTAGTATTGCAGAGAAAGCGGCTATAGAAAAGGCTGCACAAACACGCAAGGCTATAGAATCTCAGTTGAAAGAAGTACGGCAAAGAGTTATAGTAGTACGAAGAGGTTTGTCCGGGCCGGAAATTGGTGTTAAAACAGCAGAGGAGCTAAAAGCTTTGAGGGATGCTGCGGAAATAGCTGGTCTTGATAATGTGGTTAAGAGGGCAGATGCGATTTTGGAGCGTGTAGCTAAAGGCGCTCCATTTGATGAGGTTAGACAGAAGGTGAGGGATCTGACAGAGCTAACTTCTAGGGAATCTAGTCCTGTTAAACAGAAGGCTATTGATGTGGAACGTGTAATGATTAGTAGAGCCAAGCGTATCTTAAAACAAGAAGATGCTGTGATGCCCCCCGAACTTGCAGAGAGCTTCTTGGAAAGGGCGAAGAAGCTCCGGGAGATGGGAGATCCTGATCCTGGTACTCAGTCAGCGGCAGACAAATATATTCTACAGCAGAGCTTGATGAGTGATATACAGAATATTCTTCCACCGTCAAAATGGGATATTTTTCTAGATGCGCTACAAATACCCCGTACACTGAAAACTATGTTGGACTTGTCTGCTATGCTTCGACAGGGGGCAGTGTTGGCTCCTGCACATCCACGAGCGTGGGCTAAATCTTTTATACCACAGTTAAAGGCGGCTATAGATCCAGATTATGATCTTATGCTAGATGCTTTTGTTCATACCCGACCCAACGCTGAAATCTCTGAGAAAGCTGGACTATATTTAGCTCCTAGAGGAGGATCTCTTACAACACGGGAAGAATTCTTCGTGTCAAAATTAGCTAGGAAAATACCAGGTGCTGCTATTTCAGAACGCGCCTATAACACCTTTCTTAATCAGTTCCGAGCAAACCTGTTTGACGGCCAACTAGCACGGTGGGAAAAGATGGGATATGCTCCTGTGGATGAAGAGTTAAAACAGTTGTCACAATGGATAAATTGGACAACTGGACGAGGACCTTTGGGTGAATTGGCTAATATTAATAAAACACTCAACGTGACATTCTTTGCTCCCCGTTTCGCTACATCTCGTTTTGCATCACTTATAGTAGGACCTGTTCGCGCTGGCATGGGCATACTAGGCCTGCCTGGTGGATATAGCCGTGAAGTATCAAAGATGGTATTAAAAGACGTACTAACCTGGTATGCTACAGGACTGAGTGTCTTAGCTGCGGCTAAACTTGCTGGTGCCGAAGTAGAAATGGATCCGAGGTCTACTGACTTTGGGAAGATCAGAATCGGCACAGTTAGAACTGACTTCTGGGCCGGGGAGCAGCAGGTTGCTAGGTTTATAGCACAGATGTTGCCGGACGAGCTTGGGGGTAGCCAACGGAAGACCATTACTGGCAACATCATTGACCAGCCTCGTGGTGATACATTTATACGATTCATTCGTAGTAAGCTTCATCCAGTCGCATCTGGTCTCTGGGATCTAACTACAGGTACGACCTGGGAAGGAAATGAACCTTTCTCTAAACCTCCGTTAGAGGAATTCTTATTATTTATTGGTAGTATCTCAGCAAATGATATAGATCAGGTCTATAAGGCAATGGGGCCTTTGGGGTTGGTTGTATTCTCTCCGCTTATTTTAGCAGGAGTTAATATCCAAGCTTATCCGTCTCCACAAGATATTCCTGGAGCAAAGGAATATGATAACCGAAGGGAGAATGCTTCATTAGCTGTTTCTGGAGATAATCAAGAACTACTAAAGATTCTTATGGCTTATGCAAAGACCGATAGGGAAGCAGATTCACTATTTATGTCTAGAGGTATGTCTGCTGCGAAAGAGGCTATGGCCTTGCGCTCTGATCTAGCCAAACAGATTGAGGACAAATATGGGAAAGATATTCTCAAAAACTATAACCTTGCAGTTAAACAATTTACTCAAGGTATAGCAGATAAGTACCCAGAGCTGGCGGATGCTAGAAATATAGAGAAAGCGACACCGACTCCTACTCCCACCACCACAAAAGTACCAACTGCTACAAAAGAACCTACCCCCACATCTACTCCTACGCCCACCCAAGTTCCGAGGTTGGTAGGTACGCCTAAGCCTGGTGCTACAGAAGCCGCTGGTGCTCAGGACGATATTATTGGGTCTAGGATTGCTGCACAATGGCAGAGAGTTGATGATCAAGGCAGGCCTCTTCGCTATAATCAACTGTCTTCTGACGAGCGTAAGGTAGTAAGGGATTTTATCAACGCGATGGATGGGATTAGTCAGAAGCAGTATGGCGTGTCTACACGGAACCTACGTGGTGATGCTCCTAGAGAATGGGTATTTAACCAGACTATAAGCCAATTTGGTTGGCCTGCTCCGCCACAAACTGGGCCAACAGCTACACCTACAGCAACGGCGACACGGATCCCAACGCCTTCTCCTACCCCGACCCCAGATTGGTGGGCAGAGGTGCAGAAATATCTAACGCCGGTGGGGGCAAGGTAAGATGGCCGCTACACTTATCGATCTATTAAAACAGTTTGGGAGACCGCCAGAGGA
>ERZ1292629.3572-Hain-H43-01um-R1-3572-length-11944-cov-3_pt1 | contig 11944 bp, 7 predicted proteins | sample MGYA00564399_ERZ1292629 | MGnify/ENA primary metagenome ERZ1292629 (study PRJEB36523, sample SAMEA6512636) | groundwater metagenome | collected 2019-01-08 | study: AquaDiva: Metagenomics assemblies of 32 groundwater samples | reverse complement strand
GCAACCTTCGACGCCCCCGCCTCCCGTTCCGCCGCCTTCGCCGCCGTCATCCACGACGACCACGACGGTCTCGACAAGCTCACCGCAGGCCACCACCACCGCGCCGCCCTCGACCCCGCAAACCCAGCCGCAACCAACGAGCACCACTCCCTCAACAACGACCGTGTACTACTACACGCCGTCCGGAGAGCCCTCCGGCACCGATGCGCCGCCGCCTCCGCCGCCGTTCTGGGTGCAGTACGTGAACAAGAAGATCGAAATCGGATGGTCAAATCTTCCCACCGACACGGCCCGCGTCGTCATCTTCCGCTCGGGGGCGGCGGATGGCCCCTGGAATCAGCTCCTCGCCCAAAACCAGCCAATCGCCGCCTACTACTACATCCGCCTCGTAGACAACACCTTAGGCGGCACGTACTACTACCGGCTCGAAGCGAAGCGGGACGAGACCGTACTCGCGAGCTACGGACCGGTGCTGCTGCCGCCGCTCGCACCGTAAATCCCACTGTCTTCTTCAATGCGGCTGGTGAAACACCCGAACATCTGATATACTGTGCGCGTTTTTATGAACTCGTCCCACCCATACCGGGGATAATATGTACGCAGTGTACCTCTTGCGTGCGAAGAACGGGAAACTCTACATTGGTTGCACCGGAGATTTAAAGAAACGGCTTGCGCTACATAACAATGGAAAGGTTGCCTCGACGAGAAATCTCCGTCCCCTGAAACTCATCTACAGTGAGTTTTTTGTATCAAAAAAAGATGCCTTCGAGCGCGAGGCGAAACTAAAATACCATGCCCAGAGTTTGCGGAGGTTAAAAGAACGGCTTCGAGAAACGCTTCGTCAATCCTCGGTATGGGTGGGATAAACCTGGACGATCCGCTCGATGCGGTCCGCGGCATCCCACCGCGCTTCGTCACGAAACTCGCGGGGATGGGCATCGCGACCGTCCGCGATCTCCTCTGGCACTTCCCAACCCGCTACGAGGATTTTTCGCAGGTTTCGACCATCGCCGACCTCATTCCGAACCAGGAAGCGACGGTTGTCGCGCGCATCGTGAAGATCGGGAGCCGGCGCACATGGCACCGGGGTCTCTTCCTCGTGGAAGCCGTGCTCGCCGACGATTCAGGTGAGATTCGCGCAGTCTGGTTCAACCAGCCCTATATTCGGAACGTTCTCCAGCCAGGTCGCCTCGCAAACTTCGCGGGCAAGGTCGCGGTCTCGAAAAAGGAGGGCGAGCCCTACCTTTCAAACCCGACCTACGAGCTGGTTTCCGAACACCAGGAACACGCGGACACCACACATACCGCCCGCATCGTCCCCATCTACCCCGAGACCCGGGGACTCACCTCGAAAGGGTTCCGCTACCTCATTCAACCCCTCCTTCGCGCCATTCCCCCGCTCCCCGAGTTCCTCCCCCCTGAAACGCTTCGCGCCTCGGGGCTCCCCGAGGTTAACGATGCGCTCCGCACGGTCCACTTTCCCGACACGCTCGACGAGGCGATTGCGGCGAAGCGGCGCTTCGCCTTCGAGGACCTCTTTCTCCTCCAGCTCGTAAACGCCCTGGAGCGCACCCGGCGCGGTACGCAGCGCGCCCCCCGGATTCCGCCTGACATCGCGGGGGTGAAACGAACGCTCTCCGGACTCCCCTTCACGCTCACCGCATCGCAGAAACGCGCCCTCTGGGAGATTCTTCAGGACCTCGGTCGCCCCGCGCCGATGAACCGATTCCTCCAGGGCGATGTGGGATCGGGAAAAACCATTGTCGCCGCGGTCGCGGCGCTCGAGGCCGCCCGCGCAGGCTTCCAAGCCACGTTCATGACCCCGACCGAGATCTTGGCGCGGCAGCACTACCGGACGCTCTGCGCGACCTTTCATGCCTTCGGAGGCGGCGTGGCGCTCCTGACTGCCCACGAGGCACGGGTCTGGTACGGGCACGGACTCGAAACCGAGGGGAAAAAAACGGCGCTCATCCGCGACATTGCCGCGGGAAAAATTGCGATCGTGATCGGCACCCACGCACTGATCGAGAAGGCGGTCTCATTCGGACGCCTTGCACTCGTCGTGGTCGACGAACAGCACCGGTTCGGCGTTTCCCAACGGGCGGCGCTCGCCGCGAAAGGTGCGTCCACGCCGCACTTCCTCTCGATGTCCGCGACCCCCATTCCGCGGACTCTCTCGCTTACGCTCTTCGGCGACCTTGATCTCTCGCTCATCACCGAGCTTCCAAAGGACCGGAAACCGATCGTGACGCGCGTCGTGACCCCCACTGAACGCACCGCCACCTACGCGTTCATCAGGGGCGAGATCGCCCGGGGACGCCAGGCATTCGTCATCTGCCCGCGAATAGAACCGACCACGAACGACGAGCAATGGTTCGGCAGGCTCACCATCCCGAGCGGAGCCGAGAGACTCACAATGAAAATGTGGCAAACGCTTGAGGTGAAATCGGTGAAGGCGGAATACGAGAAACTCTCGAAACATATTTTCCCGGACCTCCGCGTCGCAATGCTCCACGGAAAGCTGCGCCCGAAAGAAAAAGAGAGGGTTATGTCCGCCTTCGCGAACGCTCCCGCCTCCGCTGGAACTACGGCGGGCAGGTCTGCGGACAAACGGACGGACGTTTTGGTCGCGACGTCGGTCGTTGAGGTCGGGGTGGATGTTCCGAATGCGACCATGATGATGATTGAGGGCGCCGAGCGGTTCGGGCTCGCCCAGCTTTACCAGTTCCGGGGGCGCGTGGGGCGCGGCGCGCACCAATCGTACTGCTTCCTCTTCACCGATTCGACCTCCGAGGCCACGAAGCGCCGCCTCCGCTACGTCGTCGAGGCAAAGAACGGGTTTGAGCTCGCCGAACACGACCTGAAGCTGCGAGGGCCCGGCCAATTCTTGGGGGTAAGCCAGACCGGCATGCCGGATCTCGCGATGAAAGCGCTTCAGTACCCCGATCTCGTGAGCGCGGCACGGGAGGCGGCGTTCAACACCATCCAGAAAGACCCGACGCTCGCACGCCACCGCGTACTTCGGGAATGGCTCGCGGTGTTCCGAAAAACGGTGCACTGGGAATAGGAGAGGGGTTAGAGGTTAAACGAACAGAAAAAATATCGGTGTGGTGAATGACACACTATTGTATTGGGTGAGTGGGGGGGTACACTTGAGTCAGTTCACTCACACACTATCGAGGAGTACCTAATGCATTTGTGCGGCTTGTTCCTGTTTCTCTCAGGAGCGCTCGGCCTTTCGCCGAGCGATACGGCGCGCCCCGCACCGGATACTCCGCCCGACACCACGGTCGTGCGGAGTACCTACGCGGTCGAAGTCGACTACCCGAACTTCTTCTTCTGGCTCGGCGCCCAGCTTTTCGGGCACGAACCCGATACGCTCGTCTACGAGGAGACCTGGATCGGAACCGACTCCTCCCGTAAGTGGTCGCGGGCAACCCTTGTAGCCGATGGCGCGGAGGAGTGGTTCTCCGTCGCGGCAGATACGACGGCGCGATCGTTCACGGATCTCCCCGGCGAGCGGTTCCTTGAGCTCAATGCGGGCACGCGCCGGTTCGTGAGCAACCTGCTCTCGTTTTTCAAGAGTGGCGCCGATACGCTCTTCATTCGCTCGTTCGCCCACGGGGGCGCGCTCGTCCGCGCAGTCGTCAGACAGGAAACACCCTGCCGCCCGGCCACAGGGACGCCGCAGCTCCTCGAAGAAAGAGGGCGATGTTTCTCGATCACGACCGAGCGGCTCGACCCCTCCCCAGAACCCTACGTGAGCGGCACGCTCATCGTCGGGCGCAGAGGCGGACAAGTCGCGTACCCGCTCATCACTGTTCGCCTCCACGATTCGGGGGTCTCCCTCTCGCTCTCGCTCCAGCGCTTTTCGGTGCGAAGCTCGCGCGCAATCGAAACGCCCCGGCCATAGGTCGGGGCGTTGCTGCATCCGCGGCGTTTGTGCGCAGGGGTCACACAATGTGCGCATTCATGAGCGCGAGCGCGTGGTTCCAAATGAGGAGCGAGACCACAAGCATGAGCATGAGAAGGCCGTTTATAAGGAGCCGCGGATACTGAATCCGAATCCGTATGAAGAATGCGAGGAGGAGCGCCGCGAAAACGACCGTCGCGACGATGATCAAGAAAACGTTGGTGGTTGCCCGCGGACTCGCGAGCGCCGCCGCCGCTCTTGAGGCGCGCCGGCTCGCCTCCGTGCTCCCCGCGCTCCCCGCATCCGGGCGCACCTCGGAAGCCGGGGAAAGCGGTACGCCGGTCTCGTCGGCGCCCCGAACTTCGATGAGGTCAACTGACGGCGAAAGAGGTGGCGTTGCAACGCCGGCGGCAGCAGGCATGGACGGAAGTACCACGGTCACGGGTACCGGCACCGGTTGCGGCGGCAAAACCGCGATCGGCTCCCCGACCGACGCGGGTAGCGGGGCGGCGGGGCGACCAAATAACTGAACCACGAAGACGGCGGGGCGTTCCTGGAAGACGCCCTCCGCCGTCGCGATGCCGATCTCGGTGTAGTTCCCGCTCACGATGTTCTCGCGGTGCTTCGGCGAGTTCATCCACGCGTCCACCACGTCCTTCGAGTCCGTGAAATTCACCGCGAGATTCTCGCCGGCGTAGGCATACCGGTACCCGACCTCGTTAAACCAGCGCCACGGCGAGGTACCGTCCGGCGCGTAGTGCGCGAAGTAGCCCCGCGCCGCCATATCTTTCGCCTTGAGTTCCGCCGCCGCGGCAAGGAGCGGGTTCTCACGGAGCGGAAGAACGGTGTTCTCGATGCGACGGTCGTTCGTAAGGTCGACGAGCACGTCGGGGAGGATCGCCCCAAAAAAGTGCGCCGGAAAGACGAAGAGCGTTTGGATAAGAAAGACCGCCTCGAAAAAAAGGATGACACCGAGGACGGCGAGGGTCGCCTCCCACCGCAAGAAATGAGGCTGGTGGTTGTTGCCCTCGTGGGGGATGAAGTGATTCTTAAGCCACTGCCACACTGACCGCATGGTTCATATTGTACACTATTTTCAGAGAAAAATCAATCCCGCCACAGGCGGGATTGATTGTCAACAACGTTGTGTACGCTCGGTACTACGGAACCTGCGGGGGCAGGTACCCAACGCTCGGACACATGAGTGAATTCACCTTCCACCTTGTCGTCTTGTACACGTTTCCTGACGGCTCGGTGATTCCCCACGGCGCGAGGATCTCGGAGGCGTACTTCAGCTGGAACGACTTCACCGCAGCGCGGGTAAGTTTTCCGAAGTAGCCCGTCACCGGAAGCGCGTTTCCCTCCTTCTCATTCAGAAACTGCTGAAGTTTCGTCACCTGCCCAGGATTGTTCGAGCGACCGTAGTAGAGGTAGGAAGTGAGGTACTCGGGAATACATGCAGTTGATTCACCAAGGACCGCGGGCTCGGTCGAGGTCGGTGTTGAAGTTGAAATCGAGATTGACTCGCCGAGCACGAACCCTGAACCGCCGCCCTCATACCAGCCGGAACCGCCGCCGCCCAAAGAAGCGGCAGGCGCAGAGCCCGCAGTCGTGAAGCTCCCTTCGGAACCCACGCTCTCGGGGGACGCGGCTGAAATCGTCCGGTAGTAATACGTGGTGCCCGCGCTAAGTCCGCTAATGGAAACGCTGTGACTCTCCATTTTTGGGTCTTCGTCAAAAGTCGCCGTGGAACTCGCGTATCCGTAATTTGGCGCGGAACCAAGCACGGGATGCGATTCGGTGTCATAAACCACGCGGCTCGTACCGGGAAAATCCGTTGTCCAGATAATAACGGTAGATGTCTCCTCAACTTCCGTGGCCGTATCTTCGCTTATGACAAGCAGTTCATGATGATTGCCAAACTGCAGCGGAACACCCGGAATGGTTATCTCTCTATTTCGTATCTCTGCGCTGTGATCCACATTCTGTCCGCTCAATTCCACAAACACGTCAAAGAAAGACGAACGCAGAAGATCAAAGTCCGGATCTCCTGGGGGGATGCGCAGGAGGTCAAAATCAGGATCCCCGATGGCAATGGCGTTCAGGTCATACGTAATGTCAAGAAATGAGTCAACAACTTGCGGCGCAGGATTGGTTGCTTGCCATCCGCTCATTTTTTCCTCAAAAAGTCCATAGCGGCCCGGACCTATATCACGAAGAGTAAAATCGCCGTTGCTGCCTGTCAGATCCATGGCGATAATTTCAATCGGAATAACTTCATGCCCTTCTTCCTGCCTTGATTCTCCGCTTACGCGGCCAAGCGCAATGGCAACGCCTTCAAGCCCCGGCTCGCCCTTGTCCCACACTCCATCTCCGTCCTCGTCATTCCATTTAAATCCCGTGATATCCACCAGTTCAAAATTGCCGAAATTCAAGGGATTACCGTCGTTATCTTCCGTGATTGTTTGCCCGGATACTACTGAAACAAACACATCAAAGAAGGAATCTTCCACAAGCTGCGGTTCGGCGCCAGTCCGGTACGTGATATCAAAGAAAGAATCAACGGCTGACGGGCTGGTAGTATTCCATCCGTCGCGTTTCTCCTCAAATACTTTGTATTCGCCGCCCTGTTGTTCGGGAAGCGGCAAATAATACCAGCCGTCCGCTCCGGTAAGCGAAAGCGCCACGATCTCAATCGGAATTGTCGGCGTCCCTGCATCACGAGGCATAACAAGGCCAAGCGCCATCGTCCAATCCTTGCGGCCGGGTTCACCTTCGTTCTTTTCTCCGTCGCCGTCCAGGTCCTCCCACTTGTGTCCGGTGATTATAGCTACCCCACCTTCAATATTGGTGAACGTGCACGTTACCTCGTCACCGGCCTCAACCGTTACCGTTTTCCCGTCCCCCGCATTCTCGCCGACCGAATTTCCGTCATACTCGCAGGCGACGTTTGCGAGCCGCCACCTATCGGGTGCGTACTCTGGGTAATCTTCGTACTCTTCAGGTATGTACTCTTGAATGGTGTAAGTTCCCGGCGCAACGTCGAATGACCACTCTCCGCCGTCTGAAAGATAAAAGTTCACAGATTCTTCGTCAAGTTCTTCTTTGTAAAGTTTGAGATAAAATGCGTGTTCGCTTGCCGGATACGCCGTCTTGCGGACAACAATATGCGCCTTTTGCGCGTTGCCGAAATCAAGATTACTAACGTTCACGACATCGCCTATTGCTACGTCATAACCAAATATTTCGTTATCTTCGCTGTACTCGCCACAACCGTCATAATAATAATTATAATCGCCATCTGGATATGTTTGAGTCCAGCCGCCATCGGATTTCCGCGTTTCGCAAACGATATATTCGCCCTCATCAAGATCTGTGAAGGAGTAATTGCCGTTCGGGCCAGTCATAATTTCCGTTTCATAACCATCATCACCAGGATTTAAGTCATAGTTGTAAAGCACAATGGTCCAATCCGGAATCCCCGGTTCCGTGTATTCTTCGCCCGCGTCTTTCTCGCTGTTTTCATTGGTATCTTCCCAATCCCGAATGCCGTCTCCGTCCAAATCGTTCCACTTTGTGCCAAAGATGCCCTTTTCCACCTCAAATTGCGTAAAGTGGTCGGTTGTAAACGTCAAAGTTCCTTCATCTTCGTCATATTCCGACACTATGGCCGGATAATCCTCATCCTCCAGGTCAATCACATTTCCGTCGTCGTCTTTGACAATTAAATTCGGCTCGCTCGTAAATCCGAGGTCGCCGAGATTATACATATACATCTTCGCGCCCGATGCGGCCATTGCGTCGGCGGTCTCGGAATCAAACGACACAAAACCCTCCGCCGTATCCATCTTCTCACCCAATTCCTGCAAAATATTTACGGTCGCCTCGTCGGTCAAATTCAGGGTTTGTTCAAAAACAATTTTTCCCTCTTCCTCGTTTTCGTCTCCAAAATATAAAGCGCCTTCATCCTCGGTGGCGGGGGTAGCTGACGGATTGTCTAAGTTGCCGATATTAGTGCTTATTCCATCTTCTCCCAAACAATCGTCAATGGAATCCAGAGTCGGCGCTACCAAAAGAGGATCTCCATCCAAATCACTGCAATCAATATCCTCGGCGTCATTAAACCAGCCCTTGCTCGGCGATCCGATAGACCATTGCGGTATGCTATCGGCATCAAACGCCGCCGATTCTTCTCCAGTCGGCGCGCCGACAGCAACCCCCTCGCCGCTTCCATAACTGACGCTATGAATGGGCGTGTCTGCGCCATCGAATATGGTAATCGTTTCCGTGGGGTCCGCGTCGTTATTCAGCCAGCCCGAGGGATTTACAAAAACAACAATACCGCGGGCACGAATGGTCCCCAAGCCCGAAAGCGATTTAGGAGGATTGGCGAGATCTTTAATCGTCCAGCCATCCAAGCTAATGGAGCCGCCGGTGGTATTCAGCAGTTCCACCCACTCCGGGTCGGAAGCCGATGAGAATTCATTGACAATGACATCGCCGGGGCTCGCGGCAAGAGCGGGCGCGGAAACAAAAATCCCGCCCATACCAACCACGACGGTCGCGGCGAGGAGAAGCGAGAGCACAACGCGCCCTTTGGTAAGCGTGTCCCGTTTGATAACGGCCGAGACGCGCTGGATGCTATCTATGTACATGCCTTTAGTATACCCGCTAACCTTTCTAGATACTTGACCAAGGCATTTTTGACGTCCACATTCTATCGTTTTAAGATATCGATGTCAAGCTCGATAAAACGGGGGCTTCTGGGCGCTCACGTAGGCGTCTAAACCAACTACTTGCCGTCTTTACTCTCGTTACTCCTCCGCCTGTGCGCTACCCCCTCGAAAGAGGGGGTAGGTTGATGTATCTCGGCATCTCTCGGTATGCGTTACGGAAGCACGATGGGCGGGTAACTAATGTTCCCGCACACCAATGAATTAATCTTCCACGTGGTCGTCTTGTAGACGTTCCCGAGCGATGCGTACTGGTACCCGGGGATGGAATCCCACGGAGCAAGGATGTCGGAGTAGTACTTCTCCTGGAACCTCTCCACCGCCGCCTTCGTGAGCTCCCCGAAATAGCCGGTCACCGGGATATTCGCGTCTTCGTGGTCATTTAAGAAGGTCTGGAGCCGCTCTACGTCTTCGGGGTTGTTCCTGCGCCCGTACCAGAGGTAGCTCGAGAGGTACGCGCCGCAGGTGGATTCGCCGAGGACCGCGGGTGTCGTTGTCGCAGTCGCAATATAGTTTGGGTTGTCAATCACGAAGCTACTCGTCGCCGAAACGTCAAGGTGCCAATCATTGAACCAGCTTCGCCCCGTCATCCGCGCGACGTTCGTGTAGACGCCGGAGGTTGCATTCGTCGAGAAAACCGCGTCGTAGTCAATGTAAATTTCATCCCGCGGATAGATGACATCGAGCGGCCAGGTGCTTGAAGCGATTATCTTTCCCGTGGGGTCGTAGAGCGTGTCGGAGACCACCGAGTCAAACATGGCACCGGGGCCATCGTTTGCGATGCGGAGATGACTCGGCACCAGAGCGGGCGGAACCACCGGCCCCGTCGCGTCGTTCCATTTTGCAAATGTCATAATCGGCAGACCCCACCCATACCAACTCGATCCGGTGCCCGGCGGGTCCCCCTCAAACGCGAGCGCGAGTGAGTCGCGGTTGTCTGCGAGATCCGCGTCGGGCTCAAAGCTCGTCACCTCCGCGGACATGGCGAGTGTGCTAAGCCCCCTCGGGAGACCGTGACCTACCGCCGCGGTGTAGGTGAAGGTCGTTGAAGCCCCGGCGGGGAGGACCGACAGGGTCCACCGGATCGCGCCGTCCCCGAGCGTGCCGCCGCCAAGCTCGCCGAACGAGAACCGATCCGCGTCACCGAGCGCATTCACGAGCACCACCTGCGTTGCATCGGCGGTGCCGCGGTTCGCGAGCGTAACCGTATAGGTGAGATCCGAACCGGCTGCAAGTGGGTTTCGCGACACGTCAGCTCGCGCCCCGACCCAGAGATCCGGCTGCCCAAAGGCGAGGTTCCCGTCCCAGTCGCCGAAGACGTTCGCAATCGCGAGGAGCCAGTTCTCACCAACGATGTTCGTATTGGCAAGGTTCACCACGTTCGCGACCGCGGAAGCATCGCCCGTGAGTATCGTCCCGTCGGCGCCGATCTCGTTCTCGCCGGTCAGCGCGTACACCTGCACATTGTTCTGAATGTTCGCGGTGTTCGTGTTCGCAACCGTGAGACCACCCCCGCAGCACGGTGTTTCCCCGTCCGCATCCAGACCGTACCCGGGCGTCGAAAAGAGGAGGATGCCGTTTGGCGTCCGCTGCCACGAGATGCCGGGCGGCGTGCTGAAAACGTTCCCCGACCAGTTCCCAAAGACGCGGACAAGGACCATGGCAGAACTGCCGCCGAAGTAGTTTGTGTTCGCCGAGGTCATGACGTTCGAAACCGCGCCGGCATTGCCCGTCGCGATGAGACTCCCGACGCCCGCGGTGTTCCCTCCAGTCTCCGCACCAGCCGAAACCGTGTTCACGACCGCCGCAGTGTTGTGATTTGAAACGTGCGTCACTCCGCCACCCCCGAAACGGTTCGAAAAGAACTCCCTGCCGGGGAGGACGAGATCCCCCACCCACGAGCCAAAATTATTGAGGACAAAGAGGAGATACCTTGAGCTCACGATGTTGGTATTCACGATATTCACCACGTTCACGGCGGCCGCTGCCTCCCCGGTCACAATGGTGCTGCTGTCCCCGGTCGCGCCGTTCCCACCGGTCGAGGCGGTCACGGTCACATCGTTGATGACGGCTGCCTCGCTCGTGTTCAAAACCGAGAGGTCCGTCCCACAGCAGAGCGATTCACCCTCCTCCCCAGCACCGGGGTCCGGCAGGACAACGTCGCCGGTCAGCTGACCAAAGAGCGTTAGCAACGAAAGGAAACCATCAGAATTGACGATGTTGGCGTTTACGACGTTCAAAATGTTCGCGGCGGCGAAGGCGTCGCCCGTCACGATGAGGGGATCACTCTCTGCTACTGAAACTTCGGCAGGTAAGTCGGGGGTCGAATCAGAAGGCGGATTTGTCTCTGACTCGACTGGAGGCGGATTTAAAATACCAGGGTCGGCAGGAAGAGTAGTCGTCGCCTCGGTCGAAGTCGTTTCGGTTACGAGCGTGAAATCGGGCAGTGGAGGGGGCGGCGGCGCACTGGTCGGAGCGCTTTCCGAAGCGGGGTCAAGCGGCGGCTCATCGCCCGGCGGGAGCACGGGATCTGCTGTCGTCTCGGTCGCTCCGTCCGTGCCGGCCGATACATCGTCCTCGGCGAAAACCGGCGCACCGCCGAAGGAAAGGAGCGCAGCCACCAGGAGACCAATGAGCACCGCGCGCGGCATGCGGTTCTTTAGGAATCCCAAAAATGTTTTAGAAGATTCGTAGAGCATAGTAAAAAAGGTTGTTGAGCTTCACCTTGAGTGCGCCGAGGAAATGCATAACCGAGAAAATAAAGGAGGGGCGTGGTTCAACCCCGCTCACCACAGGCGGTTCGGTTTCGCTTGCACTAAACTCCGTCGAAGCGTTTCCGCTTGCATACTCGGAATGGAACTGAACCGCGCGGGGGGAGCCATCGTTGGAACTCGTCGAAATCTCAATCGGCGGCAATTCCTCGCCGTTCACCGACCCGTAGATTCTCACCCCTACAGACGCCCGGCCCGGTTCCACTGTAGCGCCCGAATTCCCCTCCGGGTCGTACGACCCGACGGGTCGGAGACCGCCGGCATTCGCCTCAATCCGAACATCGTTTGAGATTTCTACCGAATCCGCCGCCGCGAAAGCTTTGGCGGACAGGTCGGTACGCGCGGCGAAAGCCACTCCAAACCCCAAAAGCCCGATTGTCCCGACTATTGACGATGCGATTGCCATATGTATGAGTGGTCTTTTTTCTTTTTCCATCTCCCTCGCGTAAGCACTCGGTCTGATCGAGCACTTACCCGAAGGAAGGAGGAAACGGCACCGGGTGCCAATCCTTCCTCCTTCGATGGGG
>ERZ1292629.3571-Hain-H43-01um-R1-3571-length-11945-cov-4_pt1 | contig 11945 bp, 10 predicted proteins | sample MGYA00564399_ERZ1292629 | MGnify/ENA primary metagenome ERZ1292629 (study PRJEB36523, sample SAMEA6512636) | groundwater metagenome | collected 2019-01-08 | study: AquaDiva: Metagenomics assemblies of 32 groundwater samples | reverse complement strand
AAATACGAGATGGTAAATTAAGAATACTTAGTGTGGGAAGGATTGCGCCAGTTAAGAATTATGAAACATTAATTGATGCTGTTAAGATTTTGAAAGACAAAAATATAGATTTTTCCGTAACAATGATTGGTGAACCTGCCCTAAAGAAAGATCGGAACTATGAGCAAAAACTTAAATTACTAATTAATGAACTTGGGCTTCGGGAAAATTTTAATTTTTTGGGGAAAATAAACCACAGAGATCTCGTGTCTTATTATCAAAGCCACAACTTATTTGTTCATTTGAGCAAAACGGGGAGTTTGGACAAAACAGTATTAGAGGCCATGTCTTGTAATATGGATGTTTTAAGTTCTAATGATGCGGCTAAATCGTTCCTCCCCCCCGAATTGGTTTTTAAAGAAAATGATTCACAGGATCTGGCAGATAAAATAATCAGTATTTATAACGGAAACCTGCATTATGAGCTCAGAGACTTTGTTGTTAAAAATCATAATTTAGATAATTTAATAAATATTATATCCACGATAATTAAGAGATGAGAATTTTATATTTCGGAACATATAACCCGGACTATTCAAGGAATAGGGTGTTAATAAAAGGACTGAGAGCGAATGGATTAGAAGTTGTCGAATGTCGTGTTTCGGCTAAAGATAAATTAAGATATTTAAAACTTGCGTGGCGATTTTTTAAGTCAGACCGGTTTGATTTTATGATGGTGGGTTTTCCTGGCCAGGAAATCATGTTTTTGGCGAGACTACTTACCAGAAAGACGATTATATTTGACGCTTTCACTTCTCACTACGGGGGATACATTCTGGACCGGCAGTATTTTACAAAGAATAGTTGGAGAGCTAAGTACTATAGATTTCTTGACACCTGGTCATATAAATTGGCCGATCTGGTTTTGCTTGATACCAATGCTCATATCGATTTTTTTGTTAAAGAATTTAAACTGAACAGGAAGAAGTTCTTGAAAATCTTTGTCGGCACTGATGGAGATGTTTTTTATCCGAGAGAAGTTTTAAAAGATACAGATAACTTTTTGATTCATTTTCATGGCTTTTTCATACCACTTCAGGGCATCAAGTATATAATTGAAGCAGCCAAGTTGCTTGAGAATGAGAATATTCATTTTAATATTATAGGCAATGGCCAAACATTCAAGAATGATCTAAAATTAGCGGAAAGCTTATGTGTCGGCAATATAAGCTTTATTGATCCGATTCCTTATCAGGAGTTGCCATTATTTATGGCCAATGCTGATATTTGTTTAGGTATTTTTGGTGATAGTCCGAAAACAGATCTGGTTATACCGAATAAAGTTTATGAGGCAATGGCTATGGGTAAAGCGATAATAACAGCCGATACGCCAGCTGTACGGGAGCTTTTAAGCGATAAGGAGAACGCGTTGTTTTGCCGTAAGGCCGATGCTAAAGATTTAGCAGATAAAATAAAATTATTAAAAAATTCACCCGAGATGATAGATTCTATCGGTGGGGCTGCTCGAAAGTTTTTTAAGGAACGACTTACTGAGAATATTTTGGTAGCTGAATTATTAAAACACATACACAAACTATGAATATTTTAATAGCTGGCTACGCATATATAAAGGAAAATTATTTTAATACTTTTAAATTCTATCCTAGTCCTGGTTCTATAAGTTTCTTGTTGCCCAAAATATGGAAAGCCAAGGACGGTAAGGTTGTTTTTCATCCACCGAAGGGACAGAATGTTTTTTTATCTAAAGCATATTTTTATCATTCGCGCTATTCTTTGGTCGGGGGTTTATTGAAGGGTTGGCTACCCGCTTTCCCCTTTGTCCTTTGGCGTTTGAAAAAAAAGAAGAAAATTAAACTTGTTTTTAGTCCGAGTGAGCCCATTCTTTTGACCACGCTATATCAAGGATTTTGGTCCAAGTGTTTTGGATTAAAACACATAATTTTTACATGGGAAAACATATCTTACAAGAAAAAACTTCGTGGATTTACTGGTTTGATTAAAAAATTGATCTTATGGCTGAATATTTATTACTCCGATGGAATTATATGTGGCAACAAAAAAGCCGAAGCCATAATAAGAGACCTAACTAAAAAACCAACAATAGTTATTCCTTTGAGCGGTGTGGATGAAGATTTTTTTAAACCAGAAGAAAGGGGCAGTTCAAAAGAAAAATACAACCTAACCAATAAAATAGTATTTACCTTTGTCGGGGCAATAGGACACAGAAAGGGGATACATATCGCTATTGAAGCTTTTAAGGATGTGGTCAAAGAAATTCCCAATACCCAATTTATAATTGCCGGAAGCGGGGAATATGACAATGAAATAGATGAATTAATAAAAACGCTGAATCTGGGTGAGTATATTATTCGTATGCCTTGGGTCAGTCACAGTGAACTGCATCACATTCTTTCGGCTTCTGATATATTTATTTATCCGAGTTTTTCTTATGGGGGATGGGAAGAACAGTTCGGATATTCAATGGCTGAGGCATCGTTGATGGAGCTGCCGATTATTTCAACCTTATCGGGCTCAATTAACGAAGTTGTGATTGACCGGGAAACTGGTATTTTAGTAAAGCCGGAAGATGTCCAAAGTCTAAAAGAAGCAATGACAGAATTGGGTCAAAATGAGGATTTGAGACACAAAATGGGTAAGGCTGGTCGAAATTATATAGTAAATAATTTCAGTAATAAAATAGTTGCGGGAAAATTTTATGAATTCTTCAAAAAAATTAATTTACATAGCTAACCTAAGGCTTCCTACTGAAAAGGCCTATGGAATTCAAATCACTAAAATGTGCGAAGCGTTTGCGTCGCAAGATGGCTTGGATGTAACGCTTGTTTATCCTTTTAGAAAAAATCTGGAAAAGGGAGATATTTTTTCTTACTATTCTCTGAAAAATAATTTTAAGGCAAAGGAGGTTATGGTGTGGGATTTTTATTTACCAGGCTTTCTGAATAAAGTAGCTTTTCTTGTTAAAAATTATTTTTCAGCCAAAGAATTGGTCAAAGAAGCTCTGAGGGAAAATGCTGATGTTTATTATACGCGTGAAGAGTTGGTGGCATATCTCCTGAGTAAGCACAATAAAAATGTTGTTTTTGAGTGCCATAGATTTTCAAACAAAAGAAAATTTTTCTATTCTCATTTCAAAAAAATAAATTTAAAAATAGTAGCCATCTCGGACGGCTTGAAACAAGATTTAATGAAATTTGGGATTAAAGATTCTAATGTGTCGGTTGCAAGGGACGGGGTGGATCCCGGTGAATTTGGTGTGTTAATAAGCGGCGAAAAACGTAAAGAAATTCAAAAAAAATTAAGAGAAGAATTTTTTACCGACCACAATGATCGTCGCAGGCGTAAAAAAATAGCAGTTTACATAGGAAGTCTATATCCATGGAAAGGGGTTGATATTTTAATTAAGGTCGCGGAGCATTTAAAAGATATTAATCCCAATTATCTTATTTGGATTGTTGGTGGTTCTAAAAATGATGTCGAAGTTTTGAAGAAAGGTTTACATCCAAACATAGTGCCATTTATTTACGTTAATGGTGCTGTTCCACATAAGGAGGTTGCCAAGATTTTAATTGTCGCTGACTGTGCCATTTTAACAGGTAAAGAAGATAAATTAATCTCAGCTAAATATACATCTCCGCTGAAGATGTTTGAGTACATGGCTTCTGGTTGCCCAATTGTGGCTCAAAAACTTCCTTCGTTTCTAGAGGTATTAAATAACCAAAATTCTATTTTGGTTAAGCCCGGAGACCCTAAAGAGTTGGCTGATGGTATTTATAAAATATTTAAGAGTCTTGATGATTACAATCCAGAGGAGCCAGAATTACCTGAAAGAATATCAAAGAAAGCTTTTGAGGATGTCCAAAAATATAGCTGGAACGAAAGGGCCAAAAAGATATTGACCTTTTCTGGATTTTTAGTATAATTTTTTAGATGAAATTTTTGATTACAGGAGGGGCGGGGTTCATCGGTTCTCACATTGCCGAAGAACTCTTAAAATTAAAGAAAGGCGAAGTTGTTGTTTTTGACAATCTTAGTGTCGGCAAAAAATCTAATATTCCCAAAGGATGTAAATTTATAAAAGGAGACATAAGGAATCCCAAAGATATATTAAAAGCATCAAAAGGGGTAGACATAATATTTCATGATGCGGCTTTTGTGAGCATAAGGGCGTCTTTTGATATGCTAAAGCATGAAATAGACAATAACGTATATGGAACTCTTAATGTGCTTGAAGCAGCAGTTGAGAATAAGGTAAAAAAATTAGTTTTTGCTTCTTCAATGGCCGTGTACGGTGAACCCAAATCATTGCCGGTTAAAGAAGATAGCCGGTTAAATCCATCGTCACCATACGGACTCAGTAAATTACGAGGGGAATTATACTGCAAAATTTTTCAGGATAAGTATGGGTTAGACACCACTGTTTTGAGATATTTTAATACATTTGGCATCAGACAGACGCCTTCTGACTATGTGGGTGTCACCACGACTTTTATAAATCAAGCTTTGGATAAAAAACCCATGACGATCTTTGGAGACGGTAAGCAGACACGCGACTTTGTTTGGGTTAGGGATATAGCCAGGGCAAATATTCTGGCCGCTTTTAGTAAAAAAAGTAAGGGAGAAATCTTTAACATAGCTTCAGGAAAAGAAGTTGCAATTAATGATGTCGCAGATGCGATTAATAAATATTTAGGAAATGGCAAGGTGTATATTTCTAAACCAGGCGGAGAGATATCTAAGATACGAGCTAGTATTGATAATGCTAATAAAATATTGGGCTATAAGCCTGAAGGTGATTTATTAAAAATGTTGCCAACTCTAATTAACTGGTGGAGAGAACAAGCTAAATATCTGACAAAATGAAACATAAGTGGTTCAAGTCTGACAACTTAAAGTGCGTTGTACTTGCTGCCGGCAGAGGAAGCAGGCTTTTGACGCTGACCGACGATAACCCTAAACCCCTGGTCACAATCAAGGAAAAGCCTATTCTGGACCACGTAATTAATTATTGGAAAAAATATACCAATGATTTTGTTTTCGTCGTTAATTATAAAAAGGACAAGATTATTGATTATGTAAAAACCCTTAAGGATATAAAATATCAGTTTGTTGTCCAGAAAGAATTAAAAGGAATTGCTGACGCTTTGATGGCTGTAGAAAAAGAGGTAGGCGGAAAGTTTATCGTAGTTTTGGGAGATTGTATCTGTAAGGGTGATTTTGATTTTCCTAAAAACATGAGCCAAGGAGTCGGGGTATGGGAAACTGAAAATAAATATGACATAAGAAACAGCTATACCGTTAAACTTGCAAGCAATCTCGTCCAAAAGGTAAGAGAAAAACCTAAGAAGATTGATAGTAATCTTTGCGGACTAGGTTTTTATTTTTTTGATAAAAAAATCTTTGAATATATAAAAAAAGCTTCGTCATCAAAATTGACAGGCGGAGTTGATTTGAATTTAACGGACATCATTCAAAAAATGATTGATAGTAAAGAAAAAATCTCCCCGATTGTATTTAAGGGAGATTATCTCAACATCAATACAGAAGATGAACTAAACAGGGCGAGAAAGTTAATAAATATTTAGTTTTTAATCATGTTTAAAAAACTTAGGATTGAATTTTTCTTTATTTCCCGCCTCTTCAGGGATAATCTGGTTTTATATTTTCCACAATATATAAAAAATAGATTTTTTGTAACATATCTTCTTAAAAGACTGTCTAAGTTTGAATATGAAGTGGATGATAAAATCGAACTTCATTCTCTGTGTCAGAAGAGTGATTTGTGGATGCTGGCTTGTTCATTGGAATCTTTTTTATATCACTCCGGCTTACACCCCAAAATAGTTATTCATGATGACGGTTCAATAGACGACGAAACAACTATGCTCATTGAGTCCAAGTTTTCAGGTTTAAAAGTTTTGTGTAAAAAAAAAGCAGACGAATTGATAAAAAACTTTCCCGGAATGACGGAAAAAGTTATTAGTTACAGAAATAACGGACACATAATGATGATGGAGTTTATGGACATTTTTTTATTAAGTAAGACAGAGAATGTGATTGTTTATGACAGTGATATGTTGTTTTTCAAAAAGCCGGAAGAAGTTATAAACTTTTTTAAAGATGGTAGCGGGTTGGATGCCTTAATTTCTCCTCAAAACGGTGCATATGATTTAAAAATGGATGAGTCTTATTCAAAACAATACGGCCTATTAGCCAAAAGGGTTGGCTATATGAACCCCGGCCTTATTATTTATAAAAAAGAAGCTATAACTTTTGACCGCTTTTTAGAATATTTTGACCACACAACACGAAATGTAGAAGATTATTTTGTTGGCATGACGGCTTGGGGTTGTCTGGTGTCCCAGGTAAATTTTGAGATATTGCCGTTAGAAAAATATATATTGAAAGGCCGGCCTGACGTAAATACAATTATGAAACATTTTACCAGTCCGCGAAGACACGAGTTATACGCTTATGGCATAGATATGATAAAATCAATTAAATATGATAGTCAGAATTCTCAAAAATAATAAGTGGCTCTTGATTATTTTCGTGGTATTTATACTTACAAGATTTTTGGGTTTGGATCAGATTTATCACCAGGACGAGTATCGGTGGGCGATGCAGGCTGATCCTCAGACAAATGAAGTAAGTCCTCATCCACCACTAACTAAATACTTTTTGAAGGTAACGGGTCTTTTGTTTGGGTTTGATAATCTTAGAATTGGTATTCTTTTTTTTAGCATACTTAATCTCTGGCTAATTTACTTAATTTTATTTCGTTTGACTGGTAAAAAAAAGATTGCCTTAATTGGATCAGGGCTTTTTACTGTTAATGTTTATGGTTTAATAGCCAATTTGCAAATTGATATTGATGGGGCGGTTTTGCCATTTTTTATTTTACTAAGTTATTGTGGCTATCTCATTATTACGGAAGACATAAAATCTAAAAAAGGAATTGTTGTATTTTGTTTAGCAATAGTGGGCGGATTTTTAACTAAATTAAGCTTTTTGTTGTTTGTTGGGGCTCTTATTGCGGATCAGTTGCTACGGGTTTATTACATCAAAGAGGAGATTAATTTAAAAAGTATTATAAAGAAACTATGGCCATGGATAGTGGGATTTTTGGCCATCGCAGTGGTGTTTTACTATTTTTATGCAACTCGCTTGAAGGTTATTATTGATTATGCCGAGCATTTTAAAAGTTTAAATTTTGCTTCAAGGGCTTATTTTGATTTGGTGTTTAAAATATTCAAGTCGTTTGTCTGGCTTTCTCCACTTCTGGCGCTATCAGTATTATATGGATTTTTTAAAAGAGACATATTTAATAAATATCGGATTTGGTTTATATATCTGTTTTTGAACTTTATTTTTTACTTGGTCTTATTCGATTTTTCTACACTAACGGTTGAAAGATATTTCATGTTTTTGATTATTCCATCGGTTTTGGTAAGCGCTCAGGTAATATATGATTTTTTGGAAAGAAAATCAATATCAATAAATAAGAAGGTTTATATTGTAATCGGCATAATCTTTGTTTTATTATCTTTTGTCATTTTATCCCTACCTCATGATATTTTGCCACTGAATCCCAAAACAGCTTATGTGGATAAGGTTAAATCTTTTGATTACGGTTTTCTTATTCCGTTTACCGGCGGTTCAGGGCCTTCCGGTTTTTATTTTTCAGCTTGGTTTATATTACTAAGTTGGCTGGTGGCCCCAATCTCCATAGTCGGAATCGCCTTAGCTAAAAATAAAAAGATATTTTTAGCTATTTTTCTAATTTTTGGTCTTGGCTATAATATTTTGTTTGACAGTGAATATCTCTTTGGAACTCTATACGGAAGCGTGGATAAGGTTGCCAAGAAAACTATTGAATATGTAAATTCAAACGATGCCATTAATGGGGTTATTACATATTACGATATTGGGTCTTATTATCTGCGCTTGAGCGGCAAATATGATTCAAGGTTTTATACTGCACCAAAACGGGACTATACACCCAAGATAACCGATTATCGGGGTCAATATATGATAGTGGACTTTCCGGCTATTGATAAAGAAGGACGATATTGGCCATTGATAATCCGGTGTCCCTTATTGAAGAAGTTTCAAAATAAAAAGATAGAGTCCTATGTTTTTGACTGTTCTAAAATATAGACAAAACCTTATTTTTATGGTAAGATACTTTAATGTTAAAAAGTGTTGATTTATCTATAGTTATCCCGCTTTTCAATGAAGAAGAGGTAATACCTTTGTTGATTCAAGAACTCAATAAAGTTTGCCAAAACCTCTCTAAAAGTTATGAGGTCATTTTGGTAGATGATGGTTCAACGGATAATACTTTCGAATTGGTTAAAAAAGTTGCCGACCGAGAATCAAAGTTTAAGGTCATTAAATTATCAAGAAATTTCGGCCACCAAGCAGCTTTTAATGTTGGAATTGACTTTGCTCAAGGAGACATGGTTTTGACCATGGACGGTGATCTTCAGCACCCACCGTATTTAATTCCTAAGTTTATCAAATACGCAGAAGATGGGTACGACATTGTTATAGGTGAAAGATTGGATAATAAACAAAATTCCAAATTCAGGGAATTTCTAGGAAAAACTTTTTATAAATCGATGAGCGCCATTACGAATCTTGAATTTAGAAATGTTTCCGATTTTGCTTTGTATAAAAGACCAGTAGTTAATGTCCTCAAAAAATTGCCAGAAAGAGAGAGATATTTAAGAGGCATGATTCAATGGATAGGATTTAAAAAGAAATATGTGCCTTATGTTGTTGAATCAAGACGTGCCGGTAAACCGAAATATAATATTAAAAAGTTAACTAAGTTAGTTTTAAGCGGAATTACTTCTTTTTCGGCTTTTCCGTTGAGGATATCTTTCTGGATTGGAATCTTGGTTTTTTTAATTAGTGTAGGCTTGGGAGTTTTTGTTGTGTTGGACCATTATTTGGCTCCTAATCCTTTGGCTGCCGGTTATGCTACCATAGCCATGATTGTTTTATTTCTGGGGAGCATTCAGTTGATGGTCTTGGGAATAGTTGGAGAATATATGTATAAAATGTTCAATGAGGTGAAGGGAAGGCCTTTGTATATTGTTTCTAAAACATGCAACATCAGAGGGGAAGAAATAAAAGAAACTCCCTATGGAATCAACTCATTTTAAACATGAAATTTTTGTCGTAGCTGATGATTTGGGTCTTGACGAGGCCGTCAATGAAGGTATTTTTTTTGCACTCAAAAATGATTTAATTAGTGGAGCTTCGCTCATGGTCGGTGGTGAGGCGTTTGACGATGTTGTTCGGAGATTGAAAGATTTTCCAAGCACCAATATTGGTATCCATATAGTTTTGGTTGAGGGAAGGTCTCTTACGGGGATTAAATTATCTAAAAACCACAAAACATTTTTTATTAAATATAGCCTGGGTTTGATTAAGAAAGATGAGATAAAAAAAGAATCAGAAGCCCAGATTCAGAAATGTTTAAGTGCTGGTATTAGACCTCAATTCATTAATAGTCATCAACACCTCCACCTACTCCCAGGTATTATGGATATTGTTATTTCTTTGGCAAAAAAATATGAAATTCCATATATTCGAATTGTGAATGAGCCGTTAAACATAAAAGGCAGTTTATTTAGGAAAGCCCAGCTTTGTTTTTTGAGATTTCTTTCCGGGATGGCAAAAAATAAAATTCTTCGGAATGGTCTTAAATCCAATGATTTATTTATTGGTTTTATTAATGCCGGTAGTTTAAACAAAAAAGATTTACAGAAGGCAAGAGAACTTAAAGACAAATATCCTGATAAATTTATAGAATTGGGTTGCCACCCAGGGTTTGAGAGTCCAGCTCTGGTTCAAAAGTATCGCCATTGGCACTATAATTGGCGACAAGAGATTGAAATACTTAAAAGATTACTTTAATGAGAGTGCTTTATATAAGTCAGTCAAAACTTGAAAATTCAGTCAATTCGGTCTACATAAAAGGACTGGAGAAAAATGATGTAGAAATTATTAAATTCCATTCTTCTCAAAAGGGGATCCGGCAATATATTGACATGCTTGTTTTTTTAAATAAAAAAAGACACGGCATAGATGTTGTGATGGTGGGATATGATAGCCCCGGATTTGTTATCGTTTCAGCATTAGTCTTGGGCAAAAAGGTGGTATATAATGCCCTCTGTTCGGTATATGAGCGTTTGATTGTTTCCAGAAATCTCGCATCGAGGTTTTCTGTCAAAGCTTTTGGCTATTGGTTACTTGATTTTTTTGCCGTACATTCTGCAGATCTGGTGATGTTGGAAACCAACAATCAGATAGATTATATTAAAAAGTTGTTTTTTGTTTCAGATAAAAAACTTGTTCGTGCTTGGACGGGTGTGGATGAGGATAAATTTTATTACAATCCGATCGTAAAAAAGAACGATGTTTTTACGGTTGTTTTTAGGGGGGCTTTAATGCCTGAAGCCGGAGCCGACGTGGTGGTTCGAGCTGCTAAAATTCTTGAGAATCAGTCCATAAAATTTATTATGGTCAGCAATGGAGGGGAGCTTAAAAAGATAACCGACCTGATAGAAGAACTAAAACCCAAAAATCTTAAATTTATTACAGATTTTCTTTCGCAGGAAGATTTGTTATTACTAGTCCAGCAATTGCATATAAGTTTGGGTCAATTGTCCGACCATGATCGCTTAAAAAGAACTATACCTCATAAGGCATATGAAAGCTTAGCAATGAAGTTGCCTTATTTGACTGCTTCCAATCCTGGCATACTTGAACTTTTAACCCCAGACGAGACATGCCTAACTTGTAATTCTGCCGATGCCGAATCGTTGGCCGAAAAGATATTATGGGCTAAAAATCATCCACAAGAGATAGAAATGATTGTCGAGAATGGATATCAGTTATATCAAACCAAATTAAAATCGGATATTTTAGCCAGAGAGCTATTAGATAGAATAGCTAAGATTTAATATTATTAAAATTTTCAATCTCTCTTTTGTATAATTGTAAATATTGGTCGGTCATTTTTTCCAGAGTGAAACCGGAGCGGATTTTAGCGATGGCGGCTTCGTGCATGGCAGCGCGTTCAATAGGCGAACGAGAAAGTATCCAGCGAACGCCGGCTATTAGGTCGTCAGTGTCTTTATAGCGGGCGATGTAGCCCGTTTTTTGATGGTCAACTAGTTCAGGAATGCCTCCGGTAGCAAACGAGACGACTGGTAAGCCACATGCTTCGGCCTCCAACACTACTAGGGGGCAATTATCAGCCGTGGAGGGGAACAGAAAAATATCTGCTGCGGCAAAATATTTAGCCAGAAGTGTTTCATCGCCAATGTAGCCAACTTTTTTAAGGTTTGGGGTATTAATGGTCTCGTCTCCGCCAATTATTAGAAAAAAAACATCCGGATTATCTTGTAGGGATTGTGAAATAGATTGAACGTAATCATACCCTTTGCGTTGCTGGTCATGGCCACCCTTTGAGGCGAATAAAATAATAAATTTATTTTCTGGCAGATTCAAATTATGACGCATTTGTTTTTGTGATTGGGGTTTAAAAATATCTACATCAATACCGTTATAGATAACAGATGCCGGTTTTGCGCCCAGTACAGTCTGTTTTACTTTCCCCAAAAGCCATTTGGAGGGAACTATGATATGAAAATCAGACCGACGATACACATTGCGTTTTTTCCACTCCAGATATTTTTCATTATGCCATGCAATAGCAGGATAAGCATCGAGCTCTTGGCATTGAAAAAATCCATTAGAAACAGGGCTCTCCATGGCATAAGCGCAGTGAGCTGTCAGTGGCCACATGTCGTGTAGTGTCCAGATGGTGGGTTTTTCATGGGTAATGGAGGGAAGTGTCCCCAAATTGAAGTAGTTTGAATGGATATTGTGGAGATGAACGATATCGG
>ERZ1292629.3569-Hain-H43-01um-R1-3569-length-11946-cov-8_pt1 | contig 11946 bp, 13 predicted proteins | sample MGYA00564399_ERZ1292629 | MGnify/ENA primary metagenome ERZ1292629 (study PRJEB36523, sample SAMEA6512636) | groundwater metagenome | collected 2019-01-08 | study: AquaDiva: Metagenomics assemblies of 32 groundwater samples | reverse complement strand
TAGTCCTTTAATCTCTCGAAATAATTTCGCGCAAAGGATATAATTAGATCACCACTACAAAAAAAACCACTCTTGCGAGTGGTTTTTTTTGTTTGCTTTTTATGAATCAGTATTCCCTGCGTCCACCCCCTCCACCTCCGTATCCGCCTCGGTCATTGCCGCCAGAGCGCGGTGGGCGAGCTTCCATTGGGCGAGCTTCGTTGACGGTTAGTTTGCGTCCTTCGAATTCTTGGTCATTAAACATCGAGATAGCTTTTTGAGCCTCTTCTTGCGTTGACATTTCTACGAATCCAAAACCTTTTGAACGACCAGACATTTTGTCCATGATAATCACAGCTGATACAACTGTTCCAGCCTGCGCGAAGAGCTCTTTAAGAGCATCTTCTTGGGTGCTGTAAGGGAGTCCCCCTACATATAGCTTTGTAGCCATAACTTATTTCTTCTTCCCTTTTTACGAAAAGGGACAAAAAACTATTTGTAAACGTAGAAACTCGATTTCGCTAAATGAGACCCTACCCGAACATCATAACATATAAAAAATGAAAAGCAATTAAATTTGAACTCTTACACAAAAACACGCCCTTGCGGACGCGTCCTTGTATAAAACCCCTATTTGTTTTTATATCTTATCTCACAATAGGAGAGTCAGATATGAAGTACTTCCTTAAGTGGAGACGTACAGAAAGAAAAATTATTACAGGTAGATATTTTTATTCTTCTTCAGCTCCCATAGCGCCAGAATTAATATCAGCAATAATATCTGCGATACCCCCCTCCATTATTTTGGGTAAATTGTGCCAGGACTTTTTTATACGATGATCCGTCACTCGATCCTGAGGAAAATTATAAGTGCGGATTTTTTCACTGCGGTCTCCAGTGCCAATTTGCTCTTTGCGAGTCCCTGCGTATTTTTTTGCCTCTTTTTCCTCTTCCAATTGCGCAAGCTTGGCGGTTAAAATCATCATTGCCTTCTCTCGGTTTGCTAATTGGCTCCGTTCATTTGTCGAACGAACATCGAGTCCGGTGGGTTTGTGGATAATCCTCACAGCTGTCTCAACTTTATTTACGTTCTGCCCGCCTTTCCCGCCCGAGCGAGAATATTCCAGTTCGAAATCACTCTCATTTATTTCAAAATTTATTTTCTTCCTAATGGGTAGAACCGCCACCGACGCGGTCGAAGTGTGCACCCTTCCATTCTTTTCGGTTGCTGGAATTCTTTGCACTCTATGCACTCCCGTCTCGTAACGCATTTTTTTAAAAACATCCTTGCCTTTTATCTCAAAACTGGCTTCTTTGTAGCCGTTTAAATCGCTTTTGGATTCATAATTTGTTTTCCATTGCCATCCTTCTGCCTCAGAAAATTTCTCATACATGTGCGCAAGCTCCCATGCAAACAAAGAAGCTTCATCGCCTCCTGCGCCGGCTCGCACTTCAAGCACTATTTCGTTGGGGAATTCTTCTGCCTCCTTGTCTTTATTAAGAATATCTTCTATTTGTTTTTCTATTTTTTCCCGTTTTTCTTGTATAAATTTGAGTTCTTTGGCTGCTAGTTCGTGCAAGGTATCATCTCCTGCCCGCCCCGCCACTTCTCCGGGTGGGGCGAGCATTTCTCGCACCTCTGCTTCCTCACGCAAAAGTTTCTCTAGTTCTAGCGCTAGAAAATTGGTTCTGTGATCTTTTTTTAGTTCAGCTAAATCTAAATTCATATTAATAATATTATATAATAAAAAATAAATCGTCGCAGGTACACTTTTTAGAAAGCTTTGTGTGGGAGTTGCAAATGTGCCCTTTCGGAGACTTGCGAACGCGACCGGCGTGAGCACGAGGAATTTTTCAGCAGAAAAATATCCGTGCTCCGAAAGGGCACATTTATATTGTACTTATTTTTTAGCTTTCACAGTTGCAGCGCGACGCTTGTTGAACCTCTCCACGCGCCCAGCAGTATCCATGATTTTTTCGTTGCCAGTATAGAAAGGATGGCATTGACTGCAGATTTCCATTTGAATTTCTGGCATAGTTGAACCCACTTTAAAAACAGCTCCGCAGGCGCAAGTCGCAATTGACGCAATATTATATTGTGGATGTATATCTTTTTTCATGGTTCGGTTTTATTCGCCATGACCTTAAGTCTCTTTCGAAGAGGTCACAGTTTCGAGATAGTATCATAATTTTCTTCTTATAGCAAATCTATATTTGCCTGAATAACCGCCGTCTTTTGCATTACACTGTTCCCGTAAAAGGCGTTTGCCTTTTTGTTCCAATTGCTTCCAGCATAATACTTAAGCGCCGCTGTGCGTTCGGCAGTAAATCCGCCAACGGATGCGCCCAAGTCACCAAGATATATAGAAGAAGCCATGATGGCATCTTCCGGATTCCAGGGGTCAGCTAAACCTTTCCCCAAGGTATTGGCGATTCTTGTTTGGAAACTATTCCAAGTCGATGGAATAAATTGCGTCGGTCCCATGGCGCCACCATATCCCCCGCTCGCAAGAGGACATGATACTCGCGTGGTTAAAGGATTCCTGCCTAGTCCTTCTACTATTGCCCGAAGTAGAGGCAAGTCTCTTGTGGGATGTATGCCATTAGGAAAAATAGTTCCATAATTAACTCCCTTTGTTTCTCCCGTTGAAAGATTGGTAATGACGCACGAACCGACATTGGCTCCCATGTTGGATTCTTGCTGTAAAATTGCTAGTACGAGAGCAGGACGTACCCCTGTTTTCTTTTGCGCATTTTCAGCATACATTAGGGCTGTGCCGAACGGAATTGCCTGACTGTCACGGAGCGGGAAAAGCGCGGCGCGAATTCTGTCAGCTCGAGCTTTCTTTTCTCTAGCCAATGTCTGATAAGCGGCTTCTGTTTGTTTAGAAATAGCTAAAAGTTGTTTTTTCTCAGCTTCCGACAGAGCAACTTTCTTTTGAGCATTCTCTAGCTCGACTTTTGCGTCTATTTCAGCATTTTGTTTTGTTTCAAGATCTGTTTTAACAATCTCAGTTTCTGTTTTTATTCCCCTGATAATTTCTGTAGACGCTTTCACCGCCTGTTTAATTGAAGCATAGGATTCCAGATCGCTGTAAAAATTAGAGACACTATTATCAGAAAGAATTAAATGCACAAGAGTTCCATCGTCAAATTCATTCGTATTCCGAAGCAGTTGAGCCAGGGATTCATGTTCTCGTTCTATTTTTTGAGAAAGAGAATTAATCTTACTGACTTTCTCGGCAATATTTACCCGCAGTTGAGCAATAACGAGCGAGCGAGCTTTCACTTTTGCCTTCAGGGCATTTATCTGACTGGTCAAGTAATTCACATCCCCAACAAGGGTGCCGGTTGTTTTTTGTTGTTCTTTCTGTAAATCAAGCAACCTGGCGAGCTCTGCTTCAATCTGCGCAAGTTCATTTCTGCAATAATCCTTTTCATTTTGAGGAGAAGAGGTCGTTAATTTCAAACAGTCAAAAACGGCACCGGCTCGATGTGTCGCAAGACCTGAGAATATCACCAATATGAAAACAAAAACCATGATCATTTGCCGAATCATGGTCTTTATTATAGCACACCTCTAGTTTAGCCTTATTTTTTATCGCTTTTTTCGGACTTTTCTTTCCCGACGTTTTCAGTCGGGACTCCGACCCCTTCGGGCGTCGGAGCTGCGCCCTCTTCTTCTTTCTTTCCTTTCTTTTCAACTTCAATAGCAGACAAATCAACTGGCGCGACTACTTCTTCTTTCTCTTCCACCTGCGCAACAACAGAAGCCACGACATCGGCGCCGTTGGTTATCACTACGACTCCAGCCGGTAACTTTATCTCAGAAACAAGAATATTGTCTTCTAAAGTTTTAAGTTTGGATATATCGACAACAAGATTGTGCGGCAAATCAAGCGGCAACGCTTCAACTTCAACTTCGTGAAGCACTTTGACTAGATTCCCTATTCCGCTCTTGACTGCCTCTGCTATACCGTCGAATTCGAGAGGGATCTTTACACGTATTTTCTTTTTCATGTCGATAGCTAGGAAATCTACGTGTATTGGCTCATCTGTTACGGGATCAACTTGCACTTCATGAATAAGCACATCGATCTCACCGGTGGGCATTGAAATTTTGACAGCTGAAGATTCCCCTGCTTCGCGCCATACTTTCTTGAATGGGATAGTGTCTATCGAAATGGGAGTGGTAACTTTCCCCATCCCATAAAAAACGGCCGGGATACCGCCTCTTTTTCTGAGCATACTTGATTTTATATTCAAATCTCTTTTTTGAGCTTTAATTGAAAACATAAGGACATTCTACATAAAAAAACCAAAAATGCAACAATGCTAGACTTTATGTATGGCAGAATGCTCTATCGCAACATGCGAAACGATGTAATCTTTAGTACCACCCATGTTTTGTGTCGGTATTTTTTTGCCAGGGTTTAAAATGTTTTTAGGGTCAAAAATTTTCTTAATTTCGGAAAATAAAGAAATTATTTTGGAGTCGTACATTTTGTTTAAATATGGCGTACGAATCAGACCATCGTTGTGTTCAGCGGTGATAGAGCCATGGTATCTAGTAACTAAATCATATATTGAATTACTAAGTTCCATTATAATTTTAGCGGTATCAGATCGGGAAAAGTCCATCAAGGGAATAACATGGAAATTGCCGTCCCCCGCATGCCCAGCCAGAGTGTAGATTAAATTATATTTTTTCAAAATTGTATGGAGTTCTGGTAGGAATTTTGGCAGATATTCCGGACGTACAATTATGTCGTCGATGAATGGAGCCGTGTGTTTGCCCTTTACATGTTTACGCAACAGAGCAAAGCTTTCTCTCCGAATATCCCAATATTTATTGGCTTCCGCCTGGTCCTTTGTAATATAAACTTTCAGTTTGAAATCTTTAATTGATTCTTCCAGCTTCATGCATTGTTTGTGAACTATTTCTTCATTATCTCCAGCAAATTCAACCAAAAGAATTAATCTCGGAAAACCAGAGGTCGTCATCATAAAAAATTCCGGCAGAAAACTTTTTATAAGTTTCAGTATTCCGAATACTCCTCTATTCTTAAGAAAATCGGGAAAAAATTTAACAGCTAGCTTCATTGTTTTGTCGTCGTAAGCCTCAAGGGTCTCTGGATTTAATTTTAATATATCTTTGACAAGACGTCCCAATAAATTTAAATCATTTACAAAAATGACCATGAGTTTTGAATATTTCGGGTTAGGTATGAGTTTAAAAGTTATTTCTGTGGCAATCCCTAGGGTACCTTGCGAACCAACAAGGAGCTTGTTCAAGTCAAAATATCCTTCGCTTCGCTCGGGATCTGCGACATTCCAAATATAATACCCTGCCGAGTTTTTATGCACCTTTGGTTTTGCGTGTTTTATTTCTTCTTCGTTATTGTTTATTAGATTAAAAATATTTTTATAAACATTCCCCTCGAAATTTTCTTGCGCTATTTTATTATTTAATTCGTTCTGTGAAAGCGGTTTCACTATATATTCGTTGCCATCACTCAATATTACTTTGGCTTCCAACACATAATCTTCAGTTTTCCCATATTTCAAAGTTCTCTCTCCGGCAGAATTATTACCAAACATTCCGCCCATCGCATTAATGCTTTTTGAAGCAGTGTAGCATGGCAGAATTAATCCTTTTTCTAAAGTTATATTTTCAAAATCCCGATAGAACATTCCGGGCTGTACGGTTATATAAGAATCAATAAGTGGATAGTTTACGAATTTATTTTTAATTTTCTTCATAGGAATGCTTTCAAGTGGTAAAGGTCCTCCGATTAATTTAGTCATATGCCGAGTAAAGTCCATTATTATGGATTCTCCTATAGCTCCGCCAGACATGTCTGTGCCAGCGCATCTGGCAGTGATAGAAAGTTCTCCATATTTTTCCTTATTTTCACTCACCCACTTGACCAGATTTTTTACATCTTCAGAATCTTTTGGAAAGACAACAAGCTTCGGTCGCACTTCTAGCAAGCTCGCATCGTGCGAATATTTTACAAGCGTTGCTTCATCATCCTCCACCTCCCCCCTAAAAAATTTTCGTATTTCGAATTTCATTTATTTCTTTTGTTAATTCTAATTTAACTTCTTCCCCCTCTCCCACAAAACGTTCTTTTCCATCTTCAATATAAATCCCCTGCCCATCTCTCAATATTCGCAATGGATATTTTAAGTTTCGCGTTTTTTCTTTTACGTCCTTTTGCATGTCATCTGTGTAATGAGCTTTTAATACATAAGGCACGTAATTAAGACCCGTCAAATCTTCAACTCCAAAACGTCTCTCTACACCAGTCCTCCAAGTAGCAACCTCAATATTTGGGCACATAATATAAGCCCCAGCACTAACTCCAATGTAAACCAAACCACGATCTAAAAGATTTTTTAATACTTCATCAAACCCTGATTCTCTTATCGCCTTAAGTAAATAAAATGTATTACCCCCTTCAACGTAAATAACAGTTTTATCAGTAAAAAAATTCAATATATCTTCTTTACTTTTTCCTTCAATATCAAATTCTTCATAAAAATAGCCCGCTTGAACCATTTCTTGCCTGTGCCTTTCTAAATAATCCAAATTCTTTGCTCCTTTTGAGGCCGTTGTAATGTATCCAATGTGGATTTGGTCGGTTGGAATGCCCAAAAGTTTATACCCTTCCTCAATTGAGAACTTTCCATTTGATGCAAGTAAAATTTTCATATTTTCATTCCAACATTCTAACGAATGTTAGTATGTTATTTCCTCGCTTTGTTAATTTTAATCTAACTGATTTATTGTCACTTCTTTTCATAACTAATCCAGAAGTAGCCATCCTGTTCACATGTGAAGAAATATTTTTCTCGTCAGATTTTACCTTTTGCGCGACCTCCCCAACAGAAAGTTCTGGTTCTTTTTTTAGTAACGCTAAAATTTGCAGCCTTCTGTGGTTTGCAAATCCTTTTATTATTCTCTCTAATTCCCTATTTGTTTTCTTCATTTTTTCATTCTAACATTCTAACGAATGTTGGTATATAGTTTTGTGAATAGGGTTTTATTTCATCCCGTTAAAAAGTTTCAGTCTGTCTTCTACGACTTTTTCTATCGCTTCCACGGCGGGCTCTAGAATTTTGTAGGGTGCGACTTCGTTGGGTTTGTCAGTTAGAGACTTTTTCAGCGCCTCGTCGTAAGCAAGGCGAATTTCAGTATTGATATGAATGATGGAAATTCCCGCTTTAATGGCATTAGTAAAATCTTCATTGCGGAGTCCTGACCCTCCATGAAGTACGAGGGGGATTCCTGTTGCTTTTTTGATTTCTGCCACCAGACCACCGTCTATGTGCGGTTTTCCGCTTTTTATAAGCCCATGAATACTTCCGACAGATGGCGCGAGCATATCTGCACCCGTTAGTTCAATAAATTTTTTAGCTTCTTCTGGTTTTGTTTTTATTCCAGCGCCTTCTGGTATTTTATCTTTTATGTCTGACCCGACGCCAATGTATCCAAGCTCACTTTCAACTAAAATATCTCGGCCTGTTTCCCCTGTGACTTTGCGAGCGTATTCCACACACTCCTTAGTAACTTTCACATTTTCTTCAAAACTCAAGTTCGCACAGTCTATGATAACAGCATCAAAACCAGCATCAATGGACCTCTTCACACCCTCAAATGAAGTATGGTGATCAGCATTTAGAAAAATGGGGTAATTATCATCTTCCCTAATTTCCCGAACGAGAGCCACCGCCTCACTAGCGCCAAAAAATTTTTCTTCCCCTTCTGAAAGACCTATGATTACTGGAATATTCAACTTTTTTGCTGCATTGTATATCGCATGGAAAGCTTCTAAATTTGAGATATTAAAATGTCCAATCGCTACTCCCTTTGCTTCCGCTTCTTTTACACATTCACGAAGTGTTTTCATCCTTTTATTTTACCCCGCCTTCGCCCAAAAAGCTACGGACGGGCAAGCATTTCTTTGAGCAATTTTATAACAATTTGGGGATTAGCCGAACCGTTCGATTCTTTTATAACTTTGCCGACAAGAGACATTATTGCGTTTTCTTTTCCGTTTTTATAAGAAGCGACTGCTTCAGAATTTTCTTTTATTATTTTTTGCACGATTTCTTTGAGTCTGCCTTCATCGTGAGTTTGAAGCATGCCTTCTCTTTTTGCAATTTCTTCCGGAGATTCATCTCTTATGACAATTCTTCCTAAAATATCTTTTGTCGCACGAGAAGAAATATAACCCCCCTTTGTCATTTTTATTAACTCAGCAAAATTTTCTGGTTTAGTAAGTTTTACTTTTGGATTTGTTTTTTTAAGACCGACATAATCTGAAGTTATATAGTTGGACGCAAGTTTGATGGCTTCAATATCATTTAATATTTTAGCAACATCTTCAAACCATTTTGCTAGATCGAGGTCGTTCACATATACTTCTATATCTTCATCCTTGATTCCAAAATCTTTTTTATATATCGCACGCTTCGCCTCTGGTAATTCTGGCAGTTCTTTTTTTATTTGTTCCAGATCAAATGCCTCATGAAGTTTTAATTTCGGTAAATCTGGATCTGGGAAATATCGATAATCCTCGCTTGATTCCTTTTTCCTCTGGGAAAAGGTTTTTTGCTTACTTTCATCCCAACCACGAGTTTCTTGAATGATCTCAGCCTCTTTCTCATTTTCGAAAAGTTTGGTCATTCTATCAAGCTCATACTTAATCGCTCGCTCAACGCTCCGAAAAGAATTTAAATTTTTCACTTCAACCTTTGTGCCAAGCTTTTTTGAATCAGTAGAAATGGAAATATTCGCCTCTACCCGCATTTCACCTTTTTCCATGTTTGCTTCCGACACTCCTAAATACCAAAGAATGAGTTGCAATTCTTTGGCAAAATTTGTGGCAGTTTTGCTGGCAATATCTGCATTTTCAAATGTATGTGGCTCTGTCACAAGTTCCATGAGCGGCACGCCCGAGCGATTGAAGTCTATCAAAGAAAATCCCCCATCATTATCAAAATGTTTATTATTCGCCGTATCTTCTTCTAAATGTACACGAGTAATGTCCATGCCCGCTAAATGCCCGCCGGAAACTATAGGGAATTTATATTGGGAAAGCTGATAACCTTTAGGAATGTCTGGATAAAAATAATTCTTGCGGTCAAATTCAGTAAAGTCCGCAATTGTGCCTCCGACAGCCAAACCAACCTTTATCACATTTTCAATTGCTTTTTTATTCATCACCGGCAGAGCTCCAGGATGCGCCATGCATACTGGGCAGATGTTTATATTGGGCTTTTCTTCGTCGGGATCATTCTTGCACCCACAAAACATTTTTGTGTTTGTTTTGAGTTCCGCATGAATTTCAAGACCAATTGTCGGATAATATTTTTTCTCCATTATTTAAATAATAGCATATTTTAAAAATGGACAAAATCTGATTATCTCATTTTAACGTAATTTACGTTCTTGAGCATATGGTTAAGATAGTAGAAAAACAAAAAAGAGATTAATCATATTAGTTCTTTGATTTTAGAGTCCCATTTTTTGTTACCTCTAAAATTTCTACATAATCAAGAATTCCCAATTTACTTAAATCAGCAACGAATCTCTCCGGTAAAGTAACCTTGCCTACCCAAACACTCTTATGAACTAGTCCAAAACCAAGCTTTCGTAAAATATCTCTTAAAATTCTTCTTTCTTTGTTAAATGCTATTGGTATATCGTAGCTAACTACTATTACTTTCCCGCTGATTTTTTTACTATGCGAATATTTATCAGAAGAGACCAAATTTTGAAAATTATTTAATTTCTTCTTCCCCTTTTCGCTTAAATAAATTTGCTTCGAGTTATTCTCAAGAATTAGTCCGTCGTGTTTTAATTTAGATAAATATTTTTGCAATTTGAGTATTCTCTCTTTTTCTCGTTCTTTCTCCATTTTTTTCTTTTGTATTTTGTGCAACTCATAATTTATTTTCCCACTAGTTGCACCGTATCCGGCCTGGAGAAATGCACTGGCAAAATCAATTTGATCTTTTGCTCCGTTCTTTAAAGAATTCAAAATCTTATAAATTATTTCCCCTCTCATACCCCACATTATACCATATTCTCAATAATTCTACTATCTTGAGCATATGGTTGCGATAGTAGAAAGGGTGGGTTGTTAAAACTTAAAACCAAAAATTAAATAAAAAGGCACAATTTTACCCCAGTCCGATAAAATCGAGCTGGGGCTTTGTGGACCGCAGCTTTTCACTGCTATCCGATATTTCTCACCGTCCTCACCCGCCGACACGCCGCCGGCGGGGACACATTGTTTGTCTAGCCCACTACCAGCACGACTGGGGCATCATGCCGTCTCCAGCAGTTTAAGGGTCGGACATGGAGATGGATTTCCTCCACTCCTCCGCCCTCCTTGAGTTCATGCTCGACGAACAGCACGAGCCGAACTCCGAAAATTACAGCATACCCAAGGATGACGTTGATTTCGTCCTGCCCCTCGGGTATCTGGAGAAACTCTGCTCCTTCTCCCCCGAGATGCGCTAGAAGAGCGCATACTTGGTTGGCCACCTGGTTTTCTGCGTCCAGATAATCCGGCTCCAACCCGAATGCCCGGATTATCGCCACATCGGTTTCTCCCGCCTCAACCTGAAAGGCATAGCAGGAGAGCTCGTTGGTGGCGTAGTGAGAGCCCAACTTCCCGATAAAACCTAAGAAGGTAGGATCAGCTTTCACCACCTTCTTCTCGGGGAAGAACTCACTGAGATCGACTGTCCCCTGCGAGGCTGGAACTACAAATTCTGCTACTAGCGTTGGTATGCCCATTTCTCTCCTCCATGGAACGATTCCCCTTTTTGTGTGGGGATTTATCCTAAATATTTATATCATTTATTGTAGAAAAGTCAACAGCAAATGCTACACTTTTTTCAAAATTTTCACAAAACCATCTCGTAACTTTTTTACAGATTTGTCATCAAAAAGAGAAATTGTGAAAACATGCCTGCTAATTTTGGAAAATTCTTTTAATCTTTTGACAATAACTTTTTGATCTTCCTCTACATCACTTTTCGTGAGAATAATTATTTCTTCTTTAGAAGAAAGCCCTTCTTTGCCTAGATTTAATTTTTTGTTATATTTCTCTAACTCTTTTCTAACTTCTCTATAAGTTTTAAGCATGCTTGTATTTTCAAAGGAAATCAGATGCGCTAGTATCTTTGTGCGCTTGATGTGCCGTAGAAATTTTACTCCGAGTCCCTTCCCTTCCGAGGCTCCTTCGATAAGCCCCGGAATGTCCGCAATAACGTATCCATAAAAGTCCCCCAGATTCGGATCAAGCGTGGTGAAGGCATAATCCCCCACTTTCGCGTCTGCATTAGTAAGAAAATTTAGTAATGAAGTTTTCCCAGCATTCGGCAAACCCACGAGCCCAACATCGGCGAAAAGTTCGAGTTCAATCTGGAAATTTCCTTTTTCACCTTCTTGCCCTTCTCTAGACTCCCTTGGGGTCGTGTTGGTAGAGCTCTTGAAATGCTCATTGCCGAAGCCGCCATATCCGCCCTTCAAGAGCATAATTTTTTCTCCTTCTTTTTCAAGTTGCCAGCTTTCATCAGTCTTGGGGTTAATAATTATAGAACCAATTGGTAATTCTAAAACATAATCTTTTCCATTCTTACCGTGGAGACTTTTATTACCGCCGTCTTCACCCCGCCCGGCAATAAAACTTTTTTCGGCTTTATATTTTGAAAGTATGTGAACATCACGCACTGCCCGCACAAAAAAATCCCCGCCCCGGCCGCCGTCGCCCCCGGCGGGTCCGCCCTTCGGGATAAACTTTTCTTGCCGCCAGCGTACTACTCCGTCTCCTCCGCGCCCCGCTTCCGCGTATATTTTTATTTCATCAATGAATGCCATAAAGTTAGTTTGGAAATTTGTGAAATATAATTTTTGGAGGGGTTTCGAGGCTGTCGAGCCGAGAA
>ERZ1292629.3568-Hain-H43-01um-R1-3568-length-11949-cov-6_pt1 | contig 11949 bp, 21 predicted proteins | sample MGYA00564399_ERZ1292629 | MGnify/ENA primary metagenome ERZ1292629 (study PRJEB36523, sample SAMEA6512636) | groundwater metagenome | collected 2019-01-08 | study: AquaDiva: Metagenomics assemblies of 32 groundwater samples | reverse complement strand
TGTTTCGGATTTGCTAATCGGGTCTTCGTGGCGCATCGCCTGCGCCCGCGTTGCCAAGATGACGCCATGTAGCACCGGGTACAACCGCTTGAGCTTGGCGACCTCCTGCGTGAACTCCCAGTGGATGTCCTGCTTGGTCACTCCTCGCCGTTCGGCCTGGTCCTGGTACGAGGCGAGCACGTCGTCGTAGTTGCAATGCAGCAGTTGCACCGTGATTCCGAACGCGCGCCGCGAATTGATTGCGATGCAGCTTAGGTGCTGGATGAGGTCGGCCGCAAAACCTACGCGTATTTCATCGAGCTCTTCGAGCCGTTCGGCTATCTCGGCAACGAGTTGCGCTGCGGTTGCGTGCTCTGGTTCGCGTGGTGAGTCGTAAGGTTCGGCCGGCAGCGTACAGACGACGCGGTTCAGCGTGACCGATGTGATTGCGCCCATGGCTAAAGCCCGTGGCAGGCGTTCTCGAGCAAGTCGGCGAGGTCTGGGCCGAGGTGGATTTGCTCCGTCCCGGCGATTTGCGACTGGCCCGTCATGTCGGCCTTGAGCACGTCGGCGACCAGCGCGTCGAGTTTCTTACTTCGCTCGGTGTGTTCCTTGCAGAGTTGCTTGAGGCGTTCGCGAAGCTGGGACTTGCCGCGGAGGGCGCGCTTGAGCATTTCGTCGTTCGTCATGGTTTGGATTCTGGGTTGATTCTGGCGGTCGTAAAGGATGGCAAATGCGGGTCGTCAAAAGACGCCCCTGCCCGCTCAAACGCGGCGAGGGCTGCGCGGTGTTTTTCGGATCTAAGATCGGGCGATATGATGTAATGTGCCGCCGCTAGCCCTTCCGCTACTTCGCGCCAGCGTTGCGACTCAGCCCTAAGCGCAGCGCAAGCCTTCTCGCTACCTTGTTGCACGGAGCGCAGTTCGGCGCGGAGTTCCTCCTGCACCTTAAACGTCAGTCCGGCCTCAATCGTGCGCCAGTCTGCCTCATCCCTCGCCCCGACCTGCTCGCGCACCAGTTGCGAGAAGTCGTCCACGGGGCCGCAAAGCCGCGTCGGGCTGACGTTGAGCGCGATGGCCAGTTGTTCGATGGCGTTGGCCGAGATCGAGATTCCGCCGCGCTCGTAGCGTGCCAGCGTCTTCGCTTGGATGCCGCAGCGTTTCTGAATCTCTCCCGTCGAGAGGTCTTGGATTTCGCGTAGCCAGCGGATGCGCTGGCCGATTTTGCGCGAGAAGTCTCCGCCGACTTGTCCGGGGGTTCTCATGTCGTGAAGAGTTCGACCCGCCACGCGGTGTCGGAGTTATCGCGCCGCCACCAGCGCCAGAAGTAGAAGGCGACGGTGCCGATTTGGAGATACAGCCAGCAGTTCTTCGACTGGCTGTGCAGGGTGTTTCGTTTGATGGTGAGCATAGAAAAAGAAGAGGCGAACCAGACGTTACAGAGAACGGCGACGGGGCTCAGGGAGAAGGCGGCTATCTTGCCGACGAATCTACTGGCGTCCATGGGGCTCGGGTTGCGGGTGCAGGTGGTGCAGAAGTCCCGGCAGTCGCATTCCCCATTGCCGCCAAGTTCGGCCAGATCCACGACGTGGAACAGGCGCGGATCCTGCCACGATTCGACGCGATAACGCATCGGCTCGCCTTCGATTTCCTGCACTTTGACTGTGCGCTTCGGTTCACCCATGGCGGTCTTCTGGTGTGCGGAACGGCAGCCCGACGAATTCGAATACATCGAGCTCGCTGTTCATCTTCTCGGTGTGGCCAAGTCGATAAAAGCCCATGCCGTAAGGCGTCCACTTCCATCCTTTTGCTATCGCGGCGTTACAGATTGCGAGGTTTGATTCGGCCGGCCCGGTGCGACAAACCAGGTAGTTGTGCCAAGCCTCCGCGTGGGTTGAAAAAAGGTCCACAGGAATGCCGGAACTGTGCAGCGCCAGCTTGTTTTTTTCGCCCCATGAAAACACGCCGGTCCTTGACGGTCTTTTCCGAAGTGTTCCGTTTTCGAGCAAGCGCGCAATTACTGCATCGGTTTGGCTGATAAGTTGGCGCGAGCCAAATAAATCGATCTGAACCGAATCCATTTTTGGGACGAAAAGAATCTCAACGTCTCCCACCTCTGGTTTGCGGCGGCGCAGCGATCCGGCGAAACAGATGCGCTCGCAGGTTGGGGCCATCGCAGCGATCAACTCTTCGGCGACTTTCATCGCATCGATTGCCGGGAATTTCTTTTTGTCAGTCATGGTCAGAAGGGTTCGTCGTCATCCTGGCGCAGCGGGTGCGCGGGGTCGGCGTGTTTGTGTTCATGTCATTATTTCCAAAACGAAATCGGGTTCGCCACGTCTAGCAGTCGCCGAACAAGCGGGTCGCCTCGCACACCGCCGTTGCGCTCGGCCATTTCCGCGCTTCTGAGGTTAGTCGTCATAAAAAGCGGCAGTCCGGCGCCGACACGGACCTCGAGGAAGTGGAAAAACCACGCCTGCGCCCAATCTTCGCGGCTGCGTTGCATTGCCTGCTGGCCGTAGTCGTCGAGGAATACGATGTGCCGGCGCGCGACCGTCTCGACCCACCCCCTGGCGTCGTCCCGACCGTAGCGGAGAAAGTCCTGGAGCTGCGAAAACCAGTCCGATGCGGCGTAGAACCGCACGTCGTAACCCTCGAGCGCAAGCCGCCGCATAAGCTCCCAGAGCGCGCGGGATTTGCCCTTGCCGGTTGGTCCGCTGGCAACGATTCCCCTTGCGCCGAGCTGATAACCCAGCACGCGGTCGATTTGGCTGCGCGAGCCGGCCAGGTCTGGGTGCTCCCAGTCGGTTCGCTGCAACGCGGGCGGGCAGCAGAGCTCCCAGCGTGTCCGGTTGTCCCGCTTTCGCTGGTCGCGGAGCAACGCCTCGCCTGCGGCACGCCGGCGTGCCTCGCGGGCGTCGAGGTCTGCTTGCGAAATGCCCGCATTGGCCGATTCCTTCAATTCTGCGGGGAAAAGGTCGCCCAGGGTGGGTGTCGTCGGCTGGTCGGTGGTTTGCATGGCTAAAATGCGTCCTGATACTCGCCCCGCCCCGCCTTATATTGCCGAGCCCGGTCGATTTCGGCGCCCCAGTTGTTGAGCAGGGTGGCAAGGTCTTTTCTTTTATACGTCGCCTCTGTTGCGGGTCTGCCGTGAAACCACCCCAAAAGCGCAAGCTCCTCCTCGGTCGTTGCCTCGACTACTGCGCGTGATGCTTTCCACGCCTTTCGCTCGGCTGGACCCCATGCCGTGCCTTCCCTTCGGTTGAAAAGCTTTTCAATCCGTCTTTGCAGCGGCGTCTTTTCAGCCATAACTTCCGGTATGGGAATATCGGAAACCGGAGACGGAGACGGAGACGGAGACGGAGACGGAGACGGAGACGGAGAGCCATGTTTTGGCCGTGGCGTCGCCATTGGGGTCGCCATAGCACCGCCATTGGGGTCGCCCTGTTTTGGCGATGGGGTCGCCATAGCACCGCCATTGGGGTCGCCCTGTTTTGGCGATGGGGTCGCCATAGCACCGCCATCCCAACGCCGATGCGCGCCGGCCTTTCCGTTCTCGGCCTGCTTGGCGCGAAAAGCCGCCTGCTTTTCCCGTTCAAGCTCTAAACGGACATTCCTGCCTTGCGGGAACTTGGCGGCGACGTGCGGCGAGACCTCGCCCTTTGCGATCATGGCGGTGCGCGCGGCGTCTTGCGGTATCTCGCCCCGTGACCACTGGTGACACAAAAGCAGGATGTAAGCGCCGACCTCGGCCTGCGTCATGTCTGCGACGCCAGCCAGGAAGTCGTCGGCGTAGAATTGGAAAGCGGGAGGTTTCATGGCCTGTGCTCGGTTGCGACGTTGCCGTTTCCCGCTTCACGGTGGCCGATTTTCGGCGAAATCTCGGCAAACTTGACCCTTGCACCCCCTTCGGTCGGGAAGGTCCAGCCTTTCGCACCCCACGCTTCGGTTGCCGGCAGCGTCTCGGATGCCTCAAACGACACTTCGGTCCCCGGGTAGTGGGCTACTTTGATTTGGTTCGTGCATTTGTTCACAAGTTGAGAAGGGTTGCGGGATGAAGCGGAAATCTCGGGACTCGAATCAGGTTGCATTTGCTAACGTGCGGGCGCTCACGCAGCGGCACGAAGTTCCGGCGTTGAGAGTAGTCCAACCAACTCCTCCAAAGACCAAACGTGGTCGGTCAAACCGGCCTGCATCGCAGGGGTGACGCGCAGCGTTTGGTGAATGCGGCAGAAGTTGTAATGCACGAAGTGCAGCGCGACTGCGGCTTGGTGTGCCTCAAACTTCTTGGAAAAGGCGTTCGTCAAGCGGGTGAAACGGCGGATGCTCATCCGCATGGTGAGGTTTTGGCGCTCAACGTGTGAGGTCGAAACGTGGGCCATGTCGGGCGTGCCCTTGATCGTCTTCTTTTCTGCGCCTTGGAATTGGCCGGGAGAGTAACGGCCTTCGCTCGCGTTGTTGCCGTAGACCTTCACGAGCTGGGCGAAGTCTAGTTCAATCCACGAGAACGCGGCCTCCACTGCCACGAGGTAGGCGTGCGCCATCAGCGCCTTTGGGTTGTGCTTCGCTGCGTGGCGCAGCACGTCAATCGCTTCGTCGAAGGTCATCGGAGTTCGGGATGGTCGCGCAGCGTGAGCTGCACCATTTTTGCCGTGCAGACTTCGCCGAGCCAGTGTTGCGGCGAGCGGCGGCATGAAGGGCAACCGGCATCCATGCGCGGCCCAAAGCGCGAAGGTGGAGCGCCGTGCAATATCACGTAGCCAGTGCCCTTGCAGGCAGGGCAATCGGGGCCGGGGATGTGCGGCTCAAACCTGCCGTGACCGAGGCTCACAAGCACCGGCTCTGCAAGCAGCGCGGCAACGTGGTTGCGGGTATCGTCGTTCATGCTTTAGGGATTGAGATGAAACACATATCGGCCTGAGGAAGCCCACGGATACCGGGAGTTGAGCCATGGTGGAATATCCAACACCGGCCGTTGCTCGCCATCGTGCGGCGCCCAACGCGATCACACTTAGGGCACTTCGCCCGCTGCGCCGCGCCATCCGGCCAATACTTTTTTCTCGACTGTTTTTGCGTGTTCATTCTCAGGCTAACGTAGGCTTGTCTGATGATGGCGCTTGGCGATTTTCCGAATCACGCGCTCCATTGCGCGATGAAGATCCATCCAATCCTGCTCGGTCCAGTCATTGGCATTGACCGGCACGCCGCGCTTCGTAAGCGGGACGGGCTTGCATGCCGCCGACGCGCACAGCCTGAGGTTTGCAACCACGTCGTTGAGTGTTGAGCCGTTCGTCGTTAGTTCGCGGGCGGTGGGCGTATTCCGTACTGTTGCACAGTGTGCAGTCATTGTCGAGATTTATTTATGCACAATGTGCAGTTTTTCAAAGTAGCCCACTACCGGTCCCCGCAAGGGTCGCAGAACCCGCCTCGCGCCGGCCTATCACAATGACCTCGTAGCCCGCCGCCTTTCCGCTTGCAGGTAGGTCAGGGTGCAATGACTGGGTGTAAATCGCCGCCCGCTCGTTGCGCGTCAGCAGCTTGTGGTTCCATCCGTTTTTTCGGAATGTGCTAGGGATTGGTTTCGTGTTGAACAAAAGACCCCCGCACGGCTGCGGTAAACGGTGCCACCCCGCTCGCGAGATAGCAGACGCAGCCGCCGGGGAATTGTTTTGAGTTGCCTGCATGAGAGACCGTTTACGTCCTCAGCGTTAGACCTTGGCCCGGTTCGCGGTCGGTCGATAAGGAATTATATCGGGAAAAGTTCGGCTTGTTGCGTTACGCAGTGCGGCGAGAACCAGATTCGTTCGCGCTTGCCGTTTTCTGTCCGCTCTTCGGCCTGCCCTCCGAACCCCGAGCCGGCGCTCCACGAATGAACCGCCCACGAATCCGGCATGACGTGTTCGCCCTCGTAGCCGCACAGCGCGATCCGCATTTTGTGGTTGTCTCCGTTTTCGATTGCCCACTCGCGAACGGCGTGCGCGACTTGGGTGCAGTCTCGCCGGTAAAGCCGCTCTGAACGCTCGGCGGTGTCGGCGTAGGGCGGATCAAGGAAAACCGCCGTCGTGCCGTGTTGGTGCGTCACGCATGGCCCGCATACTCGCGACCAGTCTCCGGAACAGACGCGGACAAAGCGCAGCCGTTCCGATAGCGCGCCGAACCAATCTGAAAGCCGCGATTCGCCCCCCCCGTTGTCGCCAAGGTGCACATGCTTGCGGTTCACGCCCCGCCCGTTGTCGCCAAGGTGAACAAGTTGGCGGTTCACGCCCCGCCCGTTGTCGCCAAGGTGAACAAGTTGGCCGGCGTCATTTGTCCACCATGGTCCGCGGCCCGAGCAAAAGCCAGAACCGATCCAGCAGCAGGAACCCCAGACCCACCAGCCTGCAATTTTCGGATCGCAGAAGTCTGGATCACCGTCGAGCGATTGCTGCAGGGTGTCTCGCTTTTGCAAAAGCCATACGTGCCGCGCGTGAAGATCGTTTTCATTGACTGGATTATCAGCCCAGTGCGCGGTTTCTTCTGGGTGCAGCCGAATTGCGCGCCAGAAGTTTGCCACGAAACCATCCAGATCGTTGACCGTCTCCAATCCGTCTCGCGTTGGCCTGCCAAGCAAGACCGCGCCTGAGCCAAAAAACGGCTCAACGTAATTATCGACCGAACCAAACCGAGCCCAAACCTCGGGTGCTGCTTTGCGTTTTCCGCCGAACCACGGGAAGGGTGATTTTAGTGATTCGTTCATGTTCACCCTTTCGCGGCCGCGAGCGCGAGCCGGACGTGCATGATTGCCGCCTGCGACCGTACTGTTTGCGGAGTGTACCGAAATACGCGCCACCCAAGCGACTGCGCGGTGTTTATCTTGTCGTTGTCTTTCAAGACCCCCGCGCCGCGCGTGTGTCGGCCCTGGGTAAAAACCCCGCCGTCAACCTCGACGGCAACCATTTCGGCCGGCCAGGCGTAGTCAAAGCGCCAGCGCCGGACCAGATGGAACCGATGCTCCCGCACCGGCGCCGGCAGACCGTTGGCGACGAAATAACCAGACGCGTCTGGCGTATCTTTGCGCGAGCGCTTCGGCTTGACCGGCGCGGGTTCGTCGCGCTCCACGCTAATCGTCCTCGGGTGCGGCGTCGCGTACAACTGCGCGGCGATTTGCGCCTGCGCGCGCGGGTTGAAGTCGACCAGGGTTGGGCGGGTCATTGGCGTGCAACCTCCATCAACCGCGACTCCCGCCCATCCGGCGGCGCGATGCCGTGCTTGCGCAACCATTTGTGCGTGCTGCTCTGCGTGGCGCCGCAAGCGCGGGCGATTTGCGTGCCGTTCAGTTTGCCCTCGCGGCCAAGCTCCAAGATTCGCGCCTTCTGTTCCGGTCGCAGCCGGTTCGCGACCTGGCGGCCCTTGTGGTCCGCGGAGAGTGCGCCGCCGCCGATGAGCATGAAGCGCGGGGCGCACCTTGCGATAAGCGCCACACAGCGTTCCTCGATGCTGTCGCGGTCGTAGATGGCGATTGGCCGGTAGATCATTGCGTCGCCCTCCCGATGAACTTGCCATCCTTGCCGTGCCGCTCCCGCCCGCGATGCCCGCGCTCGATGAAGTCGTCGACCCATTGCGACGCGCGCCCGTAGTCTATTCCGTGGTCGCGCCCGATGATATAGCCGGCGACGGCGCCGACCGCCGTGCCGAGTAGAACTAAGCTGGTAATTGCGATACTGCTCACGTTTTCGCCTTTCGTTTCTTGTTAGTTTTGCGAGCGCGAATGAACTGTGCCGGCCCGTGCCAGCCGTTGCCCGGCACGAAGCCGCACGCGATTGCGCGCTCGATTTTGCGGAGACCAGAGTTTGATACTTTCACGGGAATTCGATAGTTGGCGCGTCGGCCGTGATTGCGTCGGCCTCGGCGATTAACTTGGCCGCGTCGGCGCGGAGCTTCTTTGCGCGGCCGGCACAGGTCGGGATTTCGGCACGAAGTTTGGTATATGCCTCGTGTGCTGTCTTTCCGCGGCCAATATAGTAATGTCCCAAGTTTCCGTCCCAGCCTTGCGCAGTCACGTCTGTTGCCGAGAAGTGAAATCCGCCCTCGCGGATGCCGGTCCAGTCATAAAGCTGATCGACCTCGCAAACAGCACATTGGATATTGAGACTCATCGTGCGCCCTCCTTTTTCTTCGCGTTGCGCAGCCACGCGCCGGGCGTTTCGGACTTCGCGACGACGACTTCCGCCGGCGCCGGGAACTCGATCTTGGTCTGCGTGTCATTGACGGTCGCGCTCGCCTCGTCGGAACGCTTCGCGGACCACGCAATCTTGACCGTGACTTCCGGCGATGCGGCGAGCGGGTCGAACGCAACCGAGAATCCGACTTTCACTTCCGGCGCGGGAGCGTCGGTGTCGGTCTGGAACGTCTCCGAGGCGTCGAGGCACGCCTGGTCAACGTGCGTTCCTAACAGCTCCCGAAAGAGCGCGGTTGCGGTGTCGATGATGCCCTGGCGTTTAAGCTCGGCGGGCGTGAGCGGGATTTCGCTGGTCATGGTTTTAGTAGTTATCGTCGTCCCAGGAGAGTTTCGCGTCGGCGAAGTTGACCGCGCCGCCGAGGTCGTTGAAAAGCTCGCGGGCCCGGCGTTGGCGGTCGAGTGCTGCCGCGCGACGCTTCTTGTCAGCATCGAGCGATTCCTCGTAGCGAGCGATGACTTCCGATGGGGTTCCCTCATGATGACGGTACTCGCGCTCCCAGTCAACGGCGCTCATCGTCCGCATACGCTGGATGCGTTCTTCGTCGCGGCTGATTTGCGCGGCGTCTTTTATGCTTCGGTCGGGTGCGAGACCGGCGAGGATGCGCTCCACGCCGACGATAGCATGTGAGGCGTCGTCTCCGTCGTGGATGTCGACGGTTAGCTCGTACCGGATGTGCTCGTAGTTGCCGAGATTGTAGAGTCGGCCAACGGTAATTTTGGTTATCTTATTCATGGTCAGAATGGAGGTCCGTCCTCTGTCGTTGTTGCGGTTGCGGTCGGTTGCGCGGGACGCGACTGAGAAGCGGTCGCCGTCTTCGCGCTTCCGTGCTTCGCGTGCCAAAGCTGGCGCGCAGCGTTGCGAACCTCGAGGTCGCCAGGCCAGAAGCCGCCGGTGTTCTTTTCGCGGAGCACCCAGCCGACCGCGTACCAGCGCAGCGAGTTCTCGGCGAGGTCGTCGAGCTTCGCGCCCTTGTTCTTGCCGAAGGGCACTTCGACGGCGCCGGGCAGGTCGATGAGTTCGTCGGGCTGCGGAACAGGCGCGTCGCGGTCGTCCGCTTTGGCTGGGTACTGCGCGGCTTGCGCGGGTTTTTTTTCGAGCGCGGCGCGGATGGCGCGAAGCTCGGTTAGGAGTTCGGTGAATTGTTCATCGGTCATAAAAGCTCGGAAGACTCAGCGTTTGAACTCCACTCCGCGCGCTCGGCCAGACGCCGCTCTTGTAGCATCGCGCGAGTTGCGCCAGGTCCGACGCCGTTTCGTTGATGCCGGCCTGTAGCGCATCACTCGACAGCTTGAACACCTCGCAGCCGAACGGCTCCTGTGACTCCACGGCGATGAAAAAGAACGACCAGCAGTCGACGCCGGCGTCCTGGAGCAGCGGCATGTAGAACCCCGCTTGGCGGTGATAGCCGTAGTTTATCGCGCTGCGTTCGAAGCCGCGGAACCCGTCCGCCAAACTGTCGCACGCCTTCACGTCCGCAACGCAGGGCGCCCCGCCGCTTAACTCGCAGCCTGCCGCGTTGAACCAGTCCGTGCGGCATTGCGCCGGAATCGGCAGCACAGAGAGCGACGCGCGCCACGAGACCTCGGCCTCGCCTGCCGCTAGTAGCTGCATCGCCTCGGGGTGCGCGGCAACGCTGGCGGTCATCGCTTCGCGCGCGCGCGCCTGGTCAACGTCGATGACGGTCTTGCCCGCGTTCAGCGCGACGAAATCATTCCATGCCGCCTTGCCCTCCTTCGTGCGCCGGTCGATGCCCTCGGGTCGCTGCGCGTACCGCTTCGAGAACTCGGCCGGCTCCAGTACCGAGCAATGCAGCGCGGAGCCAAGCGCCATCGCGGGCGACGTTTCGCGGACGATAGTCCGGTCAATGAACGTCCGCTTGTAGAGCGCCGGGCGGGCGCGGAATGTTTCGAGCTTGGAATGGCTGATGCAGTCCGCGCCGTGGTATTCGTCGATGCTGATACCTGTCAGTTTGCCGAGGTTCACAGGCTGTAGTTCTCCGCTTCAATTCGGGTGATAAAAAAGTGTATCCGCCATCGCACTCTTGTTGCCAGCCGTCGCACCACTTATCGCAGCGCACGGTCTTGCCGGTCGCGTAAACCGTCGCGCCTCTGTCGCACCCGCTTTTTGCCGGTTCGTCGCTCGGCTTTCCGTCGCGCAGCACCTCCAGCACGCGCACAAACTCCGCGCGGCACTTGCGGCCGAATGCGTGCGAGTGTTTTGCGTCGCAAGCGTCGTGAAGTCGCCGCTGAACAAAACCGAGCCGAGCCACGACTTGATTTCGATTTTCATTGCGCGGCCTCCTCGACGAGAGAGTTCAGACCGCGCGGTGTTGCCGCGTCCGCCTTTGGCGTAAACACTTCGTCAACCGTCGTGTCGCCGTCGCGAATCGCGTTCGCGTATCCAATTAGCGTTTCGAGTTGCTCAAGCCCAACGTCCTCGACGCCCTTCGCGCCAACTACCGCCAGCACGCTCTCGCGCTTTACGCCCATCTTCTCAAAGTGCGCCAGAGCATCGGCACGCCTGGTTGCCAGTGTCTTTGCGTCGCCGACTGCGACCTTCTTTGCCGCCTCGTAAATCGGCTTTACCAGCGCGAGCGGAACAACGCGAAACGTGGCATTGCGAAGCGCGATTGAACAAGCCGCATTGCCGGTCATTACAACCATGTCGTCGGAGTAGCGTTGCCCTTGCTTCGTCGTCACGCGCCGCTTGACCTCGACGGAAACGCACACGTTGTTTTGCAGGTCGTGGCACACGCCTTGAGCGGTGATGACCTTACCGTCATCGGAAATCACGCGGGCGCCGGCACGGAGATTTTGGTAGGTCGAAATAGCAATCTCGGCCATACGGATCGATGGTCCCTGGATTGGCTTTCCGTCGCCGCCCTTGCGGCCCGGCAGCGTGAAGAAGCACCCAGCCGCGGTCTCGATGTCGAGGGTTGCGAACGAAAGCATCTGCGCCTTCACTCGCGAAAGCTCGCGCGGGTATTTCTTTGCGGTCGTGATTTGCACGTCAATCGACGCGCGCTCCATTTGTTCGAGCGCGGAGGTGTCCACTATTTCAATCTGCATGGACTCAGTTTCGGTTGTGTTGCTCATGGGAAAGTGGTGCCGGCTATTTTCGCACCGCGCCGGCTGCGTCGTTGGCCTTTTGGGACGGATGGCTCCCGGTTTCTGAGATTCGATTCTTCCGCGCCTTCGACTCGTCGATGTTCGCCTGCCGCGCCTCGGCGCCGTCCCAGGTCATCTTGCCCGCCATCGCGCGCCGGATGCGCCACTGCTCGTAAGCTGCCGCAAACTGCGCTTTGATTTCGGACCACCGAATCCATCCCTCGCCGGCAATATAGACGCGCGAGACGCTATGGTCAGCCACTCCGCTGCGCCGATGCTTCGCCGCGCTGCTGGCCGAACCGCCAGAGTTGCCTTGCATTTCTCTCACGTCCGCGGCCCCCCGCTCAAAAGCTGGACGGACGCGAAGCACAAGACCATCCCGACGCCGAGCGCGGCCAGCTTCGTCGAAAAGCCGAGCCCGGCCGCGACCAGGAAAATACCGACACCGAAAGTTGCGAGCAGCGCGACGCCGACTTTTTGCGGGTTCACGGTAGTTGCGGAATATGTTTGCGCACGATCTCGGCGCATTGCTTGCGCGCTTTGCTGCGAGCAGCATCAGCATCAGCAGCACCAGCAGCAGCATCAGCATAAGCAGCAGCAGCAGCATCAGCAGCAGCATAAGCAGCAGCAGCAGCATCAGCAGCA
>ERZ1292629.3567-Hain-H43-01um-R1-3567-length-11949-cov-9_pt1 | contig 11949 bp, 12 predicted proteins | sample MGYA00564399_ERZ1292629 | MGnify/ENA primary metagenome ERZ1292629 (study PRJEB36523, sample SAMEA6512636) | groundwater metagenome | collected 2019-01-08 | study: AquaDiva: Metagenomics assemblies of 32 groundwater samples | reverse complement strand
AAAGCGGTTGTTTGCGACCGTCCGGCATCACGAAAAGACCACTCCTCGCGAGGTTTTAATATTGTAAACGCTTTGATAATAGTCGCAGTAACCGGCATGGGTTTGATAAAGTAATTATAGCATTTTTTTCTAAAACCTTGAATACTCGGGGTTATTCTTTCACAGAATAATCGACCATATTTTGACCCTTATCTGACTTCGGTTTCGGCACCTCAAACCATTCGGGGTGGACTTTATACATAGCCCTCAATTCCTGTATACTTTTATCAAGAACCTTGAATTTGATCCAGTTTGGTTCAAAGTTTAGGACATCATCACCGCCAATTGGAATTTCGCAAGTGGATAGAGGAAGCCTCGCGGCGCGAAACGCGCCGCTCGGCTAGGATTTGAAAGGACTTTTTTGGCGAAAAAGAAAAGAATTTATCAAATAAAGCGATGACTGTACGGTGACTGTATATAATATGTATATAATACATGAATGTGATATGATTATTCCAATATTTGCTACTATGAAATAGCCTTCCAGTTTTTTTGCAATGCCACGAAAAAAAATTACTGCACGGACAAAAGAAAAAATAAATAAGCCTTCTCGCGCGAGCAAGAAGAAGGTTAGCGTGCGCGGGAAAAAGACGGATGGGAGAGGGCGAAAAATAGCCGCGCGGCGAGGAAGGAAAGCGACTGCAATTTCGAAAAGACGCCGCCTTAAACCCTTCCGAGACATACAACTCGAAAAATTTGTTGGCAATCCTATTATTGAACCGGACGATAGTCATGAGTGGGAATCGCAATACGCATTCAATCCCGCAGCAGTATACAAAGGAGGACGGGCTCATTTGGTATACCGCGCAATAGGCGCAAGCGGCATTTCAATACTTGGCTATGCCTCCGCTAAAGATTGTGTTCGAGTGGATGAACGTTTGCGCGAACCCATTTATGTTCCAAGAGAGCCATTTGAGTTCAACGGGAAGATATTTCCCGATTCTAAATATGCGGGCTCTGGGGGCGGATTCGGCGGTTGTGAGGATCCGCGTATAACCGAACTCGGCGATCGGCTTTATATGACCTACACCGCGTTCAACGGATATCCGCGAGTCGCGCTTGCATCGATAGCAACGGATGATTTTCTCAGAAAAAATTGGAGGTGGAAACCTGCCGTGCTTATCTCGGCGCCAGGCGAAGTACATAAAAATTGGGTAATTTTCCCCGAAAAAATCCGGGGTAAATACGCAATTCTCCACAGTATTTCTCCTAAGATTCTCGTAGATTATTTTGACAACCTGGATTTTGATGGGACGACGTTCATATCAAGCTACCATTCGAGCGATTCGATCGGCAACGATAAACGATGCTGGGATTGCAGGGTTCGCGGCGTAGGCCCGCCGCCTATAAAAACAAAGGACGGCTGGCTTGTCATCTATCACGCCATAGATGACCGCGATCCAGGCAAATATAAAATTGGCGCGATGATTCTGGATTATCAGAACCCCGAGCGTGTTTTGTACCGATCATCGGATCCAATTCTCGAACCGGACGAGCGATATGAAAATGAAGGTTTTAAGTCTGGAGTAGTGTATAGCTGCGGAGCGGTTGTTGCCGAAGGAACGCTTTTCGTCTACTACGGCGGCGCGGATACCGTTACCTGTGTCGCAAGCGCGGATCTCAACAAATTCCTTAGAGGTCTCAAGGTGTCAGGCTCCGTGAGAATAAAAAAAATGGGCAGGCTCAAGCAGAAACGCTATGTTCGTCATTAAGCGTTCGGCTCAAAATCCTATTATCGCTCCTGACACGAAGAATGCATGGGAGGCGCGGGCAGCATATAATCCATGCGCCGTCAGCGGAGGCAATACCGTGCACCTTGTATATCGCGCAGTTTCTCCAGCTGTGGATCTAGGGGTGAGTGCCAATCTTGAGATTTCTTCGATTGGCTATGCAGTAAGCGAGAATGGTATCCATTTTAAAAATAAGAGGCAACTTGTGAAGCCGGAAGAGGAATGGGAAAAATTTGGCTGCGAGGATCCGCGCGTGACAAAGTTTGAAGGCTCATATTATATTTTCTACACAGCGTTATCGACATATCCTTTCTCCGCGGCGGGCATCAAGGTTGGCGTTGCGGTTACAAAAGATTGGAAGAAAATCGAAAAGCATCCGGTAACTCCATTTAACGCGAAAGCAATGGCGCTTTTTCCCGAACGCGTGAATGGCAAGATAGCGATCATACTTACTGTAAATACCGACAATCCGCCGGCCAAGATCTGCATCGCATTTTTCGATACTATTGAGGACATCTGGTCGGAAAGCTATTGGAAAAAATGGTACGTTTCGCTCGACGAACATGTGATAGACATCAATAAAGGCGACAAGGACCAAATTGAAGTCGGCGCAGTACCAATAAAAACATCGAAAGGGTGGCTCTTTTTTTACTCTTATATTTACAATTATTTTTCTCCTCCCGCGGTTTTCGGCGTGCAGGCGTTGCTTCTTGACCTTGAAGATCCGAAAAACGTAATAGGAGAAGTGAAGCGGCCGTTTCTCGTGCCGGACGAGGAATACGAGCTCTACGGCCGCGTACCGAGCATTGTCTTTCCGTCTGGTGCGATCGTTAAGGGAAAATCGATATACCTTTACTATGGCGCCGCCGACACCACGTCATGCGTTGCAATGCTCAACCTTAAACAAATCCTTGAGCAACTCGTTTTAGTCAAAAGCAGACAGCTCAAGCGCTTTGTGGAGAATCCAATTATCGCTCCATTGCCGAACCATGCATGGGAGGCGAAAGCAACCTTCAATCCGGCAGCGCTCTACGAAAAAGGGAAGGTTCACCTTCTCTACCGCGCGATGTCCGACGACAATACTTCCGTATTCGGCTATGCCACAAGCGCTGATGGACTGCATATAGATGAGAGGCTTTTTGAACCTGTCTATGTTCCAAGCGCTGATTTTGAAATGAAGCTGGTTCCCGGAGGAAATTCCGGCTGCGAAGATCCGCGCCTCACGAAAATCGGCGACACTATATATATGTGCTATACGGCGTATGACGGCGCGCATTTGCCTCGCGTCGCGCTCACCTCGATATCGCTCGGTGATTTCCTTAGTAAGAAATGGAATTGGGCGAAGCCGATTTTAATTTCGCCGATTGGCATGGATGACAAGGATGCCGCCTTGTTCCCGAAAAAAATAAGCGGCAAGTATGTATTTTTGCATCGTTTGGGAGTGAGTATATGGATCGACTGCGTTGATAACTTGGAATTCAAAAATGGAAGATTTCTAGGGGGCAAGGCGATTATGAATCCGCGCGAAAGCATGTGGGACTCGCGCCGAATTGGTATCGCCGGACCGCCAATCGAAACCGAAAAAGGATGGCTTCTTCTTTACCACGGCATCTCGAAACGAACGTCTCACTACAGCGTGCGCGCCGCACTTTTGGATCTCGCGCGTCCAGAAAGAGTCCTCTGTCGCACGCATGACCAAATCCTAGAGTCGAAGATGGCGTATGAAAAACAAGGAATTGTTTCAGATGTTGTGTTTCCATGCGGAACTGCTGTGATTCAGGGCGAGCTTTTTGTGTATTACGGCGGGGCAGACAAGGTGGTTGGCGTGGCGACAATCCGGCTTAAAGATCTTGTCGATGGTCTTTCGCACGAAGCGAGATTTCAGCACGAAGAAGATTAGGAATTCTGATGCTGTGAGCGGTAAATAGTTAGATAGTGTATAATCATCTTCATGAATAGAAATTTTATATGGATCGGTGTCGTGGTTATCGTTGCGGCAGGTATCGGTGCGTTGGTGATGTTTATGAATTCTCCAGCGCCTAAACAGGAGAACTCCGGCTTTGAAAACACGGCCGCCGCCCCTACCGCCGCACCTTCTCAAAATGAGAATCCTCCGTCTGATTATGCAACCGCAACGCCGCCTTCCGAAATGAATCGGCCGGCAAGTCAAAAAGAATTCACGGTTAACGGACAGAACTTTTCGTTTGAGCCCTCGACTATTACTGTTAAAAAGGGAGACGAGGTCAAGATTACGCTTACGAGTGGCGATATGATGCATGATCTTAAAATCGACGAGCTCGGCGTAGCGACAAAAATACTTCGGGCAGGAGAGGAGGATTCCGTTGAATTCATCGCTGACAAAATTGGCACGTTTGAATATTACTGTTCGGTGGGAAATCATCGGGCAATGGGCATGAAGGGCATTCTTACAGTAACGGAGTAGTTTCTGGTATTACGTAGTTGATTCGGTTTGTTTAGGAGTATTCGTTTTCGCCCCAAATTCGAGTTCTCGCCAGCTTCTCTCAGAAAGTTTGTGAACAAAAAAGCCGCTGGCTATTCCAATAACGGCGCCGCCAAGTATGTCGAGCGGCCAATGGACTCCGGCAGTAACTCTCGAAATGCCGTTTATGAGCGCGAGAAGAAAAAACCAGCCTCCGAGACGCTTATCGAAAAAATAGAGCGTCGTTGCCATGGCGAAGAAGATAGCCGCATGGCCCGATGGAAACGAGTTGCTTGAAGAATGCACGAGCGGGCTTAAATCAAGAGCCGCGAACGGACGCGGGTGATCGTAAAAAAACCTGATTGATTCCGTAATAATGCTTCGCGAGATGATCGCGGCAAGCATCCCTTCAATAAAAATAAAGAGTCCTTCTCGGCGGTCTTTTCGTGAGAAAGAGAAAGCAAGAAACCCAACAATAAGAAGATATGGAAAATACGTTGCTAGAAAAACGATTAGCGTGTCAATAAATTGGTTTTGATGAGCAAAAACAAAGAACAGTCTAAAGATGTCTTGGTTTGCTCCATCCATATAAGTCCTACTTTCTTACGAACGCGAGAAGCCCCATGAAACGGGCGCGTTTAATCGCTTCGGCGAGTTTCCGCTGATGTTTGGCGCACACGCTCGTGTGTTTCGGATCAATTATCTTCATCTGGCTCGAAACAAACCGCTTGAGCATGTCTACTTCCTTGTAGTCAACGTTTTTTATATTCTGCGAGCAGAAAAAACACTGGTTTGGCATCTTAAAAATTTAAAGTTAAAAGGTTAAAAGTCAAAAGTTTTAAGTTATATCATATCTTCTTGACCTGCAGAGAATCCAATTCGACTGCCGTATCGCGCCCGAATATCGGAACCAATACCTTGATCCTCATTTTCTCTTGCTCAATTTCGGATACTTTTCCATCATAATCTTTGAATGGGCCGTCTATGATTTTTACCAGATCGCCAACTGCGAAGTCAACTGTAAATTTATTTTCATCCCTGTCTGATCTTGCAAGAAGAGCATCAACTTCTGCGGTTGAAAGCGGAGTTGGAGTGGTATTGTCCGCTCCAACGAACCCTGTTACGCGCGGAGTATTTCGGACGACATACCATGAATCTTCGGTGAGGATCATGTCAACAAGCACATAACCCGGGTATATCTTTTCTTCGATAGTCTGCCTCCTTCCGCTTTTCACTTTGATTTTTTTCTCTTTCGGCACGACGACGTTGAAAATTTTGTCGTTCATAGCGAGCGAGTCAACGCGTTGTTTGAGGTATCGGGCAACGGCCTCTTCATAGCCGGAATATGTTTGAATGGCGTACCACTTCCTCGTTTTCGATTTTTCTATGTCCAGATTCGCGTGCGTTTTTTCTCGCATGTGTTTTTATAGTTAAAATCTATCTAACTACGATCAATTTAAGAATGCTCGCGAATATATAATCGAAAGCCCCAAAAAAAACCGCCAACGCAAAAGAAAGGCCAATTACGAAGCTTGTTAATCGTATCGCTTCCTGCCTGGTTGGCCAGTTGACGTGGCGGAATTCCACTCGTGATTCGCCGATGAAATTTTTTATCTTATTCATCATAATCAGCTCAGAGCTCTATATATATCAGAAAATATCCGATATGGCAAGAAATCATGAATGGTGACGAAGGATTGCAGAACTTTTATACATCTAGATTTTGTACGGCAGTCGCGTGAGCTTGAATGAATTTTTTGCGCGGCTCCACCTCGTCGCCCATGAGAATTTCAAAAAGTCGGTCGGCCGCGGCGGCATCTTCGATAGTCACCCGTCTCAACGTCCGATGTTCGGGATTCATGGTTGTTTCCCACAATTGTTCCGGACTCATCTCGCCCAATCCTTTGTAGCGCTGGATATTGACTCCGGGTTTTTTAACCGTTGCTTCCTCCTCGTCACTTGTTTCGCTAATTAATGATTCTGCTTCTGATTCACTTTCTTTTGACGCTTCTTTAGCGCCCTTTTTTGATTTTATTTTTTGCATTTCCGCGAGTATTTTTTCTTTTTCAGCGTCGAAAAATGCGTACCTGATTTCCTTTCCTGCCTGGAGACGATAGAGCGGCGGTTGGGCGACATATACATATCCTTCGTCGATTATTTGTTTGAAATAGCGGTAAAAAAATGTAAGCAGGAGTGTTCGAATGTGCGCGCCGTCAACGTCGGCATCGCTCATGAGGATGATTTTGTGGTATCGAAGTTTTGATATGTCGAATTCTTCGGCGATCGCGGTGCCAACGGCGACAACGAGCGCGCGCATTTCCTGATTGCCAAGCATTTTGTCGAGCCGCGCTTTTTCAACATTCAACGGTTTTCCCTTTAGCGGGAGTATCGCCTGTGTATGGCGATCACGGCCCTGCTTGGCCGAGCCTCCGGCACTATCTCCTTCCACTATAAATAGCTCTGATTCCGCCGGATTTTTCGAAGCGCAGTCGGCGAGTTTTCCAGGAAGCGTAAATCCGTCGAGCACTCCTTTCCGAAGAACTGTTTCTCGCGCCGCTTTAGCTGCTTGCCGGGCTTTTGCGGTAAGCAACACTCTTTCGATAATACTGCGCGCATCGCGAGGGTGTTTTTCAAAAAATTCTTTAAGCGCTTCATTTACGACGCTTTCCACTGCCGGCTTCGCCTCCGGACTGCCAAGCCTGGCCTTGGTTTGTCCTTCGAATTGCGGCTCTGGCAGTTTCACTGAAATAATCGCGATTAATCCTTCCCGCGTATCTTCGCTGATAAGGTTTTCATCTTTTTCCTTTAAATACTTTTCCGCGCGGGCATAGTTGTTGAGGGAGCGAGTCAGGGCCGATCTGAAACCAGCCGTATGCATTCCTCCGTCCGGGTTATAGATATTATTTGCAAAACTCAACTCCTCTATTTTCGTGTCATCTACGTACATGCACGCAACTTCCACTTCTATTTTTTCGTACTGCTTATGGACATGGAAAACTTCGTCTTGAAGCCGCTTCCTGTTTTCGGCAAGGTGTTTTACGAAAGAAAGCAATCCGCCTTCGAAATAGAATCCGTAGCACTGCGGTATTTTCCCTCGGTGGTCTATGAAATTTATCCGCACGCCTCGCGTGAGAAACGCTTGCTGTCGGACATGCTCCATTATTTTGTTGTCGTTGAAATCTATTGTCGAAAAAATCTGCGGATCCGGAGAAAAAGTTACTTTGGTGCCGGTGATTTTCGACGCGCCGATCTTTTTTACTTTCGCGATGGGCTTTCCCCGCTTATATTCCTGAGCGTACGCGCCGCCATTACGATAAACTTCCGCGCGGAGCCATTCGGATAACGCGTTTACAACTGAGACGCCGACTCCATGGAGCCCTCCGGATACCTTATATGATTCCCCGCCGAATTTTCCTCCGGCGTGGAGAGTGGTCATTACGGTCTCTAGCGCCGATACCTTGGTTTGAGCATGAATATCCACCGGTATACCGCGGCCGTCGTCTGTTACTGAAACTTGATTGCCCGGGAGGAGTTCTATTGTGATAGTTTTGGCATATCCTGCCATCGCTTCGTCGATGGAGTTATCCAGCACTTCCCAAACGAGGTGGTGAAGGCCGGTGACGTCCGTTGAACCTATATACATACCCGGCCGCTTTCGGACAGGTTCAAGCCCTTCAAGAACATAAATATCCTTCGCTTCATACGAAGGATGAGCTGTTTTTTTCTGTTCTTTACCAGTTGATTTCTGCGCTTTCTTTGGCATTTCAATTTAAAAAGCCGCCTCGACGGTAGTGTGATTCTAACATAGAAAAGCCTTTGGCGCGAATACTTATTTATTAGATAGGCGTTATTTAAAAAAACACCCTACGGCTTGGTTTGCCGCAGGGTATTCCGAATTTGCTCTAAAGTTTCTATGAAGACGGAATACTTACTGCAACCGAACTCCTTCTCCCTTCCGCCGTCGGCGTTTTTGCCAGCATGCTGGCTCGTTGCATGTCCGCATGCTCGAGTAATCAATGCCGCAGGCGCAATGTTGCTGCATCGTCGTCATTCCCATTTCCGATGCCGGCGTTTGTATCGTCACCGCCGGTCCAACTCCGACAAGTTGCTGGGCCCGATCTTGTGCGACTCTGATTTCCACAAGGAAGTTCACGGCTTTTATTAATCGTATCAATCGTAGCTTCATAGGTTTTTGGTTTCTTTGGGTTTTTAGTCTCTCCCGCGCATCTCTAGTGAGCCGCGGTTGCAAACCTCGCGCGAACGGGGCTTGCAACCACGGCTTCTATGTAGGACTACTGTAAGTTTTATACCACAAAATTATTATCCCGTCAAGATTTTAAGTAACTTGCTTTATTATACAGATTTACACGATTTGTCGAGCAACTGCCGAAAATCACTGCAACCGGAGGAGATTTTTTTGACGGGAATGCCCTGCACCGCAAACCGCGGGAATCTTTTGGAGGAAATATAGGGCGCCGCCTTTTAATTTTTACTGTGGTGCAAAAACTCCAAAACTAATCCGAGCTATGTTATTCTTGAGTACATATGAAAAAACAGTATACCGCATTCATATTCTTGCTTGTATCCGGATTTTTTTTCGTGAAACACTTTTCGGGCAATCAACAACCGACTGATGCTGCTCAACCTCCCAAAGCAACAGTCGGAGAGTCGCCCGAAGCATCGAGTACGCGCGCCGAGACGCAGACAAGTATCGCCTCGCTTAAAACTATCACTGCGTCAAGCACTCCAATTTCTGCAAAATCATTCATATCTGAAATCGTAGATGTTGATGGGAATGCGCGGATTATTAAAAAAAAGAATCCGAGCTTGCGATTGCCGATCGCAAGCGTCACCAAGCTTATGACCGCCATCGTCGCCGCGAACAACTATAACCCTTCGGAAGAAATCACTGTTCCTAAGCAAGCCGCCGATACAAAAGGAAGCTCCGGGAAGCTTAAGCCCGGACAAATATTTTTCATCGGCGACATACTTTACTCTCTTCTTATTGAATCCGATAATGACGCGGGAATCACGCTCGCCTCAAAAATGGAGGCTGGAAAGTTTGTCGAGCTCATGAATCGCGAAGCATGGAAGTTAGGACTTTATAACACGCATTATGTAAACCCGACCGGCCTTGATCCGGATGACGGTTCGAAACCTAACTACTCGACCGCAGAGGATGTTGCAAAACTCGCAGTCGAGATAATACAGAAATATCCAAATATCTTGCGAATCATGTCGCTCAAAACGTTTGATTTGCGCACTGCTTCGGGAACTCTGCATCACACGCTCGAAACGACAAACAAACTCCTCGGAGAAAATATTCCGTTCAAAATTCTCGGAGGGAAAACCGGCGAAACTCCTATGGCGAAAAAGAATCTTCTCCTTATATCCTATGGCCCCCAGGAAAATAGCTACCTCGTGAATGTTGTCCTCGGATCGGACGACAATTTCGGAGACATGAAAAAACTACTTATTTTTTCAATTTCAGAATAATCCTCTTCTCCGCAGACTTTACGGAGTCTATTATGAACTTATAGGAGGTTCCGGCCACAAGCGCGGCCTTCATCTCATCCTGCCCGCCGAATTCGGAAATGTGGATGAGTCCCTGGATGCCTGCTTCCAAATTAATGACTGCGCCGAATTGGTTGAGCTTATATACCTGGCCCATAATTTCCTGACCCGATTTATATTGTTCTTCGATTTTTTCCCATGGATCGGATTTAAGCGCCCTGAGTGATAAAAACACTTTTCCGTCTCTAATATCCACAATCTTAACTTTGATCTGGTCGTTCACTTTCACAAGTTCCTTCGGATTATCAACAAGGCGATAATCAAGCTCCGAAATATGAATCATGCCCTCGATTTCCGGGTTGTCCACAAACCGGACGAATACCCCAAAGTCCGCGATGCCCGAAACCAGCGCTTCGATAGTCTGTCCGGCTTGATATTTAGAAAGAAGCTCTTTTACGTTTGCGGAGAGAACTTCGCGCTCCGAAACTATAATTTTATTGGTTCGCGGGTTCACATCAATAATCTTCGCTTCAAGTTCCTGCCCGATGAACTTTTTTAGCTCGTCGGCAATTTTTTGCCGATCGCCCTCTCCGACGCGCGGATAGTGATCAAGTGAAAGCTGGGAAACAGGAAGAAACGCTTTGAGCTCCGAGCCGGACAAGCTCGCCATAAGTCCTCCGGCATTGGCCGCCATTATTTTTACCTTAATAATCTCGCCGGTTTCTAAAAGCTCCTTCGCCTGCTGCCATAATTTCTGCTTCCCCGCTTCGGCAAGAGAAAGCTCGATATTGCCCGCTTCTCCATCCAAGCTCACCACCTTCGCAGACACGCGATCTCCCGCCTTCATGTTTTTTATCGCTTCCCTGGCATTTATCATCTCAATGCCGTAGACAATGCCGGTCGCAAACCTTCCGAGGTCGAAAAATGCCTTTCGCGGGAATTTTTTTATGAGGGTTGCTTCAACAACGCTACCCTCTTTCGGCCAGTTACTTACTGCAAATTCCTTCTTCAAGACATCCGCTAATCCCGCGGCCTGTTTTGTCGTATCGGTATTTTCCTGAATCATTAGGCGTGTATTATATGCGAGCGAGTGATTTTGCGCAAGGCCCTGTATAAGGCCACCTTTTTGAAAAAAGCTGGTTTTTCTCAAAAATTTCTGCTAGAATACTTTGGCAAAATTATGGTCATCACTTATTTCGGCGGCGGGTCGTTTCGAGTTCAAAGCGGGGAAATATCGCTTCTTATCGATTCTGAAAATAATCGCCTTAAAGCAGATTTATCCTTAAGAACGATCGCCTCCGCGAATTCTTTGCTTTCCGAGGAAAGATCGGAAATTTCTTTTCCGGGAGAATACGAAGTTAAGGGCATCGACGTAAAAGGCATCGACGTTCCCGAAGAATCCACCGAAAAGCTTATAAAAACCATATATCTCATAACCTGGGAGGAGATAAAAATCGCGTTTTTGGGCCAGATTTCAAAGCAGCCGTCAGCGGAAATTATCGAAAAACTTAACGAGCCGAATATTCTATTTCTCCCCGTTGGAGGCGGGAACGTTCTTGAACCAGAGATTGCCGCAAAGGTTGCGAAAATGCTTGAGCCGGCTATCATTATTCCTTCTTTTTATAAAAATCCGTCGGAATTCCTTAAGGCGATGGGGCAAAAAATGGACGTCCAAGAAAAAATCGTCCTTAAGAAGAAAGATTTGCTTGAAGAAAAAAATAAAGTCGTCGTCCTCAAGCAAAGCTAATGACTCTTTCAATGGCTGGATTTTTGGAAAAACTGCGATCAGCTGACAACGCAACGAAGACGAGGTGGATAATACTTTTCACTTCTGTCGCTATGGCGATCGTGTTATACGTCTGGCTTGCATACTTCAACACGCTTTTTTCCTCATTAGATAATTCTTCTGCGACTGCGACCGCTATGAATCAAAACGGCACATCGCAAGAAATAGAACATATGTCTCCGACAATTTTAGAGCGCATTGGGTCTGTATATCATGCATTCACTGACGTAATCGGCAACATGCTGAAACTTCGGAAGGAGTATATCATTAAACCTAATTGAAAGGTTAAAAGTTAAAAGTTTTGAGATTTGAGTTTTGAGATATAAGATTTTACTTCATGGACAACATTGAGCCCAGAGAAATTACAAAAGAACTTAAGGAATCATATCTTGATTACGCGATGTCCGTTATCGTCTCGCGCGCGCTTCCGGATGTGCGCG
>ERZ1292629.3566-Hain-H43-01um-R1-3566-length-11951-cov-6_pt1 | contig 11951 bp, 22 predicted proteins | sample MGYA00564399_ERZ1292629 | MGnify/ENA primary metagenome ERZ1292629 (study PRJEB36523, sample SAMEA6512636) | groundwater metagenome | collected 2019-01-08 | study: AquaDiva: Metagenomics assemblies of 32 groundwater samples | reverse complement strand
ACAATCAAGGTCCATTTTAATTTTACATTAAAACTTAACTTTTTCTCAACAGGAGGTTTAACTTCTGGAAGATTTTGTAATAGATTTTTTAATTCCATTCTTTTATTCTTTTTTAGCCTTCTTTATTTTTAAATCTTCTTTTTCTTTATTGTCTTCTATTGCGCTTCCGCCAGCTTTTTCAATCTTTTTTCTTGCAGATTCTGAAAAAGCTCTTGCAATTATTATCATCTTAGTTTTAATTTCACCATCTCCTAAAATCTTATAATCTTTTAATTCAATCTCATTTTTTTTGTTCTTTAGTTTATCAAAATTCTTTTCAATACTTCCTAAATTCATTACTTTGTTGATTCTTTTCTTAGTTGGCCTGCTTGTAATCCCCCTTCTTCCAAAATAATCATTTCCATATAATTTTAGAATAAGTGTTTTCTTCTGCCCTGCTCTTTTTCCTGTTCCAGCCATGCCAACTCCGCCTCTTTGCCCGCTTCCCATTCCTTTTTTTCTCGCCCCTCTTCCATGGGTTGTGTTTCCTCTTTGCCCCTTTGATTTTTTTGTTTTTTTAGTTTTAAATACCATTACAACATTCTCTCAATCAATTTATTTATATCTTTTTTATTGTCTCCTAAAACACCTTTAGGATAATGAAACTTGCTTTTTATTCCGTGTATTGGAGGATGCATGCTGAAAAATGGTTTAAAGCCAAGCTCTTTTAATTTTTTTCCGTGTATTAATTCATCTGCAATTTTTTCAGCATCAAATTTCTTGTTTTCAGTATTTTTTCCTCTTTTTTCTATTAATTTTATTAGTGTTTGTTTTTCAATCTCTCCAAAAGCAGCAAAATCTCTGACTTTTTTTATCATTCCAAGAATATCTTTGGATTCTTTGAAAATACTGCATGAATATTTTTTTCCAAGCCTTAATCTTTCTAATGTGTTTTTAATCTCTGGTTTTAATTTTACTTGTCCTGTGATTCTTACTACAGCAATAATTTTTTTGCTATCAGAGTTTTTTTCTCCTTCTTGCTTTATTTTTTTTGGTTTTTTAGGCTTTTCTTTTTCCATTTTACATTTTGTTTGTTTTATTTAAAGCATCCATGCATGCTTTTGCAAGATTGATAGTTGTTCTGAGCTTTCCAAAGGTTTTGCTGTAAACGTCTTTTATTCCAGCTGCTTTCAGGATTCTCTTGCATTCATCTCCTACAACAAGTCCTGTTCCTTGTGGTGCAGGATAAAGTATAAGTTCAATGCTTCCTGATTTTCCCTTGACAATAAAAGGAACAGTATGAGGTTCTCCGCAAGAGCAGTCAAAACTTCCGCATCCTCTTTTAATCTTCATAATTCCTAGTTTAGCTTTTCTTATTGATTTTCCTCTTGCAGGAAGAGTTTCTTTTGCTTTTCCATATCCTAATCCAACATAACCATTTTGATTTCCAATAACAACCATTGAAGAAAAAGTTGGAATATTTCCTTCTTCTGTTTTTCTCTGAGTCTGCCTCCATGCCCTTCTTTTTCCACCACCAAATTTTCCTTTAGCTTGTCCTATCTGTAATAAATCAGAGCTTAGATTCCCAAGTAATTTATCAATAATTTCTGTTTCAAGAATTTTATGTTTTAATGCTTCATCTATATCTTTTATTTTCCCTTCTTTGACTGCTTTTCCAAGTTTTGTTTTAGGAATCCAGTCTTCAAGATTTTTAGCTGTCTCTTCTTTTTCTCTTTCAAGCATCCTTTCTTCTCTTTCAGTCAATTGTTTACTCTTTGTTTCCATTTTTATTTTTTGCCTTCTTTTGCAACCTTTTGTAAAAGGTTATCCTTGATTTTATTAAAATTATTTGAAAAATCATTTTTGAGGTGTTTTCCATGTATTCTGTTTTCATCAGGAAGTATTTCTTTTTTGTAAGGAATTTTAATTCCTGCATCACTAATGCCTTTCACAACAGAATAAACTCTTGAACCCTTTGTACTCTCTATTAATCCAGAGTCTAATATTACCTCTTTTATTTTTGTTTTCTTTCCTATCAGCAACCCTGCTAAATAACCAGCAGTTACTGACTTCAAGCTTCCGCTCATTTCTTTTGGCCAACCATAGTTTAAGAGCTCTTTTGTAGAAACAAAAGATTCGATACAATCTTGAGCATGTTTGCTTTCTATTATTTCTAGTATAAGATATTTGTTAGTTTTTCTGACTACTAATCTTGGAATCCTGCTTTTAAGTAATATCAGTCTTTTCTTGTAATTTGTTTTGTTCTCTGCTCTTCTTTTCTTTTCTATTTTCATTTTATATTCTCCTTAAAATGCTGTTTGTTTTTAAACATCTTGTTCTTTATTTGTCCTCTTAAAAGATAATATTTTTCATTTTTCATTTTATCATTGTTTCTTACTTCTTTTAAATGAGCTCTTAATTTTCTTGTAAGTATCATATAATCTCTTTTTCTCTTTCTTACATTTTTCCTTATGCTTCCAGGTCCTTTTTTATTCTTTCTCTTGATAAATTTTTTTCTTCCTTTTGCAAGCTTAATTGAGATTATTCCTTGTTCAAATAAATCTTTAATATCTTGTTTTGTTATAGCCTCTTTTATTTCTTTTAAATTATTCTCATTAAAGAAAATTCTGCTTTTTCCTACTCTAAGAACTTTCGCAGCTAATTGTTTTTTCTTTCTTAGATTCATTTTTTATCCTCCTCAGTTTTTTCTTCTAATTTTTCCTCTTTGTATTGTTTTTCTTCTTTCTTTTCTTTTTTCTCCTTCTTCTTCTCTTTTGCTTTTTTAGCCTCTGTTTTCTTTTGCTTGTTTTCTTTTCTTAATTTCATTTTTTCTTCAATTTCTTTAATAAAATTTTCAGGATTTAAATTTAAAAAACTTAGGTTGTGCTGTTTTGCATATTCTGCGATATGTTTTTTCTTTTTGTTCCCAATTTTGCCTATAACTGCAATCTCATGTTTCTCTAATTTTTTTAATTCATCTAAATTATAAATAGTAATAGGCATCATCCCTTTTATTAAATCTCTTTTGGTTTTTTTGCTTCTAAATCCTATTGAAACATTTCTAGGATGCCCTTTCATCTTAAGTCTTATCTTATTTTCTCCGCCTCTTGCTCTTCTGTATTTTAGCTTTTTTCTTCTTCTTACTCCCAGCCTTGAGTACTTATTCCATTCACTTCTGATAAATTTTACCATTATAAAAAAGACCTCCCTGGCTTTTCAATTATAAATATTCCATCCTGGAAGATTCTTCTGTCTTTTTTTGCAACTGCTGTGCCTTTTTCAATATTTCCTGCTGCCTGCCCTGCTGCTTCTTTGTCAAAACTTTCAATCTCAATTATATCCCTGTTTATTTTAATGTCAACATTAAAAGGAATACTTATTTTTCTGTCAACTTTTTCTCCTAAAAAGTTCTTTATAACTAATTGTTTTTTCTCCTTGTCAAAGTTGGCAGTCATTGGAAAATGAACAGCGCATATCTGCATTTTATATTTAAATCTTTCATTAAGCCCCTTAAACATATTATTTATATGTGCTACAAATGTTCCAAGAATCTTTTTTTCTTTTCTTGTTGCCTTTTTTGCTTCTAAGATTATCAGATTATCTTTTAAATGAATCTTTATCAAAGGGTTTATTTTTCTTTTTAATTCATTGTTTTCTTTTTCAATTTTTAAAAAATTATCCTCTATTTTTGTATTTATTCCAAAAGGAATTTCAATTTTTTCTTCAATATCTTTTCTCATTAGAAAATATATGCTATTAAGCATCCTCCTATGTTTTTTTCTTCTGCTTCCTGGTGGAGCATCATTCCTTTATTTGTTGAGATTATAACAAATCCAAAATCTCTTGCAGGCAAAAACCTTCTAACATACTTATTAATCTTATCAACAGAAACACTATATCTGGGTTTGATTGCTTTGAACTCATTTAAATTATTATTTATTTTTATTCTTAATTTCCTTCCTTCAATTTTGTATTCTAGATAGCCTATTTTTTTTACAATATCGAGCAAGTTTATTAAAACCTTAGAATACCTATTTACAACTACTTCTGATTTTCCAGCCTTTTTAACATTCATCATCTGGTTCAATGTATCTGAAATAATATCTTGGCTCATTTTAGCTGTATTTTTTAAATCCTAAGTCCACTGCAATTTCTCTAAAGCAGTGTCTGCATAGATTTAACCCATATTTATTTATCATAGCTCCCAATCTTCCGCATCTCTCGCATTTTTTTCTTGCAATTCCTGTTGTTCTTTCTTTGGGCTTATTATTTTTTAAGAATCTGTTTCTAATTACAGGTTTTCTTGTAAATTGCTTCAAAAATTTTCTATAATCGCTTGCTGTCATTTTGTTCTATTTCCACTCCAAAATTTTTAGTTAAATATTCGATTATCTCATTTTTTGTCACGTTTTGCTTTTTTGGATATTTTCCTCTTTTTATTTTTCTTATCTTAACTCTTTTTCCTTTTCTTTTAAAGGCAATTGCTATATCTAGTCCAAGCATTCCAATTTCTCTTTTGTATTCCATCCCAGGAATAGTGATATATTCTTCAATTCCAAATGAAACGCAGTTAGTCTGAATGGATTTTTCTAAAATTTTATTTTCAACAGCAGAAAATAATTTCTTGAGTATTTCTTTTGCATAATTTTTTCTTAATGTAACCATGCATCCACATTCCAAGCCTGGTCTTAGATTAAAAGTAGGAATTCTTTTTCTTGATTTTATTTTCTGAGGTTTTCTTCCTGTGATTAATTCAAGTAATCTAAAAGATTTTTCAAGCTTTTCAGCAACTCCGCCGCAATTTAAAACAATTTTTTCTATTTCAATTTCCTGCATTTTATTTTTTTCCATTTTATTCAATGACCATAAGATTTTTAGTCCAGACCTTTATCTTTTCATTTTTAGTTGAAATTTCAGCAATTTCCTTGCCACCGTCAATTTTTATGTCTTCTATTTTTCCGCTTTTTCCTTGATGTTTTCCTTTTAGTACAAATGCTTTTTCTCCTTTTTTCATTGGAATAATTTTTAATATTTTTCCGTCTTTTAAGTCTATAACCAAAGAATCTTTGATGTTTGTTTTTTCATTTGTGATAATATTTCTTCCCTGAGATAAATTTAGCTGAATTTTTTTAGCTCCTAAATTCTTTTTGTTGATTATCTTATAAACTTTTTTTACAGCATCTTTATCATTAACTTCTTCAAAAACCATTTTTTTGCTTTCAGAAAAGGCTGCTCTGTAATTTTTCTTTTCTTCAGGAATGCTTAGGATATCAAACAATCCTATTGGAAAATTAGGCTCTCTTATGATTTTGTGATTAATAAGAATGTTTTTCTCATTCAAAATTCTTTTTAATTCTTTTTTGTTCCTGACAAACTTTAATATGTCTCTTGCTACAACTATCAGGGGAATTGATTCATTTTTATCATGAGTTGCAACTGCTTGATATTTTGTTCCTTTTCTTGGCACAGGCCAGAATTTACCTATGCAATTTCTTTTCAGATACATTTTTTCCTCCAATCTTATTTTCGTTTATTTTTCCTTTTCTTTCAAGACTTTCTCTTCTTTTCTTGTCATCTAGATTTAATTCTTGAATTTGCAGATTTGAAGGATGAAAATAAACATTTACTTTGCTTCCTTCTTTTTTTGATTTTTGCATGCCTTCTATTGCAATTTTTAAGTTCTTTAAGTCTATAGCAGATATTTTTCCTGTTTTCCCTTTAAACTCTCCTCTCATTATTTTTACTTTATCATCTTTTCTTAAAGCAATGCTTCTTTTTCCATATTTTTTTCTAAGTTCTTTTGAAAGATTAGCATGAATAAATTTGTGCAATATATGCAATGGAGCATTGAATCTGTATTTTCTTTGTTTTCTTGGCTGTCTGCTTGCCTTCCATTTAGTTGAAAATTTTTGTTTCATTTTTTCATCCCCATAATTGCATCGTATTTAGCACTGTAATCTTCTTGTTCCCTAGATGTTATTAATCCATTTTCTCTGGCAAATGCAATTGTATTCAGATATTCAAATGAAACCTCGATAAATCTCCCCCTGTCTATAACTCCTTTGCTAAGAGCTTCTGCAGCTGTCTCTAAATTTTTCAATTTGAAATTTATAACATCTTTTATTTCATTGCTCATTATGTCTGTCATTTCATCATATGTTTTTTTGCTTACTTCTGCCATTTTATAAAATAAACTTGCTGATTTTGGCAACACTTTGCCATCTTTCAGCAACCTCCTTTGCAACAGGTCCTTTAATCTGAGTTCCTTTTGGATTTCCTTTGTCATCTTTTAATAAAGCAACTGCATTATCTGAAAATGCAACTCTTTCTCCTGTTTTTCTTCTAAATGGTTTTTTTTGTCTTATTACAACAGCATCAAATACCATGCCTTTAATTTTAGGATCTCCTTTTCTTACAGAAACTTTTACCCAGTCTGCTATTTTTGCAGACATTTGCCTTCCTTTTGTTCCTTTTCCATGTTTAATACTGACAATTCTTACAATTCTTGCTCCGCTATTATCGCTTGCAAGAACATTGCTTCCAATGTTTAATCCTCTTGTTGCTTTAGCTCCTAGTGCTTTCATTTTTCTTCTCCTAAATTTATTTTTTTAACAGCAACAAAATGAATTATCTTGCTCAATGGCCTGCATTCTTTTATTTCAGCATAATCCCCTAGATTTATTTCATTTGAAAGGCATTCAGGAAGCCTTGCATGTAATCTTGTTCTTCTTTTTGAAAATCTTTCATATTTTTCTATGTAAACTGTTCTTTCAAATTCAATTACAACTCTTTTTGGAAATTTTCTAATGACTTTTCCTCTAAAAGTTCTTCCTCTTAAGCTTAATTGTCCATGAAAAGGGCAAAGCTTGTCAGCGCAGCTAATATTGCTTTTTTCTTCTTGTTTTGCTTTTTTTTGTTTTTCCATTTTTTTATTTATGTTTCTTTTGCAACCTTTTGTAAAAGGTTCTTTTTCTCTTTTATTTATTGCCTTTGCTTGTTTTTGTTTATTCTATTGCATCTTCTGCAAAACCCAGCTTTATTAAAGCTTGTTTTGCCCTCTTTAAATGGTCTCCTTGTAGTTCAACCTGATTTCCTTTTATTGTTCCTCCACATGCCAGTTCTTGTTTCAAGCCCTTGGCAATTGTTTTCAGGTCTATTCCCTGGAAACCCGATATCACTGTTGTTATTTTTCCAAACTTTCTTTTTTCAGTCTGGATTTTTATTCTCTGCTGGTCTTTTGCTATTTCTTCGCAAACACATGCTTGCAAAGGCAATCCGCATTTCGGGCATATATCCATTGTTTTATTTATCAACAGATTTTTGTTTTCTGTTGAATGTGAGTAATTTTGCTATTGTTCTTTTAATTTCTCTTATTGAAAGTTTTCCACCTTTTCCAGCAGCAACTTTTATTTTTATCAGTTCCATTTTTAGTTCTTTTATTTTTTCATTTCTTTCATCTTCATTCATTTTTGCTATTTCTTTTGATTTTAATATTGCCATTATTCCTCCACCTCAGAGCCTTTTTTCTTTCTTGTTCTTTTTTTAGGTTTTTCTTCAATAATATTCATGCCTGCTACATTTCCTTTTATTTTGTTTATCATTTCTTCGTTAACCTGTATCTTGTCATGCATTTTTGTGTTAGGAGCTATTATCGAAACTTTGATTCCAGAGATTCCAAGTTTTGTCAATGCAATTGCCTGAGCCCTGCTGACTTCTCCTCTATTTTCTCCTGTTTTTTTCATATATCCTTGTGAAAATCTCCATGTTCTTGCTCTATCGCTTGGAAGCTTTCCACTCATTACTATCTCGCATCCAAGAGCTCCTGCTCTCATTATCTCCTGCAGTTTTCTATAAGCAATTACTTTAAATTTTAGGTTTCCCATTCTTTCTAAATTCAAAGCAAGGTCATCTGCAACAAGCTGGGAATCAAAAAGAGGGCTTGTTATTTCTTTGATTTCAATGTTAGGATTTTCAAGTTTGAATCTTACTTTTAATATCCTTGTAAGCTCGTCTATTTTCTCTCCTTTTTTTCCAATAATAATTCCTGGCTTGTCAGTTTCAATTATAATTTTTTCTCCAACAGGAGTGTATTCTATTGTTAATTTGCTTATTCTTCCTTTTCCAAGATTTCTCTTTATAAGTTCTTTTATTCCAAATTCGTCTTTCTTTATCTGAATGAATTTTCTTTCTTCCATTTTTATAATGTATTATCTTTTGCAACCTTTTGTAAAAGGTTCTTTGTCTCTGGTTTTTTAGTTAATCTCAATTCAACATGAGTTCTTTTAAATTGTCTTGAGCCAAATCTTGTGTATCTTCTGTAAGGTCTTGAAGCTTTGTTTGCTTTGCAGAAAATTACATATTTTTCAAATTCAATTTCTTTTGCAATAGCATTTGTTTTTAAGCTTTTTAGCAATTGTATGAATATTTTTGTTGCATTTATTGGATATCTTCCAGACATTATTTTGCCTTTTCTATGAGGAATCTCTCCTTTCATTGGAACAGCTTTTTTCTTCTGAAGAACAGGTTCTAGCATTGAAATTGCACTATCAACATCTTTTCCTCTAATAAAATTGCATATGGCAATTGAATGCTTTGTTGATATTCCTAAGTCTTTTCCATTTACAATTGCAACTTTTGTTTCTTCTTCAGTTTTTATTTCTTGTTCTGCCATTTTTACTATTTGACTGATAATGATGCACTTGACCTTGTTGCACCAATACCAGCTGCTCCATGTTTAACTTTTGATCTTGTAACAACAAACTCTCCTAATCTGTGTCCTAACATCTCGCTTGTAATAATAACGGGTGTAAATTCTTTTCCATTATGAATACTAATTTTCATTCCAATCATTGCAGGAACAATTATAATATGCCTGAAATGAGTTCTTATTGGTTTTTTCATTGAAATTTTTTTATTGCATCTTAAAATAAATTTCTGGATTTCATCTGATTTTCTTAAAATGCTTCTTTTTTCATTTGCTTTTAAGAGTTTTCCAAATTCACGAATATCCATTTTTACTAATTCTTCTGTTGTTTTTCCACGATATGTAAATTCTTTTATTGTCATGTTTATCCTATTCCTTTTATTTTGCTATTCCTGTTCTTCTAGGCCTTATGTGCCCGACTTTTGCTCCAGGAGGAGCATTTCTTTTAGCAATCTTGCTTTTAATTCTTTTGCCTCTTCCGCTTCCAAATGGATGGTCCACTGCATTTACCTTGACAGGAGAAGTTCTGTGCCACATTCTTCCTTTTGCAAGCATCATATGGAATTTTTTTCCAGCTTTGACAAGAGGCTTTTCTAATCTTCCATGTCCTGCTGCTGTTCCAATAATAGCTCTGCAGTTTTCATCTAATTCTATTTTTCTTTTTTTAATAAGAACAATTATCTTGTCTGTTTTTGCTCCTATTAATGCAAAACTTCCAGCACTTCTTAGATATTTTCCTCCGCTTCCAGGATAAATTTCAATATTGAATATTCTTGTTCCATCAGGAATATTTTTTAATCTAACAATGTTTCCGATTGCTTTTGGATTTTTTCCAATTTCTATTTCTTGTCCTTCATATAATCCTTCTGCAGCAGGCACAAGAAATTCATGAGTATTGATTTTTATCTTTGCCAAAGGAGCAGAATGAGCAGGAGAATTAAATAACCTTACAACTTTTGCAATTCCTTCTACATCTAAACCAGGATATGTTATCTTAAATCTGTAAGCTCTTCTTCTTACTCTGTATCTCGGGCCTCCACGTCCTCTTGCCTGTTGTGTTATATTTTTTCCCATATTTTGATTTTTTTAGTTTATTAGATTATCCCCAGTTTAGTTGCAACATCAATTGCAGGATTTTTTGAATTTAATTTAGCATAAACAATTTTTTTGTTTCTTTTGATTAAAGTTCTGATTGAATCAACTTTTACATTAAAAACATCTTCTATTTCTTTTCTTATTTCTTTTTTTCTCATTTTTAAGTCAACCTGAAAAACAAGCTTGTTTTCAAGTTCAATTATTCTAATTGCCTTTTCAGTTGTTATTGGTTTTATCATTTTTTGCTTTCTATATTTTTATTTTCAAGTTCTTTTATAGCTTGCTCTGTAAACATGCATAATCTTGCTCCACCAGAAGCTAAATCTTCAACTTTTAATTTATTAGTTTTGATGACTTCAATTCCAGAGATTTTTATTGATTCATTTTTTCCAATTACAAATAATAATCCTGCATTTTGCTTGTATCTTCTTCCTCTTAGCTTTCCTATTCCAGCACGCACGCTTTTTTTCTGTATAGCAACTTCCATAAGCTCATTTAAAATATTTTTTAAACTTTCAAAAAACTGCTTTGTTTTTAATTTTAAAATCTTGTCTTCAACAACAATTGGAAGCTTTATTTTAATTTCTTTGTCTTTTAATCTTGCATATTTTTTCTTTACTTCATTAGAATCAGCAATATATGAAAGAGCTGATAATAGTGCTTTTCTTATTTCTTTTTTGTTTATTTTTTTAATTCTATAAATTCCTCTTGGAGGATGTGCTCTTTTTCCTCCTCTTGTGTTAGGAGAATATGCACCAACCCATGAAAATTGAGTACCCTTTCTTGACATTGTTTTTCTTGCAATTCTTGACATCCCTCTTCCATAACTTACTTTCCATGCATGTCTTTTGTGTCTTACTGTTCCTGCAGCAGAATGCTGAACTCCTGCATAATAATAAGAAGAATAAGGCAGCTTTTCTTTCTGAGCTTCTAAAACCTTGAAAATTATATCTTCTCTTATTGGTTCTTCAAATAAATCTGTTGTTATTTCTTTTGCTTTTTTTCCATTAATATCTAATACATGTATTTTCATTTTATCTTAATTCTATTTTTAATAAAATTATATGCTTTAGTTGAACAATAATGATGTTGTCCACTAATAAAATCCCCTAATCCTTCTGCAATAAAAGCTCCTCCACCAATATAAAGAGGAATCATGTTTCCAGTACTTACAATGCTTCCGAAAGCTATCATAGCTAATCCAGATATTCTATTTCCTATTTTAATATTTCTTTCTTTCATTTTATCTCAATTCTATGAACTCATATGATTTTTTATTTTGTTTTTTAGTAGGACGCAGGCAGTTTGTTATAAGCAATTGTCTTTTTGCAGGACCTTGCACACTTCCATAAACTAAAATATAATCTGTTGTGATATTTCCAAATTGCTTAAATCCACCCTTAGGATTAATATCTTTTTCTTTTATGCTGTTTGTGTTTATAATAGCATTATTATAAGTGACTCTTGTGAAAAATCCTAATTGTCCTGCTCTTGCAACTCTAAAATTTAATCTTGCAGGATGCCATGGCCCAATGCTTCCAACTTTCCTAACTCCTTTTTCAGCTTTATGAGCTCTTAATTGAATGCCAAATCTTTTAACAGGTCCTTGAAAACCCTTTCCTTTTGTCAATCCTCTTACATCAACAGCTCCTTTGTTAAAAATTTCTTTTATAGAAATTTCTTTGCTTAAATTAGCTTTGACAAAATTAAATTTATCATCTAAACTTCCTGCTAATCCTATTTCAACAATATCAGGAGTTTTCTTAATGTTTGTTTTTTTAACTTCAGAATAAACCATTAATCTTATATCATCAAAATCTCTTTTTTTCTCAACCTCTTCTAATTTTTTCTTTGCATTTGATTGTTTTGGAAGTTTTATTTTTTTCTTCAACTCTTTGTCCAAGTTATCATTCAAAACCTCATTAGCAACTTTTTTATTTTTGTAAAATCTTACAGAAAGAATCTTTAAGTTTGGGCATTCAATAATTGTGACAGGAATATAGATTTTCTTTCCTTTTGTCATAGAAAAAGCAGTATTGTCTTTTACATAAGCTGTTTTCATCCCAACCTTGTATCCAATAAATCCTTTTAATAATCCAGCATCTTTTGCATCTTTTTTAATATAATCCCAGTTAACATCAGGCAAGAGCTTTGAAGCTCTTTTTCTTGGCCA
>ERZ1292629.945-Hain-H43-01um-R1-945-length-30705-cov-5_pt1 | contig 11958 bp, 15 predicted proteins | sample MGYA00564399_ERZ1292629 | MGnify/ENA primary metagenome ERZ1292629 (study PRJEB36523, sample SAMEA6512636) | groundwater metagenome | collected 2019-01-08 | study: AquaDiva: Metagenomics assemblies of 32 groundwater samples | reverse complement strand
CCTCTTCAATTTTTCCACGCGCAATACCTAAACCGATTAAAATCCACAGTATAGGAATTGCAATGAGACCTTCAATATTAATCCCACCAAAATAAAACATTCCGACAATTGAACCCACAAAAAGCAAAACTGCGGGCCACCAGAATTTGCGCCCCCAGTTTTGATTTATATATTTCCAAGTGCTTTGATCTATATCGTCAACGAGACCAATGGCATTTGATTTGTCTTCTTGCATTTATTTACACCCGAGTGCAACTTTACATTGAGTACGTGTTTCTGCATCAGGAGCTTGATCACACGCGGCACATTGCGCTTGTTTTACGGCACTATAATCTGGGTTTTGTTGGGTGCCTGTTGTTGTTTTTGGTATATCTTGTAATCCTTGCATCATGGCGCCAAGATCTTTAAATTCTACACCAGCGGGGAGGTTAAAAGCGTTGGCGTCACTTGTACCTGAGGTGCACGCATAGTCGAGTTCTTTATTAATATCAACCGCTTGGTTTTTTTGATTTTCAGGCTTTTCTAAATCCGTTAATGCCATTTTTATCCCAAATGGCATTTCATCGCCCCAAATGTAATTCACATAGTCTATCATCAACATGTGGCTTTGCATGGTTTTGCCGGAAGCAGTGGTTGTAAAATCGCCACGCATTTTTCCATTTGCAATTTGCATAGTGCCTGACGAATTTCCTCCCGCATCGCCGCCGGTGTTGTTGAACGTGCACGTTTGCGCCTTGCCTAAAGCCAAAAGACTTTTTAATGTCATCTTTTGACTCGTCGATTTGATGTCCGGGGTCGGGTCATCATATCCGATGTTATTACGCATCATCAAAAATCCAATAATTGCGCCGATGATGACAACGACGCCTACAATTATGATAAGTGTTTTGTTGTTCATTCTTGTATTATACGTAATAATCCAGTACTTGTACAAATTTGTACTTGCAGAAATGCAGAGAGTTGAGTAATAATATTGGTATATGGCAAACGAACAGAAAATCGCAAAAATCATGGTCGATAGAAATTTGTGCATTGGGGCGGCAAGTTGCGTGGTTACTGCAGGAACTATTTTTGAGCTCGATGGCGAAAATAAAGCAGTTATCAAGCTTAAAGACGGTACCAAAAATTCAGGATCTACCGAAAAAGGCGGTCTTGAAGACGCGGCAGTGGGCGATGATGTGCTTTTGCTCGCGGCGCAGTCATGTCCCACAAAAGCAATTTTTCTATACGACAGCGAAAGCAAGCAGATTTACCCATGAAGTCCGTCGAGCACCTGATCATAGGGGGTGGCGTAGCGGGAACAACGTGCGCAGAGACCATCCGCCAGCTTGACACGGCGTGTTCTGTCGCGATTGTTTCGGATGAACCGTATCGGCTCTATTCGCGCATTATGCTCTCGAAGCCGAATTTTTTTCTTGAAAAAATCCCATTTGACCAGGTGTGGCTTAAGACAGAAGCGTGGTACAAAGAAAAAAACATTGAACTTATTGCAGGGAAAATTGCAACAAAACTCGATGCTACCAAAAAAGAGGTAACGCTGAGCGATGGTACGATTATTGGGTATAAAAAATTGTTACTCGCAATTGGCGGGGTTGTGCGTGAGTGGAATGTGCCGGTACCTAAAAGTGGCGTTCATTATCTTCGTACGCTGGATCATGCAAAAGGGGTTATTGAAAATGTTAAAACTGCAAAACAGGCGATATCGGTTGGCGGCGGGTTCATTAGTTTTGAAATGTGCGAAATGATGCGTATGGCGGGGTTGGATGTCACACTTATGCTTCGTGAATCACATTATTGGGAACCGTTACTTGATGAAGCTTCCGGGCGCATTATTGAGCGAGCACTTGAAAAAGGTGGTGTGCATATCTTGCGAAATGCTGAAGTCGCACAGGTACTTGGTGCAGATGCGGTCGAGGGTGTTGTTCTTAAAGATGGAACACACCTTCCATGCCAGATGATTATTGCAGGCATTGGTCTTGTTTGCCCCACAGGCTGGCTTAAAGATGCTGGCGTTGCCGTAGGACGTGGAATTCTTGCTAATGAGTATCTAGAGACAAATATTCCTGATGTGTGGGCGGCGGGTGATGGTGCTGAATTTCATGATGTGATTTTGGGCGAGCAAATTCAGTTGGGTAATTGGGTTAATGCGCAGATGCATGGCCGCACCGCTGCTATGAATATGATGGGCAAGCACATAGAGTATAAGCTCGTTTCATTTTATACGACACAAGGTTTTGGGATTGGTATCGCGTTTGTGGGCGATGTGCGTCCAGCGGCCGATCGTACAATTGTAACGCGTGGATTGGCAGATTCGGGTGCATACGGCAGAATTTTAATCAAAGATGGTGAAATTATTGGAGCAACTCTTATAAACAGAACAAACGAACTTGGTCTTCTTGCTAAACTTATAGAAAAAGACGTCAAAATGTCAGGCCGCGAAGGCGATCTTGGCAACCCCGCATTTGATTTAAAAACATTAATTCCATAGAATATAGATATGGCAGATGAACCAAATAAAAAAATTCGTATCGGGTGGTTCTCATTTTCGTGTTGCGAGGATAATGTAATTTTATTTACCGAGTTGCTCAACGATCACTGGCAAGAATGGAAAAAACTTTTTGATTTTCGGCATGTCCGAGTACTTAAAACAAACAACATACTCGATGAATTAGATATCGCGTTCATTGAAGGCGCGATTGCATCCGAAGGACACGAAGCAAAATTACGCGAGATTCGCGAAAAGTCCAAAAAATTAGTCGCAGTAGGCGCCTGCGCAGTTATCGGCATGCCTGCCGCACAACGCAATTATTTTACTGAAGAGCAGAAGCAAGAAATTGAATTTTTGACTGCGCGATTTGCCGCTTTGCCGAAGGTATTAAAAGTTTCGGATGTTGTAAAAGTTGACGCAGAAGTCGGCGGTTGTCCAATGGATCCAAATGTGTTTTTAAAAGCTGTCACCGGTCTTGTACAAGAATTTCAACAAGTTACAAAATAATATGCATTCATTTGATTTAACACTTGATAGATTAACAAAGCTCGAGGGGTCAGCATCGCTCGAAATTCGTGTCAAAGACAACAAGGTTGAACACGTACATTTCAAAATCACTGAGTTCAAGCGATTTTTTACAAAAGCACTTGAAGGTAAGCCAATTATCGCGCTCCCGCAACTTCTTTCTCGTATTTGTGGTACGTGTTCCAATGCACACATTATGGCAAGCATTGAGGCATGCGAGCGCGCGCTTGGCATCACGCCGTCGGCGCAGACGATGCGACTTCGAACGCTAACAATGTATGGGCTCAATATTCGCGATCATGCACTCCACCTATACCTTTTTGCATTACCGGACATGTTTGGTAAAGACGCATTTTTAGATTTTGACGAGAACGATCCAATTCAACATCAGTTGCTTCATGACGCTTTCGAAATAAAAGCCGCTGGCAATTTCCTTTCAATATTAGTTGCGGGTCGTTCGGTTCATGCCATGTATCCGACGATTGGAGGGTTTATACATTTTCCAGATGCCGCCGGGATTGAAGAAGTAATAAAGAAACTTGAGGCAATTCGTCCTGCAGTGCTTCGTTTAATTAAAACGTTTGAAGATGCGCAATTTCATTTTGAACGCGAAACGGTATTTGTCGCGCTTGTGCCAAAAGATCGTTTTGGATTTATAAATGGGATTATTCGCACATCAGAAGGCGATGCAATTCCTGAAGAAAAATTTGGCGAGCATTTGGAGCATGTGGTACTTCCATACTCACAAGGTTCAGCATACAAACTCGAAGGAAAGGCGTTTATGGTAGGTGCGCTTTCTCGTTTAAATCTGGCAAAAGATTTGCTTCATCCCCACACTAAAGAATCGATTGGCAAAACGCTCGATCTTTTTCCATCGATTGATGTCTATCGCAATAATCTCGCGCAAGCGATTGAAATTCTGCACTCGATTGATGATGGTCTCGATATTTTGCGAAATGAAAAAATCGTGTCGGAGCCAATTATCAAAGGGCAAAATCGCGATGCCGAAGGTGTTGGTGTGGTTGAGGCGCCTCGAGGAACCCTATATCACAAAGTACAACTTGCATCAAATGGTATTGTGACAAAAGGAGAAGTAGTGGTGCCGACTGGTCAAAATCAAATTAATATTGAAGAAGATATTGCACGTCTCGTAGAAGATATTATTGAAGATGTACCAAAAGAAAAAATGGGTTACGAAATTGAGAAATTGATTCGGGCATACGATCCGTGCATGAGTTGTGCGGCACATTTTCTCAAGATAAAATGGGTCTAGTAGAAATGTCGTTTATCAATAAAATTTATTTGTGAAAATAAATATTTATGAAAAAAACATCAATTATACTTTTTTCTTGGTTTACTGGCAACGATATTTTTCTATAGTCCATTATATTCTTATACAATAGGTGACAATATCAGTGGTGGATTCGAGGTAATGTTCATAGGATATCCGTTACTTATTTTAGGTGTTGTTTTGTTTGCTATCTCGCGGTTTCGAGGTGCAAAGCAATAGCGCACGTACAACCGTCTTTTAAGACGGCCTCGTAATAAGTATTTTGTGTTGATGTTTAAAAACTACTACAGTATACTGTAGTAGTGAACAATACAAGTAATTATAGTGATACATCATGCCTCACGTGTCGGAGAGGAAATTAAAGAATAAGGTGTTTGTTCGGATGTCGTTAGAGATGATCGAGATTATATCCGCGCATAGCCAAAAAGGTAAAACAAAAGCGCTTTTTGGAGAACTTCTCTCGCAAACAGAGCGAGTTATGCTGGCGAAACGTCTTGCCATAGTGTTAATGCTCAAGAAAGGGTATTCGTTTGAATTGATCGAAAAAACACTCAAAGTCAGCCCGGTAACAGTAACGAAATACTGGAAAAAATTAAAGCAGGGCGAGCTTGAAACAATTTCTCGACATGTTGAAAGCGCCAAAGCAAAAAAAGCATTTTGGGATGCGATTGAAAAAGCTGTGCGATTGGGTATGCCGAAGTATGGAAAGGGAAGATGGGCAGGTTTGTATAAAAACAGCAAGTAAATAGCATCTCTATTTTTAGGATCTTATATTACAGTATACTGTAGTAAATAAAAGCGCGCTAATTTATAACTGATCCGATTGATTAGTGAGCGTCGAGTATTTTTTTTACTTTTTCAAAAGCAATATCTTCTTCCATGTCGGGTGGAACACCGATTATTTTGATTTTTTTGAGTTTGCCAAGTTTTTGAAGCAGTCGGAGGTTTGTGTATGCGTCAAAATCGTGAAGTGAAACACGCGGGGCAGATTCGAATGCATCAAGCGAGTCAAGTGCTGTGACATCTTTAATACCCACCACAGTATCAATAATCACAAGGTTTTCGGGAATATTCCAGTCCTCATTAGGATCAAGCGTTTCAAACACAATATTTGAAAATTCTTTTTGAAGGTGTGGCAGTATTCGAAGTGGCAAAGAGTCTTCTTCGATATCAGGATTGCCGAATACAAAAACGTTCATTTGCATATTAAAACATGTGTCCGTATAATATACCAACATGTGTCTTGCAGTTCCGGGAAAAATAATTGAAGTCGACGGCAAAAAGGCTGTCGTTGATTTTGGTGGTATAAGACGGCGCGTTGATACGTCTTTTATAGAAAATCCCGTGGTTGGCGAATATGTTATTGTGCATGTAGGATTTGCAATTCAAAAAGTTGAAGAGATTGTCGCGCGTGAGACGTATCGCTTGCTTGACGATTTTGATAAAGAGGAGCTCGCAAAATCATGAACGAATACATAGAAAAAATTAATACACTCGCGCGCGATATGGGTGAGGTGAAAATTATGGAGGTGTGCGGAGGCCACACCAATACGATTATGCGTTATGGTATTCGTGACATATTGCCCGCGAACATAAAACTCATTTCTGGGCCCGGTTGTCCCGTGTGTGTCACTTCACAATATGATATTGATTGTGCAATTGAGTTAGCACTTGGTGGGGTGAAACTCGCAACATACGGTGACATGATTCATGTGCCCGGCACAAAAACAAGTCTTCTTGATGCGCGAGCCCGCGGTGCAGATGTAAAAGTAATTTATTCTGCAGATCAAATTGTTGGCGAAAAAGACAGAGTCTTTTTCGCTGTCGGTTTTGAAACGACAACTCCAATGACAGCAACAATGCTTAAAAATAATATCCCCGTATTTTGCGCACACAAATTAATTCCACCGGCAATGAAAATATTGGTGGGTGAGATGAACATACAAGGATTTATTGATCCCGGGCATGTCTCGACAATTATTGGGAGCGATATTTGGGGCGAGCTTAACATCCCAGTGCCGCAGGTCATATCAGGGTTTAAGCCAGAGGCGCTGGTGCGAGCAACCTGTATTTTGCTCGAGCTTATTAAAAATAAAGAAGTCAAAGTTGTAAACGATTACCCGGAAGTAGTATTTGGTAAAGGAAATTTGCTTGCCAAAAAACTTATTGAGGAGACAATGAAACCAGTAGATGCCGAATGGCGCGGCATGGGTGTTATTCCGGGCTCTGGTCTTGCTCCGCGCAATGAATTGCTTGACGCGAGGATTATATACAAAGATCTTTTTAAAAATATTGTAAGCCGTGAATATCCAGGGTGCCGATGTGGAGAAATTGTGCGTGGCATGGTAGAGCCACGAGAGTGTCCATTTTTTGGTACTGTATGTACGCCGGAAAATCCTCAAGGCGCATGTATGGTTAGTGAATCGGAGGGCGCGTGTGCAATTGCTTATAAATATGGGAAAAGCCTTGCTGAATAGTAGTATGGATGATAAAAAAGAATGTCTTACCGGTAATTGCCCAACGCCCATAGAGGCGGATGTCGGCTCAATTCGCTTGAGCGAGGGAAGTGGAGGCCGTGAAATGCAAGAGCTCATTTCGCAAATTCGTAGCAAGCTCGGTGCGGAGTCTGATTGGAAAAATACACAAGATGATGCAGCATCAATCGATTTTGCAGGCAAGAAACTTGTTTTTACATCTGATTCGTATGTGGTGACGCCAATATTTTTCCCGGGAGGAAATATAGGCAAAATCGCATTTTGCGGTACGGTCAATGATCTTGCTGTTATGGGAGCGCGGCCATTGGGGCTGTCATTAAGCTTTGTGCTTGAGGAGGGATTTTCAAAGAAAGATTTTTTTTCGATCGTTGAAACTATCGGAGAGCTGTCAAAAAAACATGGAGTTCCAATAGTGACTGGTGATACAAAAGTAGTTGAGCATGGCTCGGTTGATAAGATTATTATAAATACAAGTGGCGTGGGCTCCGCGGAGATTATTTTAGACGAACCACTTGAAGTAGGCGATCAGATAATTGTCTCGGGTGGGATAGGCGAGCATGGTACCGCACTTCTTGCACGCAGATTTGAACTCGAAACTTTGATTGAAACCGATAGTAAACCCTTGTGGGACGAAATAAATTCTGTGCGCGGCCTTATCCGTCAAGCAAAAGATGTTACGCGCGGAGGGCTTGCCGCAATTCTAAATGAAATAGCGGAAAAAAATGGAAAACAGTTTTTAATTAATGAAGAAAAAATACCCATTGAGCATGAGGTGAGAGCACTTACAGAAGTGCTTGGGATTGAGCTATATAATTTAGCCTGCGAAGGGAGGTTTGTGTGTATTGCGTCGCATAAAAATAGCGACGAAGTTGTTCAAAAATTAAAACAATTCAACAAGCACGCATGTGTTGTAGGTGAGGTGCTTGATGGCAAAAATGTTATTGTGCAGACACGATTCGGCAAGAAAGTACTAAACATGCCTCACGGCAACATCGTCCCCCGCATTTGCTAGATAATACGCAATTTGGCCGAAGCTGATGCCGCCGTCGCCGCATGGTATATTTTTGTTCATGAGTACGCCGTGCTCAAGCATAAATGAGCTCATGATTTTGTTGTACGCGCACCCACCGCCAAATATGATTGGTTTTTTATAATTTTGTGCGATCGTATAAAGACCGCGCGCAATATAGAGTTGTGCGGTTGCGGCAAGGTGCGTCTTGTCGCTGTGAATGTTTTTGATAATATATTCGAAAAGGGGAGTCGTCATAAGAATATTATTTTTGATAATCGGTTCAAGCTCGTACGGTGTTGTTGAGTGCGCCTCAAGCACCATCGCAGGCCGCCCATCATAGGTTCGCATATCACAAAGGCCAAGCAGAACCGATACCGCATCGAGAACGCGCCCGCAACTTGTAGTAAGTGGGGCATTAAATTTCTCGCTTCGCTGGCGGTCAAGAATTGTAAGTTCCGCGTCATTAAAGTGATTTGCGAGAAATCCGCGCGCATCTTTCATATCCAAGAAGTTTCTTAATATCGAGAAAAGCATTTTTGTAGGATATTGTGTGGCCGAATCGCCACCAAGTTGTAATTGTGGCTCTAAATGTCCAATCCGCTTATTGCCATCAAAAATTTCTCCTCCCCAAATTGTATTGTCTTCACCAAAACCGAGGCCGTCGCAAACAATTGCGATAAAATCTTTTATATTGTGTTCCGCGGCAATCGAATATGCATGCGCTTTGTGATGTTGTACGGATACGATCGGGATGTTTAACTTTTTCGCAAGCTCGCGTCCGTAGAGCGATGTGTTGTATTGCGGGTGCAGGTCGCAAAGTATAATGTCAGGCTTTGTATTTGTAAAACGCAGGAATTTGTCAATAGATTTTTTATAGTTTTCAAACGCGCCAAGATTTGATGTAGTCCCCATATATTGCGAAAGAACCGTTTTTTTATCTTTCAAGATGCAGAATGTATTGTTAAGTTCGGCACCGAGCGCGAGTATTTGTTTAGAGCTTTCCGTGTGCATAAGCATTGACTGTGGGCACGCACCCCGGCTTCTTCGTATAAAAAAAACATTTTCTTGTATAACTTTTATTACAGATTCGTCGGCAGGGTTTTCTATTTTTCGTGAGTGATCGAGCACATGAGGCACAAATTGTTTCTCATGGCGCGTTGTAATCGGCTCATCGGGAATGTTTGACGACGTCATGACTAATGGCTCATGGTATTCATTAAACAAAAGATAATGAAGAGCGGTATACGGGAGTATTACTCCTATAGTGTCGAGTTCGCTTACGTTTTGTAGAGAGGTTTCTTTTTTCTTGAGGAGCACTATTGGTCGGCGAGCAGAAAGTAGTTCTTTTCTTTCGATATCGTTTATATGTGCAATTTGTTCTGCCATTTCAATATCGCGGCACATAATGGCGTATGGTTTGTGCTCTCTTTTCGTAATCCCACGAAGTTTTTGTACGGCCGAAGGTTGCGCGGCACACATTAAATGGAAGCCTCCAACTCCTTTTATTGCAACGATTTCGCCGTTTTGTAATAAGCTCGCGGTTTTACGAACAAGTGTGGCATCGTCGGCATTGATATTTTCTCCATTGGTTGTGAGTGTGAGTCGCGGCCCGCAATTGTGGCACGCGATGGTTTGGGCGTGGTATCGTCGGCTTGTGGGCGATTCGTACTCTTCTTTGCATGCCGAGCACATTGGAAATTCGTTCATTGTTGTGTTCGTGCGGTCGTATGGCGTTTGTTTTGTAATGGTAAAGCGTGGCCCGCAATTGGTGCAGGTTGTAAAAAAATAATTGAATCTCCGGTCATTTGGGTCTTTTAATTCACGCAGACAGTCTTTGCACAAATAAAGATCTGCCGGTATTTCGGAAAATCCGCTACCTGTACTTTCTTTAATTTCAAAATTTGTATACGAGCCGCTCACTTCTTCAATAGTATAGCGATCAATACGCGCAAGTGGCGGTATATTTTTTAGAATTTCTAAAAGCGCGTTTGTATCATTTATGACAATTTCAACACCGGTGCCGATATTTTGAACATATCCCACAAGACCAATTTTTTTACACGCGTTGTATATGTATGGCCGAAAACCAACCCCTTGCACCACGCCGTGTATCACGAATTTGTACATGTTGATAACTTGTATCATGACAGACTGAATGTGTCTTGGTCAACTTTTTTTTAGCAATAAAACCGCGCAAATCTATTGGGCAAGGAGCTTCGAAACAGCCGATTTGACAAAACAGACTATTTCATATATAGTTATATCGATACATTATGTACCGTAAATACAGCAAACCGATATTTAGCAGGGGGCCTGCATCGAAAAGCGTTCAAGCATTCCGTGGCCGACGTCAAAAAGGCGGTGGCGAGCATATCGACAATTCACGATTTATAAGTAAAGCCGTTATCACCGAACAGGTTGAGCTTTTTGTACCCGAGCACAAGTTTACCGATTTTAAAATTGACGCGCGGCTTAAACACAATATAACAACAAAAGGATATTCGGCGCCCACACCAATTCAAGATCGTACGATCCCGCATATTTTGCGCAAGGAAGATGTGGTTGGAATTGCAAATACCGGCACAGGCAAGACCGCAGCCTTTTTAATACCACTTATCAACAAAGTGCTTACAGACAATCGAGAGAATATTTTGATCATGGTGCCAACCCGTGAGCTTGCAATTCAAATTGATCAAGAATTCAAAGGGTTTACGCATGGTTTACGTATGTTTTCCGTATGTTGCGTTGGAGGCGCAAGCATCGGTAAGCAAATTTCTGAGCTACGCCGCAAAAATAATTTTCTTATTGGTACACCGGGGCGTCTCAAAGATCTTATGGAGCGTAAGATGATTGATCTCGCGCAATTTCAAACCGTTGTGCTCGATGAGGCTGATCGCATGCTCGATATGGGTTTTATAAATGATATGCGCTTTATGTTGGGCCATATGCCAGCTGAGCGTCATACATTATTTTTCTCGGCAACACTTTCGCGCGATATTGAAAATATGATTAAAGATTTTTTGCGTGATCCTGTTCGAATTTCTGTAAAAACACAAGATACTGCAAAAAATGTTGAGCAAGATATTGTAAAAGTGAAACCAGGTGAGACAAAACTCGACGCTTTGAATAATTTACTCAAACAGCCAGGTTTTGATAAAGTTTTGATTTTTGGCCGTACCAAGCATGGTGTTGAAAAACTTGCTCGTATGCTCGAGCATCGCGGTTTTCGTGTTGAATCAATCCATGGCAATAAAAGCCATCCACAGCGACAGCGCGCTCTTGGGCTTTTCAAAGACGGGCGTGTTCAAATTTTGGTCGCTACTGATGTTGCCGCGCGGGGGCTCGATATTTCAAACGTTAGCCATGTGATCAATTTTGATAAACCCGCAACATACGATGATTATGTTCACCGCATTGGCCGCACGGGCCGTGCCGACAAAAAAGGAAAGGCATTAACGTTTATTGAGTAAGTTTTTTTGACTCTCGCTCATTTATAAACTATAATGGACAGCAATGAAACATATTCGTTTTAATATTATATTAAGAGCCGAGCCAGAAGGAGGATTTACAGTTGTCGTTCCGAGCCTTCCTGGCTGTGTTACTTATGGCAGAAATCTTCGGGAAGCAAAAGCAATGGCCCAAGATGCAATTGGTGGTTATGTCCTAAGTCTTAAAAAGCATGGCGAGAGCATCCCGTCAGATATGGAAAATTTTGTTACCACTATTGATGTGATGGAAAAACGCAAGAGTCTCAAGAAAGCGGTGTATGCCTAAGCTCCCCGCACTTACAGCCCGAAAATTAATAAAAATTCTTGAGCAATGTGGTTTCCAGCTTGATCATAAGACGGGAAGCCATTTCATCTTTTATCATAAAGCAAACCAACGGCGCGCTGTAGTACCATTCCATGCAAACGATTTACCAAAAGGGACAGTGGCAAGTATTTTGCGCGAGGCGGGTATCACAAAAGATGAGTTAAAAAACTTACTTTAGCTTAAAACTCAAAGATAAATTCTACGAACTCTTAAAAACCGCGAACAATAATATAAAACCAAACCATCTTATTCACTCTACAAGATTTGCAATATTTTTTAGGGGCTATGAAAAGGTGTGGAAAACTTTTTAAATCCATATAAATCAATTGAATTT
>ERZ1292629.3563-Hain-H43-01um-R1-3563-length-11961-cov-7_pt1 | contig 11961 bp, 12 predicted proteins | sample MGYA00564399_ERZ1292629 | MGnify/ENA primary metagenome ERZ1292629 (study PRJEB36523, sample SAMEA6512636) | groundwater metagenome | collected 2019-01-08 | study: AquaDiva: Metagenomics assemblies of 32 groundwater samples | reverse complement strand
CGCCCAGTTGAGGAGCGGGGTGTCACACCGCCAGCAGTGCGGGTAGCGGTGCTTTATCTTTTCTTGCGCAAACAGCAAGCCCCGTTCTTTGAGCAGCGCAGCAACCTTTTCATCAGTCTCGCGCGGGTTGCCTTTTGGTTTTACGGCCAAGCCTGCAAAGTCACGCACGGTATGTATAAACTTACCCTCGTCGGTAACATGGTGGATGAGCGGGATCTTTTCTTTCTGCGCAAGCTCAAGATCCTCGGCGCCGAACGCGGGCGCCAAGTGCACAATGCCGGTGCCGCTGTCCATCATGACAAACGGGGCGGCGTACACCCTCCACGCATGTGTTTTGTGTTTGTGGAGCTCGGTTGCAAAGTAGTCGAAGGGTGGCAGATACTGTTTGCCCACCAATTCTTTGCCCTGCATCTCCCCCACCACCTCTACATCATCAAACACCGCCGCGAGGCGCTCCTTTGCCACTATAAAAAATTCCTCACCCACCTTTACTTTTACATACATCGCATCGGCGTTGACCGCCGCAGCGGTGTTGCCCGGCAGCGTCCACGCGGTCGTGGTCCAGACTAAGAGCGAGGTGCCGGGGTCGTCAACGAGCGGCAACTTCACCGTCACTGCAATGTCGTCGATGTCTTTGTATCCCTGCGCCACCTCAAAGTTAGAGAGTGTCGTGCCGCAGTGGGGGCAGTAGTGGAGCGACTTAAATCCTTCGTACACCAACCCCTTGTCGTACAAATTTTTAAACGCCCACCACACCGACTCGGTGTAGGTGGAGTCCATGGTTTTGTAGTCGCTGTCCATGTCGGCCCAGCGCCCGAGCCGCGGGATGATGCGCTTCCAGTCCGACACGTCCTTCATAATCGAGCGACGGGCCGCTTCGTTGAATTTCTTCACGCCGTACTGCTCTATGTCGTGTTTGTTTTTGAGCCCGAGCTCCTTTTCCACCAAATTCTCCACCGGCAAGCCGTGGCAGTCCCAGCCCCACTGCCGCGGCACGCGCCACCCCACCATCGTGCGATAGCGCGGGATAGCGTCTTTTATAGTGCTCGCGAGGATATGCCCGTAGTGCGGCAAGCCGTTGGCAAAGGGCGGCCCATCATAAAACAAATACTCGCCCTTGGGGGCGTCCTTGGCAACCGACTTTTCAAAAATCTTTTCTTTATTCCAGAAAGCCAGAATTTCTTCCTCTCGTTTTGACAGGTCAGACATACAGATAGTTTACATCTCCTCCGGAGTTGGGATGCCGAGGAGGTGGAGGCCTTGGGACAGGGTGTGCTCGACTGTTTGGGTCAAAAAGAGGCCGTAGTCTTGATGCTCGCCGCCGATTACTTTTTCTTGCGCGTACCAACTGTTGAACGCGGCCGCAAGCTCGGTCAGATAGGTTGTCACATAATGCGGTTCCATTTCTTTGGCCGCACGCGCCACCGCGTCAGAATAGTGCACCAGGACCCGGGCGAGTGGGACCATAGGGGACGGTAGGACTTGGGCTAGCGCCCCGGAGCGCCGGCCATCTTGGGCCCACTCGCTTGGGTCCACCCCAACTTCTTTAGCCTTGCGCAACAAAGCCCGCGCGCGCACAAGCGCATACTGCAAATACGGACCCGAGTCGCCCTCGAGCGAGAGCGACTGCTCCGGGTCAAAAATAATATCTCTGGCGACGCCCGACTTGAGCAGCATATATTTGATAGCGCCCACCGCAACATCCTGCCGGCCGCGTGCGACCTCGGTCAAATCTTCAATCAAAGACTCGCCGGTGATGACGTTGCCCTTGCGCGAGGACATCTTGCCGGTAGTAAGGCGCAAAAATCCGTGGAACCGCGCCAGCATGCGGCCCTCCAAGTTTGGAAACACGAGCTCCGCCGCCTTGCGCACCACTTTAAAATACTCGCTTATCTCGTGCGCAGTGATGGTAATCGACAAATCAAAACTCCCCTTCTGTTGTTTTATTTCCGCAAGCCCAAGCTCCTTTGCTTCGTAGGTCGGCAGACCTTTACTGTTGATGAACACCCGCGTATGCAAGCCGTACTGCTCGCCCTTAAACACCACCGCCCCCTCGCTCTCTTCAAACACCTCCGGATGCTTGCGCACAATTTCTATACCCTTTGGCCCGGTCTCACTTTCGAAAAAATAAAAGACAAATTTTGTGCCCAACACTTTGTATATTTCTTCAAAATGCTCCAAGGACTGCGCCCGGCCTTCGTCATATAATTTGTTTACCGCCGTATCGCTTTTTTCATAAATAGTTTTGTTGAGCGTATCTATCTCTTCTTTATGCGACTCGTATTGCGAGTCGCCGTAGGTATACGCCTCGCCCCAAGAAGATTTTGGATTCTGCATCTTGCCCCAAATCGCTTTTGCAACATGCACGCCGACATCGCCCTGGTAGTTGGCGCGCGAAACTGCTGCCCCGGTAGCCTCAAAAAGCCGTGCTACTGCTTCGCCTATGACATTGCCCACAAGGTGCCCGATGTGGAACTCTTTAAACGGGTTCGGGTCCGTGTACTCGACCATTATTTTTTTGCCCGCGTACAGTTGCGGGATTTTTTGTTCTTTTGGGGTCAGCTTATCGCGCGTGAGGAAGAAGTTGATAAACTTCCCCACCACCTCCACTTTTTCTACTCCTTCGATTTTTAGTTTGCCTGCAAGTTCTTGTGGGTCGATTTTTGCCACCAGCGCGGCGTTGGTCGAGTAGTCGCCATGCTCAAGCGCGCGCGGGCGTTCGACCACAAAAGTCGTGTCGGGGAGTATTTGCTGTAGTGCTTGTTCAATCCTTTCGCGCATCATGCAATTACACTAGCATTTACAATGTTTTTTGGGAAAGCGCAGGAGTGGTTGAGGAGATGTTGACCGTAAAGCTCACCCGCCCGATGAGCGCGCCCGCCGCGGTCTCGACGTTACAGCGCCACTCTCCCGGCGCAAGCCCTGTTTTTATGCTAAAGCCCCTATACCCGTCGTCGCGCCCGCCGGATATGGGGAACGAGAGCCGCGAGCGCTCCTCCCACGCGGAGGTGGCGGGGTTGTAATACTCCCACTTGTGATAAATAGGAGCAGTGAGGTCGGTCGGGGCAAACACGGAGGAGAAGCAGAACGTGCTTCCGTTCGGCATGGCGGCGTAGTGGCCGCTGGTATCGCGCCAAAACTCCCACCACGGCGCCGGCTCATACATGGCGGTGTAACTGCCGTCGGAGCGTTTGAGCACCGAGTGATAGATGCCGAGCTCACGCATGGCCAAAGGCACCGGCGGGATAATGTTTATAAAGTAAAGGATGTTAAAAACCACAAACACCAGCCCAACAATGACGCCCGCGGGCCTGATGTGGCGCACAAGCTCTTGGCGGGCGCACAACAAGAGCACCCACAGGTACAGAGCGATGGCGCCGATGCTCACCACCCCGCTCAAAATGAACACCAGCGGCCCGATGCTGTGCAGCAGCACCGGCACCGTGAGCGCAACATAGCACAAAAGCAGAATGTAGTAGATGGCGATGTTGAAGCGGAACTGCGCGTAGCGCGATTTTAAGAATTCGTTGCCTACCAACAGCGCCCCGAGGAATACAAAAAACAAAAGGCTCTGCGCAAAGGTCCCGCTGCGGAAGTAGAGCACCAAGAGCCCGCTTGAGAGGCTGCCAAAGCAGAACTGCAGCAACACCGGCAAAAACGGCGCGAGCCTGTTTTCGGCGCTCCCGCGCGCGGCGCGCATGGTCATAAGCAGTATCGCCCCGCCGGCGATGGCGAGGTAAGAGAGGAGTATCGCGTTGTCCAAAAACTGGTCCGGCCGGGTAAGCAGGAAGGAGTCGAGTATAAAGCCGAACACAAGCGCCCCGAGGGCAATATGCCGCTCGTACTGCCTCCACAAAAACATAAGCTTGCCGCGCATGTGTGTATTGTATCCCGACGTTACAGTCGGGACCCCGACCAAAGCGTCGGGGCTCTTTTATATAAAAAGCCCGCGGAGTTACCCCCGCGGGCTTTGTTGTTGTGTTGGCCTTCACCACTGCGACCAATAGCCGGTGTGCCAAACATCGTAGCGATGCCTGAAGTGCTTGGAGAGTGACGGGCCTGTGCCGGTGTAGTTGCTGCCGGCGCCATACAGGCGGTTGGGGATTTCGAAGGTCCGCTCAAAATGCATAGCGCAGATACGCTGACCGTCGACCACCCGCATGGTCACCTCCCGCGCCCGAACCTCGAGTACGCCGTTGGTACCTTGTTCGCCGCCGAATCCGTTGTCAAAGAACCCGGCATAATGCGGACGCATCTCACCACTGGTGACACGGTAGGCTTGGATCTGCCCGCAGCACTCGGCTGGGATACGGACTCGCTCCTTTGTCGCCAAAAGATAGAATTTACCCGGCAGAAGCTCGAGCATGCCGCTCTTGGGCTTCCGAATAGGCTCCCAAAAGTCGTACGGCTCGTGCTCCTCCTTGCCCGAAAGATTGATCGGCAAGGTCGAATCTTTAGCGACAAACCCGACCACCTCGCGAGACAGGTCGATGTGGAAGTAGAGCTCGTTTTCGACAATATCGAGCTGGTTAACGTCCAGTGGCTCGCCGCCGCCGGAGTAGAGCAGTGCCCGCTGCATTTGCATGTCCTGCAGTTCGCGACCGGTGACCCTGTGCGTCTCCTTGCTCTTGAAGCGCCCTTGCACTAACGACAGGCCCGTGCGGACTAGCACATCATGCGAAAGTGGCGTGACTTCCAAGTACAGCGGGCCGTGATAGCCCGCGGGCAGCAAGTCATAATTGCCCACGCGGTCGCCCAAGACGCGCGCAAACACATCGCAGCGTCCGGTCGAGCTCTTGGCGGTGAACTCCGCCCATGTGTCGCCCGGCAGTGCAAGATGTTCCAAAAGCGGAATGATGTAGGTCATCCGCCTGTGGTTGTCCCCCGCTTCAAGATAGTGGCTACGCTCGGTGTCGAGCTCGAAGTCGTACTTCTTGTACTTGTTTATAAGGTCGGCCACGCTCTCGTTGTGCGGGAGCGCCGCAGAGCGCATGCGGTAGCCCACCTTGCCCAGCCGGAAGTCAAATGACGCCGGCTGAATCTGGTCGCGCTGTATTGGAAACTTCGGATCGCTCCGAATCATGGGCACCTGCCCAAAAATAGAGCGTTCGATCTGCTGACATGCCATTACCATCGCGGAGCTCCTGTGTTGAACTGCGGGAAGATAGGCGACCTGACTGGTCTGCCGAGAGTATGCCTCGCGGGGTGCAAAAAGAAAAGACCCCGGTTTCCCGGGGTCTTTTCTTTAAAAAATTTTAAACCTATTTTACATCCACCCACCCATACTTTTCTGCTGAAAAGTTGCGCGGGCCCGCCTCGGTTCGACAGCCTCCGGCCCGTAGATGTGAAGTCTTTACTTCACATCGACGCCCATGCTCCGTGCGGAGCCGGCGATTATTTTCATCGCTTCCTCTATCGTGTGGGCATTCAAGTCAGGCATCTTCTTCTCCGCAATCTCTTTAACCTGCGCTTTGGTGATAGTGCCAATTTTGGCGGTGTTGGGCTTGCCGCTCCCCTTTTCTTTGCCGAGCGCCTTCAAAATCAGAGACGAAGCCGGGGGGGTCTTGAGGATAAAGTCGTAGGAGCGGTCCTCGTAGACGGTAATCTCGGCCGGGACCAAGTCGCCTGCCATCCCCTTGGACGCCTCGTTGAACTTCTTTACAAACTCGCCGATGTTGATGCCGGCAGGGCCCAAAACCTGGCCCATGGCCGGGGTCAGGGTGGCCTTGCCGCCCATCGCGATAATCTTTATTTTTTTGGTTACTTTTTTAGCCATGATATTGACTGGGACAACTAGGACAATAAACAATAAATACAATTAAAGCAATTAGATTCGCTTGATTTGGAGGAAATCAAGCTCCACCGGCGTCTCGCGGCCGAACATCGCCACCAGCACCTTGACCTTGCCGCGGCTCTCATCCACCTCGCCCACCTTGCCGTCGAGGTCTTTAAACGGCCCGTCGACTATGGTGACCGAGTCGCCCACGCCGACATCAATGGCGTGTTTCACTGAGCCCTCGACCGCCTGCATGCGGCCAAGCAGGGTGTCCACCTCGCTCTGGGCGAGCGGCACCGGGTTGACCCCGCTTCCGACAAAGCCGGTCACACGCGGCGTGTTGCGCACAATATACCAAGACTGGTCGTCCACTATCATATCCACCAGCACATAGCCGGGGTAGACCTTTTCCTCCTCCTCCACGCGGCGGCCGCCTTTGATTTTTATAGTGCGCTCGGTCGGCACCACGACGTTGAATATTTTGTCGGTCAGCCCCAGCGATTCGATGCGCTGGCGCAGGTTGCGCGCCACCGCGTTTTCATATCCGGCGTAGGTGTGTATCGCGTACCATGCGCGCCCGACAGAAGTGTCTTGTTTAGACATAACGGTTAGATAACGAGTTTAATAAGCCCGGTAAAGACATAGTCGAGCAGCCCAAGGTAGACCGCCACCGCAAGCGACACAAGTATTACTACCACCGTGTATACGACAGTGAGCCGGCGGCTCGGCCAGCTGACATGCTTCATTTCTGCGCGAACATCTTTAAAATATTGAGGCATAGTAAGTTAGAGATTATCTCTCCTAAGAAAAAACCCCCAAACGGGGCCTTTTCTCTATAATACTCTTACAATTTGAGCCCGTCAACTATTTGATTTCATAGGTGATGGAGACATTTGAGGACACTTTATTTTGGCCGACCGAGATTTCGGGGGCTACTTGGACAGAGGCACCCATGCCCACCGCCGTGTCTTTGGCGTACATCATTGGTCCGGGGTACCCGCCGCTGTTTTCGTTGAAGGAGACCACGCGCACCAGAGTAACGCCCAACTGCTTGGCGAGTGCATCGGCTTTGGCCTTGGCGTCGGCAATGGCCTTGCCACGCGCGTCATCCTGCAGTTTGTTCGGATCGTCAAAGGTAAAATTGAGTCCCGACACCTCGGTCGCTCCTTTAATGCCCACACCAGTCAAAAGGTCGCCCGCTTTGGCCGTGTCGCGCACTTTGACCGTCGTCGACTGGCGCACTTGGTAGCCGCGCAACACTTGTCTGCCGCCCGGGCAATACCCGGACGTACACGCCTGGCTGACGTAGTCGTATTGCGGATTGATTGAGTAGTCGGACGTCTGGATATCTTTTTTGTCGACGCCCACGCCGGTCAAGTAGTCCGTCACTGCATTAATTTTTGCCGTCGCATCTGCTTGCGCCGCGGCCACCGTCGATTTTTCTGATACTACCGAAAAGTTGAACGTCGCTATGTCCGCCGCACCAAACGCCTCGCCGTAGCCGCTGACCGCAATGGTGTTGCTGGGCGGGATGCCCGCGCCGATGTAGCGCAAGCCTTGTATCTGCCCGAGCGTGAGGACCGCCAAAAACACAATACCTATAATTACGAGCGTCTTCCCCATTCCGCTGTTAAAAAATTCATTCATAATTCATTACTGACGCGCCTTAAACGCTTTTATTACAGAGGTAAAGGTGTCGTACGGGAGCGCCCCGGAGACCCCCACCTGCCCTTTTTTATCATACAAGATGGTGTACGGGGTCCCTTGGCCACCGTTGTTCTGTGCCTCTTGCGAGTCGGCATCTACTTTGGCGGCATATTTGTTGGAAGCAACGCAGGAATCGAATTTTGCCTTGTCGGCTCCGAGCCGTATCGCCACCTGTACGTAGTAGTCCGCGCTCATTTTGCTTTGATTGCTAAAGATGGCGTCAGCAAACTTCCAAAACGCGTCATTGCCGAGCAGCTCGGCGACGCACTCGCTCGCAACTGCGGCAGGCTTGGCGTTGGGGTGGATAGATTCAAGCGGCAAATGCCGGTACACCCACGCAATCTGCCCGTTGCTCTCTTCTACTATTTTTTTGAGCGTGGGGTGCACCAAGTTGCAGAACGGGCACTGGAAGTCCGAGTACTCAATAAGCACCAGTGGCGCTGTGGGCGAGCCAAAATAGTGTTCCTGTGCCGAAGGCGCGCGGACATTGGTCTGCGTGGTCGGCGCCTGCGCTCCGCCGGCCGCCGCAACGGCGGCCGGAGCCGCCGGGCGCATATTTACAAAAACAATCGCTCCCGCAATCAACACACCGGCAACGAGGATGGAGACGGAGGGGCTTAACTCAAAAGGTTTGTTTTCAGACATGGCACTATTCTACCCTATTTGGGTGCCTACAGGGAATCGAACCCTGATCGAGAGCTCCACAAGCTCCAGTGTTAACCGTTACACCATAGGCACCATACATCGCCCAGTATCGCACAAAACCTCGGTGCTCAGGAGAGGACTCGAACCTCCAATCCCTTGCGGGAGCTACCACCTCAAGGTAGTGCGTCTACCAATTTCGCCACCTGAGCAGATGACAGTCTTATTCTGCGGCAACTTCCTCTTTTTGAGAAGTGGCTGCCTCGACAGGAGCGGCTGCAGGCTTGGTGTCGGTGTTGCGGCCGCGCTGGTCGACCGCAATGCTGCGGCGCATCGCGCGCTTGACGTCGTGAGCAGCCTTGCGGCGGATAAAGTAGAGCTTGGCGCGGCGCGTGCGCGTCCGGCGCAGGACCTCGACCTCGTCTATCATCGGCGAGTAGAGGGGAAAAATCTTTTCAACCCCGACGCCGGAGGCGATTCTGCGGACCGTAAAGGTCGCCCCCGCCTCGGTGCCGTGCTTGACCGCGAGCACCGTGCCCTCAAACGCCTGCTTGCGGACGTTTTTGGTCAAAATCTCTTTCTTGTTGGCCTGCTTTTGTTTTTTGAGCTCGACGATGTTTTGCCAAACACGGACCACGTCGCCAGAGCGCAAGCCCAACTCGGCGCGCTTTTGCATGTCCACAGGCGATATTTTGACGGATGATTTCATACGGTAGAAAGCCAAAGATATCACAAGCTTAGGCCTTTCGCAATTCTGCCTCGGCGTGGAGGAAGTCCTGCGGCAGGGGTGCATTAAAAGTCATTTCTTTGCCGGTGGCGGGGTGGGTAATTGTGATAGAGAGCGCGTGGAGGGCCAGGCGCTTAAACCCCAGCAGTTGCGGGCGGCCGGGGCCGTAGAGCACATCGGCAATGATGGGGTGTTGTATTGCCGCGCAGTGCACGCGGATTTGATGCGTGCGGCCGGTTTTGGGGAAGGCCTCTATATATGCGGCACCCGCGCCGCCTGCACTGAGCGCAGTCGAAGTGTTGGCGAGCCGCTTCCACACGGTCGAAGCTGCGCGCTCGACCCCGTGCGGGCGCGTGGCTGAGCGGGGCCCGCGCCCGCCGCGCGCGCTCCCAATCTTGCGCTCAATCTGCCCGCGCTCTTCTTTAAGCGCGCCGTGCACAAACGCGCGGTACACTTTTTTAATCTCGCGGTCTTTAAACTGCTCTTTGAGCGCGGCGTAGGCTGGCGCATTTTTGGCCACCACCAACACGCCCGAGGTCTCGCGGTCGATGCGATGTACAAAATGGAACTCCTCGTACTTTTTCTCCAGCCAATGGCTAAGCGCCGGATACTCGTGCTTGCCATCGGGGTAGACAATAAACCCCGACGGTTTATCAACCACGACCAAATCATCGTCTTCAAATATAATCCTCGGCTTTTCCATATGTTATATACTCTCCCACTCGTCATTAGCTATCCCCGCTTGGCGCAAAATCTCCGCAACTAAAGCCGCCGAAATATCGCCACGGTGCGGATTTGGGATGCGAATTTTAAGAGTGTCACGGACCATAAAAAGGTGCCTGCCTCCCGAATAAGGACCAACAAACCCAAGCCTGCGGAACTTTTGGACCAGTTTTCGCCAGGAAACACTTCTAGCCATTCCTCACCAACGAGCGGCGGTCAATTTTTATCTGAAACCCGGGCACTGTTTCTTTGTTACGCACCTTGAGCACGAGCCAATCCTCCAACACTTCCCCCAGTTCGCTCCGGCAAGCGGTCAAAGTGCGCGCATTTGCCCATACCCCCCGAATACCTGAAATTTCCCCGAAATAGGTTCCGTCTTTCAAGCGTTTGTACCGGGCTTGTTTGAGTTTTTTGGATAGATATTCAGTCAACATAACAGCCCAATCGTACCAAAAATATTCTGTTCTAACAATGAGCTTTGTTGGTGGAGTAGCACCCGTTGATGTATCTTACTGTTAGGGGCGGTTAGCTCAGTTGGTAGAGCAACTTGTTTACACCAAGAAGGTCACAGGTTCGAGTCCTGTACCGCCCACAATCCGGCCAAAATTTGTACTCTCTGTGCGGGCTATAATTGCAAGTGATGTTTATCGCACAACACCTATACCTCCTTGCCGCCCTCTACTTTTCTTTCTGGTGGGTACTGTTTTTCTTGATTTCCAAAAATAAGCGATGGGAGATACTGGCACTCAGTCTCATGGGCATAGTGCTCGGCCCTCTGGTGCAGCAAATACACCTTATTGATTGGTGGCAGCCGCATTTCGTTTTCAACACGCCGATCAAACTTGAGGATGTACTGTTCGGATTTTCGGTGCCCGGGGTTGCAATCGCTACATACGATATTCTGCGCTCTAAGGTCGTCGCGCGGCAGAACACAGTGCCTTTCGTTTTAAAAATCTTTCTCGCCAGTATAACGACCCTCCTTTTGTTTGGCTTATTCTGCTACTTTGGCGTATCGTCCTTTTGGAGCTCAATCATCTCGCTCTGCATCCCTATATGCTTTATTGCCATCGTGTCGCCACGGCTGATTCCATCGATGCTGCTGACAGGCGTGTTCCTGGTGATTTTGGTCGTGCCGGGATACCTCTTTGGAATCTATCTCAATCCACATTGGATACAGAACGAGTGGTTGCTAAGCAACCTCTCGGGTAGGTTTGTGCTAGGTATACCTATAGAGGAGTTGCTCTGGTTCTTTTTCGTAGGGGCAGGCCTGTCGGCTACAAAAGAGATACTCTTTTCTCCGACTCGCGGACGCAACCAACCTCCTCGATAGAACTCACTACCTTGTCCCCCCGGTAGGAATCGAACCTACATCAGCGGCTTAGAAGTCCGCTGCACTATCCATTGTGCTACGGGGGGATAGTTTAAGCGATTACGGCTTAACTTTAATGTACCCGTCTTTTATCATTTTCTCAATGTAATCTCTCCTTTTAAGATTCTTGACTTTTCTCTCAACCGAACGCGCATCTTTCAAAGTTTTGTACTCTTGAGAAAGTAAAAGTGCCTGAATTTTAAGACGTTTAGTGGTGGCGGTATGGCCCCTTGTGTGTTGTTTTAGGCGCCTGTATATATCATCAGTACTACCGATGTAATATTTCCCTGCTTCAATTTGGAGTATATACACCCAGGCCATTGTTTTGTTGCCAGCCCCGACGCGCAAGCGGTCGGGGAGCCGACCTCCGTAAAACGGAGCGTCGGCTTGCACGATAGCATAAATCGACACAGTCGATTACATAATGCGGAAAATAGCATACGCCACCAAAAGTGCGATAGCCGCAACCGCCGTCCACCCCGAGTATTTGTTGACCAGCTCCAGCACCGGCGCGCCAAAACGGTGCACGAGGTAGGTGACCACCCCCATGCGGGCGCCGCGCCCTATCGCAAAGCCGAGCAAAAAAAGCCAAAACGGCGAGCCGAGTATGCCGGCCGCGTATATAAAAAGTTTGTCCGGCAGGGGCGTAAACGACGCGAGCAGCATCGCCAAAAATATCTGCGTGCTCAAAAACCCCTGGAAGCTTGCGTACGCGCCCGCCAACCCCCACGAGGCCAAAAACGGCTCGCCGAACATGCGGAACAGCCAAAACAGGAGCCAGTAGCCAGCTACGGCCCCCGCCAGCGACGAGACCCATGACACGGCCAGAAATGTCTTCCACCGCTCGCGGTGCGCGAGTACAAGCACGGCAAGAAACGCCTCCACCGATATGGGGAAGAAGACCGTATCCGCAAAGCCCAGCGCCGCGAGCCACACAAGGGCAAAGCGGCTGCGCGCGTGTTCGACAAACCACTCCCACCCGCGCTCGTGCGCCGTCGTTATGTGTTCGGTAAAGTA
>ERZ1292629.3562-Hain-H43-01um-R1-3562-length-11962-cov-5_pt1 | contig 11962 bp, 25 predicted proteins | sample MGYA00564399_ERZ1292629 | MGnify/ENA primary metagenome ERZ1292629 (study PRJEB36523, sample SAMEA6512636) | groundwater metagenome | collected 2019-01-08 | study: AquaDiva: Metagenomics assemblies of 32 groundwater samples | reverse complement strand
CCCCGTCAACCCGTGAAACCAACAACCTTAATGTGCAACCCAAGAGAAAGGATGATTGCAATGCGTGACTAAACTAAAAAGACAGTAGTGATATAGGCCAGGTTCACTAGAGCGGCTAGAAGCACGAGATAGCTGGCCTAAGCACGGGGAACATGAAACCAACCCGACTAGCAATGACAGCAGGCTAGTAATGCAAAGAGACTGTCAATGATGTGAGGGTGATCGGATATCTGGTAACAGCCCGCCCCTGAAACTGCCAGTCACAAACTGAAACACGGCAGACTCAGTTAAAATCTGAGCACGTCACCATACGAACGGTTGGTCATTCCTTCCTAGTAGTCGTACTTATAGTATAAAGTGTAAAGTGCAGTAGAGCGCACACAGGAGGCATCCCAAACTGCGCCGCACAATACCTGCAAATATAACTGGCTTTTAACCAGAAGATGTGGGTTGGAATCCCACTAAGTACGTTAGGCCCCATGAAAATGGGATTATACGCGCAGTGTAAGCTGCTAGGGAATTGTAGACCCGAAGAATCAAACTACAAAGCAGTCAGTATCGACTAGAGACGGAGAAGCGTTTCTGCTACGTCGAGTCTCTAGTTTATCAAACACGGGGTGTAGCTCAGTTGGAAGAGCGTATCGGTCCTAACGATAAGGCCAGAGGTTCAAATCCTCTCATCCCGACCAGTAAGGAAAGTGTAGGTCTTACTAGTTTCCCTGTAGAAGTAAGATAACTACGGCAAGCTATCTGCACTAACCTTAACGTTGCTGGGGTCGTAATCCAGCATTTGAATGCAGTACCATTGATACGTTTGCTAGATCGTATAACTAGCTGAGGCGCTAGTAGCTCAGTTTGGTAGAGCGTTCTGCATCACGCAGAAAGGCGTTGGTTCAAATCCAACTTAGCGCAACAGGACTTCTTTAACACTATTCTAAACTAGATCGGTAATCCGGGGGGAATATCTCTATTTTAGTTAAAGAAGCCAAAAACCGGGGCGCATAAGCTAAAACCTTGTGCGTCCCATCTGAAAACCCGATCCGACCTCTAAAAATAAAAAGTTTTCGGAACGGAGTGGAAAACCGAGAATCTGAGTCGTAGAGTGATTGTGAAGGCGAACGAACCACTAACCCCGTAAGAGAGAATGAGAAAATGGATACCCAAGCGAACGTGATGGCGGCTCCCGAGATCAAGGATGGTGTCGATCAGTACGGCAACGACTGCAAGCTGATTCGAGCCAAGGATGTCAAGTTCCGCCCTGGCTTCAACCTCCGTCTGCACATTGATGCCGACGACGTGAACACCAAGGAGTTGGATATGTACCGCTCCCCCGACGACAACGCCAAGTGTCTTCACCAGGACAACGCCATCATCTTGACCCCCGAGTACGAGATCATCGCAGGGGAGCACCGGACGCTTGCCGCACTCCAAGCCGAGGAGCACACGAACCTCGCTACCTACATCCGCTTCGTCATCCTGGATCGTGACGCCAAGCTTCAGCGCATCGCCCACGTCCGGGAGAACATGCCGCGCGGTCGCACTTGGAGTGAGTCGGAGAAGGGTCGCTGCGTCCTTGAGCTGCGTAGCCTCGGGATGAAGGATGCCGAGATCGCAGAGGAGATCGGCACGTCCCCCGCCGCAGTGAGTCTCGCGTCAAAGGTGGCGAAGGAGGCGGTACAGTCCCTTCAAATCCTAAACGCGCAGGGTGTTGTCACGGCGGCTCAGTTGCGCGAGGTTTGCAGCGTCGGAGGCAAGGCGAACGCTCGGAAGAAGCTCCCAACCGAGGTACAGGACAAGATCGCGGAGGCTATCTCCAAGCTTCGCGAGACGGGCGCAGACGTGAAGGCAAGGGATTTCGGCCACAAGGTTGACGCCCTGTTTTCCGAGGCTCGCGGCAGCATGGGTCCGAACATCCCCGGTCCTGGCAAGGCTCCCAAGCCCGCCGATGCGCCTCCCGCAGTGGTTCCCGATGCGCCTCCTGCTCCCGATGCGCCTCCCGCAGTGGTTCCGCCAACGCAAGAGAGTGCCCCGACGTTGACCCAGGATCCGCCTGTCGCTGCTACCGCTCCGACTCCCGCTCCGGCTCCGATCGTGCCTCCTGCTGCCGCTCCCGCCCTAAATCGGAGTATGGTGGCACTCATTACGGAGCTGACCGACCAGCACGACATCGAAGACGTGATGAAGGAGTTGTGTGGCCGATACGGGATGGAGACGATCTGCGACATCCTTGCGGTCCTTTCTGGTGCGGAGGAGGTAGTGGCGGATGACAGCAGTGACTTCGCGGTAGACGATGACGGCGAGGGAATGCAGGAGATCCCGGAGGATTTCGAGATGTCGGAGGTTGACAACGACGACTAGCTAGCGGGAAAAGCTAAAACGTAAAGTGCCTAGTACCTCTATATGTTTAGAGGTACTAGGCTTCTTGCAGTAGAAGACTGGTGCGAAACTAAAAAGGGAAAAAGCGATGGTATTCACGAAAAAAGAACTTGAGACGATTCATACTTCGCTGCTTTACATACAAGCCAAGATGACAGGAGAAGTAAAAGGCTTCGTTGTCAATAGCACTAGCTACGATGCATTTCACACTGCTATTGCACACTACGCAGTCCTAGCTAGTAAAGTCAAAACCATGATCGAGGAAACCAAAATGAGTAACGTATGGGAGCTAATCAAGTTGGGTTTGTCGCAGTTTACCAACGAGGCTTTGCAGCGTATCTTGGACCATGACGGACCTATGCTGCTCAGTGGGAGTCTTTGCTGTGATGGCGTTGGTTGACCTATGGTAATCGCCCTTCCGGTGGAGGCGCGGCAACGTGTTCCATTTTCAGATATTGTGGCTTTGGCTATCTCAAACAATTGTCTCATCGGTGAAAAGCTAAGTATCAATCCAGCACTAGAGACAAATCCAGTAAGCTCAGTAATGTACTACGATATGGCGTTGCGAAAAACTACGCCAGAAGAGGTAAAGGCTATTGCGGCAGAGATCATCAAAGAGAGGAGCGTAGTGGCATGAGCAAGGTTTATGTGGTAATCTGGAGCTGTGAATTGCAGCTAAGTGCCGATGTCTTTTCAAAAAGGAAAGATGCACAACAGAGATACAGCGAAATTCTAGAGAACGAATATGATGGGCAAGTAGGGAATGCCCACCATATGGGAGACGATGTAGAACTAGTAGAGGAAGAGATTCACACAGAAGAAATGGCAGCTAATTAGTAAACAGAAAAGTTAAAACACAAGGACATTTGAGAAAACACAATGGGCAAGACATACAAGAAAGAACGTAATCCCTGGCACGGTGAAGGTGGCGGAGGTAGGAATAAGGGAGGCAAAAAGCCAGCAGACGCAGACAACGACGAGAAAAAGCAAGAAAGCCGCCAGCGCAGGGAAAAAGCAAAAAGGGACTTTGGCGATACTGCTCCGAAAAACGACGATGAGGATTAGAACATGAGCAATACTAAACCCACTATCCCTATTGACGGCTATACTTACAAAGATGGCCTGATTGAGGGATATAACGTAGGAAAGCGGCACGGAATTATGGTCACAGCTTTGCTAGCCGCTTGGTGTTTTGTTGTCTACATGGTGTGCTCACTACGATAAGGATTAGACTACAATGAGGAAGACACAGACATTTGAATTTACATATAACTACTTTGAACCTGGAACAAAAGTAGTTTCTACATCTACTAGGAAATCACTAACTCCTGGTAAAGTCTACACAGTGACTAAATGCAATGAACCACTATATTATGGTGATAAATGTATTGTGTTCTTTGAAGGATTGCTGACAGGGTTCTCCTCCGAATATCTAAAAGAAGTAGATGAACACGATTAACGCTAGGCTAACAGCTATTGCAATGATCGCTGCAATGGGGATAGGTGAATATCCAGGAATCTACCGCAATGGAGGTAGCCAACGTCTCCCACAAAAAAAGAAAGACGGTAAGGCAAAACGGCTAGCGAAAAAAGCAGCACGGCAAGCAGCAAAGGAAACCTCCGGGGAACAAACATGAAAATTCAAATCACACTCACAAGAGAGCAATATGAACTTTTGATTGATGAATTGGTTAGCCTCTCTCGCATCTGCGGTCTGCCGCTGCCGGAAAAAGGCCCAGACATCCTAGCTATCGTCGAAACCCAACACGAAGAAGTCCCGGAGTAAACTACAATGAAAACCTTGTACCGGAAATTGATTAAGAAAGTGCTAAATCAATTCAATAATGATTCTTTAAATAGGATCATCAACCATATCGGCAAAATGTGTCTCGATGGTGGTATCTATGACATCCACAATAAATGCGGCTGACCTATGGTTTGCGCTCTCCCGGAGGAAGGGCAAAAAGCAATTGGGGCAAAAGGAGCAATGGACTTGCAACTCTCTATGCTTGACGCATTTGTAGCAAAGTATCGCTGCACTATTCGAGAAAACAATCTCCTACAAAGCACTCTAACGTCACATCCGCACTTTGCTACTGATTGGAAAGATAATAACTTAGATGTCTCATACTCTGATGTGCTACAATACTTTACCGAGGAAGAGATTAAAGATATCTGCAAAGAAATCATCAAAGATAGAGAGACTACTTAAATGTCAATCAAGCTTATCTCCAATAACCTAGATGGCAAATACGCCGCTCCTCTACGTCACCCAATCACTTGCCTCAATCAAGCACCGTGGAAGATCACAGAAATGAAGATTGAGCAAGTTTCTGGTATTATCAATTTTATCATCTGGATTCGAGGAGAAGAGTCATGCTGGTTTAGAGTAGATCAATGCTTCATCAGTACTCTAGATGAAGTACAGTATTTCCTACAAGATAGGGAGTAAACAAATGTGTAGAATTATCGGCGAGATTGCTGGAGCACTTTACTTCTTAATCGTTGCTCCGTTCGCTATCATCTTTCTAGAACTCAGCGACTAACCTCTAAACAATTAAAGTACAAACCCTCTTATACAGTACACACTCTGTATAAGAGGGTTTGTAGTTATTACTTATAATAGATTTGTAATTCGTATAAAGGAGAAAATATGAACGAGCGTAATTTGCGTCTAAAAGGAATGTACGACATTTCGGAAAATACATACTTATTTCTATTAGAAGAACAAAATAGTGTTTGTAAAATATGTAAGAGAAAGGAGCGCATTAAGCTAAATGGGAAAATAAAACATCTCTGTGTCGATCATTGTAGTATAACTGGACACATTAGGGGTTTATTATGTGGTTCGTGTAATACTGCAATAGGCTATCTTGAACATAACATTACTATGTTGAATAATGCAATCATGTATTTGCAAGAGTTTGAATCAAATAAAGCACGAATAAAAGAACTGGACAAAACAATTCCTTCTAGCTTTCCAAAACAAATCAAGCCAATTAAACAGATAGTTAAGAAAGAAACGAAAAAGGTCTTAACATTTGAAGACGGACTTAGAGACGGCAAATATGAAATTACTGCTCAGGAGATAATAAAAGCAGAGATAGACGATTTCTTAGTATGGCAATACAAACAGTCAAATGAAGAGACATCATTTGATCCGTGCATTCAGTATCTACAAGGAACATTTGATGCTTCTATTGGATTATATTTGCCAAAAGAAAAGCGACGTAATTTTGTGGTGGCACATACAGAAGATGAAAGCGGAGCAAGTTTACCGGGTTAATTTGACAATGCCTCAAAAACGGCCGCTAAGGGGTCGCCAGGGCGCGAGAGTGTCGAGGAGCTACCATCGTACTCGTGGCATCGTCCGCGTCGATCCGCCATCCTGCTACAGTCCTAATCGCACACACTGCACAACCGAGCCTCGACATCGGCTTTCAAAAATAAATCCATAAAATCCGTTGGCGACAATTAGGGTATGGCTTAGACTCCGCGTGTAGGAAAGTGGTCTTTGACAATCAGAGCAAGCCGAAAGCCCGAGTCAGGGTCATAGGAACACCCTGACAGATCGAGCCGGCCCAAGGGATGCGCGGTATAAGCCCCTAGAAGTCCGGGGTTTCAACCAACTAAGCTCGCGCATCAATAGCAGTCGAGACAAGAGAGAATCAAATAGCACTATCCAAGCTTGGTAGCATGAGAGTGCTTTATCAGACTCTCATTTAGGGTTCGATTCCCTAGTTGGGTGCTAGTTAGTAAATAGAGAAGTTCAAACACAAGAGAAGGAGCTAACGCAACATGAGTAAGAAAGACTTTGAGGCTTTGGCTGCCGCACTAGTGACCGCAAGGAACATTGTTGCAGACCGGATGATCGAGTTGGACCTAATCCACTTGTCAGCGGCAGAGATCCACGCAATCTACTTAATGGAGATTGCCAGAGTGTGTAAGAAGTCAAATACACTCTTCGACACAAACCGGTTCATCAACGCAGCGCACCAGTAAGTAAACAACGCACTACTAGATAACACTAGTGGTGCGGTGTCATTTAGAAGTAAACACTACTGGAGGCATACAACAATGCCGTGGGACGATAAGGACGCACTAACCTTCCTCTTCTACCTTTGTCTGGTGATTACCGCCTGCGACATCATCTTTTACAAGGGAGAGAACTAACGTGGGTTACATCGCAGTATTCGTAGTGCTGACCCCGCTTTACGTCGCAATGAAGCACGCGAACAAAGCCGACGAAGCACTACTCCAAGCTATCAAGGCTCTCCCCGACAAAGACCTCCTCAACCTCGCCAACAAGTTCTTTAGGGAGTAAACGCACCATGTTCCACTTCATCGCTACCCTCGTGACTCGCTTCGCTTTCTGGCTCGATCCCTGGGCCGCACGAATCACCGCAAAGGAGTGTTGGCAAGTCATCGAGAACAAACAACAGTTCTACAGCTAAGGAGATAGTGCAATGGAACTCTCGATAAGAGAACTAAGCGAAGTACACGAGTCGTTGTGTTATACGGTCGTCAGACTTCGCAACAAGATTGACGATCCGCTCATTGCTTGTCATTCCACGAGAAGGCAATACCTACAAGATCGACTGAGGGTTGCAACAGACGCAGCAACAAAAGTGGCAATCGAACTAGATAAGAGAATCTAACACAACAAGGGAGAACAACAATGAATGGCAATCAGCTCTTTCTTCTTCTGGACATTTACCACGGCAACTTTTCATCGGAGCGGCACAGTAAGCATGTCTTCAAGGACATCGCATACTTGCAGGATCAGGAGCTAATCGCTTGTTGGGAAGAGTTGCAATTGACTGAGAAGGGTTTAGCACTGATTGGCGCAGTGTTCAAGGTAGTGCGACTGTAGCAACACAACAAGCCTAGCTAAGTGAAATACAAAGCTAGGCTACCATCACACTACAGGAAGGAGTATACGCAAGTGAATGTCTACGCTATGACCGATGAACGAGAAGATCGTAAGCAACGCATCAAGGCAAGAAAGCTACTGCCCAAGCGTGCAAAGAAAGAAGGTGCAAACCTCCCCAAACCTCCCGTCTGGTGCGCTGCCTGCAATACCTGGCATATGAGAGAACCAAAAGAACGTTTCGCAGTGCCCGAGCATCGAGTCTTCCATATCACAAGCGTAAGCCGCAGAATGGCAACGCACGAAGAAAGCAAACGGAAACAAACAGATAGTGAACACGAAGAATAACACAAATAGCATACGGGAACTAAAAAGACCCGTGTGCTGTCATGTCCTCACTAACTACCACTACAAATAGCAAAGGAGCTATAAAGTGGCCAAACCTCAATACAGCATCGGTGATCCCTGCCCCATGTGCTCAAAAGGCATCATGGTCAAACGCTCCGGCAAGTTCGGCTTTTTCATGTCCTGCGATAACTACAAGAACGGCTGTAAACACACGGGCAATTGCAGCACGGGTCGCGGGGCAGTGCAGAAAACGGCCGCAAAGGCCCCTGCAAGCCACGAACCCAAGCCCGCCCGCGTCTGGTCCACCTGGCAGCTCGCAGCGTTCGCATGGGTCGCTAGCGTCTACAAACACTGTATCCTGCTAGCGTGCGCCGGCAGCGGGAAAACCACCATCCTAGAGGAGCAAGTCAAGCGTATCCACGAGCATCACAAAACCAACGGCCTCCCAACCCCCAAGATCCTAGTATTGGCCTTCAACAAGAACATTCAGCTAGTACTGGCCGATCGCATCTCAAGTGTCCTAGCAACGATCAAAACCCTAAATGGGTACGGTCACGGCATCATCGCCAAGCTTGCTAAGGGTCGCTTGAATATGGACAACTGGAAGATCAAAAACCTCGTAAACGACTCAATCCCTGCAACCGGAGAAGAGGGAAAGCCCACTAACGAAGAACGTACCAAGCGCAGTGCAGTACAAGACTTAGTTGCCCTTGCTATGTGCTACCTGCAAGAGTCAACCGAGGAACTACAGGAGCTAGACGCAAGACACGCAATCGGTGCTACCCCGGATGTCATAGTAAGGACGCAGCAAATCTTAAAGCTACTGCGGAACTACAAAGAAGGTATGCCAATCACCTTCGATGAACAACTGTGGCTCCCTGTAGTGCTTAACCTGCCTACGGAACAATACGACTACGTTCTAGGAGACGAAGTACAAGACTGGAGCGCTGTCAAGTTGGCCCTAGCATATAAGGCACTCAAACCAGAAGGACGCATGATCGCAGTCGGTGATAAAAACCAAGCCATTTACGGCTTCTGCGGCGCTCTCAGTGACAGTATGGAACAGATCCAAGCCGCACAAGAGAAGAACGGCGGTAGTCTCCCACTAGCCTTGCCTGTGACCTACCGCTGCGCCAAAGCCATCGTCCGGGAAGCGCAGGAAGATGTACCAGAACTGCTAGCACGAGATGACGCACCAGAAGGCGAAGTAAAGACCATCATGGATACCAAGTTCCCCGAGCTAGTAAAGGAGAATGACCTAGTGCTCTGCCGTGTCAATGCCCCACTGGTCACCTATTGCCTCATGCTTATCAGGTCGGGCTTGAAGGCTACGATCATGGGCAAAGATACAGCATCCTGGCTTATCAACTTCATCTTCAAAGTTGGTAGCAGGGAAGCCACCACTGTACCGCAGCTCATCGAAGCATCCGAAACCTACCGCCACAAGGAACAACAGAAATTCGCTGCTATGAAGAACCCAGGTCAAGCAATGCAAAAGCTCGATGACCTGCTAGATACCCTCCTCGCACTCACTGACGGACTCGACACTACAAAACAAGTCGTAGACCGCATCAATACCATTTTCGGAGATGAAAACAACCCAGGTATCAAGCTGTCAAGCATTCATAAGGCAAAAGGACTAGAGGCAGATACAGTCTATATCCTCATGCCTCACCTTATGCCTCACCCCAGCGCTACCCAGCCGTGGGAACTACAACAAGAAAAGAACCTCCGGTATGTAGCTAGGACTCGCGCTAAGACTACACTCGTCTACGTCGAACAAACGAAGACGGGGAAGTAAGAAGTAAAGTAGGAAAATAACCCATATAGGACGCCAAGCCTGTATGGGTTATCATTTATAGAAGTTCAAACACAAAGGAGACAAAACAATGTGGAAACAAGTATATAGATTCACTCACTGCACCGGAGATATGGAAACATGGGACGAGGTTATTGCTGCCGTCCTGCGGTGCCGTAAAGCCGGATACCTCGGAAACTTCCACGTTAAGACCGCGATGATCTGGACAGCGTAGCAAGGAAACGGCCCGCTAAGGCACCGTCAAGCCACGATCGCAACCCCAAACCTACAGAGGTCGCCTCCCTCCACACGGCGCCTCTCAAACCATACTAGAGGCTACACAATGGCAGCTCACTACGTCTCCATCCCCGAACTAGAAATGAGACAACACCTAGAAGCACAACAATTCAAAGAGGTAAAACTAGAGGGAACTACTGAAATTGTATACGGCAAGATAGTAAAGCCACATACATGCCTCAGAGTCTACACCAGCATCGCACACGGCACTTCTCGCAAAGTAGGCGAAGATGCTATCAGAGTCTGCCTCGTGTACAGACTACCAGAAGGAACTATCAAAGGAATAGGGTCAGATAAGAGAGTCAATCGTGTAGAATCATGGAAGAAGAACCTCCAACTCAGACTAGATAAATGGGAACTAGAACTACTCGGACCAACCTGCCAATACTGCAACTTCCCTACTAAACTCAGAAAAGGAAAGAATGGCAACTTCTACGGCTGTATCCAATACCCAAACTGTAAGTACACGGAGAATGCCTAACATGCAAATGGAAATGAGACAAGTAACAGATAGTGAATTCGATAACCTCCCACTCTATATGAGAGGCTGGTGGGTTGTAGTAATCATGGGCGATGACGAAGATGATCTCATAGCTGTATTCAAAAACATCAACGACGCAGAGGCATTCATCAACGCTATCTCCAAATAAAACTTAGACTTGCCAGTCTTTCTCTTACCTCTAAATATAACAAGCCCGGTGTACCATAATAAAACAATGGTACACCGGGCTTACTCTATTATAACTCATTGAAACCATTATAAATATAAATAGCAGTACTGATAGCCTCTACTCTCGTCGGCTACCTCGCACGCACCTTATACACGCGCCCTCGACATTTCATCATGCGCTACAATGCCCCAGGTTCGACGATCGAGTACGTCTTAGTACGATGGGATAGGGGCAAGTACATCGAGCTCCTAGGTACATTAGCGGCGCTCGTGTACATATCGCACCGTTTGACCCGCATTACTACGGCATCGCAGTGTATGCAAACAGCGTGCCATACGAGTGATAAGGTTCGCTACGCTCTCTGGTACGCTATGTGCTACAGCCTACGCAAGTACCATGCCAAGCTGCATTTATTCCTGCACGATTCTGTATAGGCTATTACTTGGTCGCGTATCAAGGGAACCCATAAAGGAGGTAAGGAGGGTCGGGAGCCGCGTAGGATATATTTTAGAATCAAAATACCGTAGCGGAGACCCTTCTTTATTTTCTAAGTACCGGTACCTCACCACAGGAGGCGTAGTGCCTTTTACAGAGGCTTAGAGGCACCCCTACCCCCGTCATTAGAATTTAGGTACCATATTGGCTCTACGGGCGGCTACGGGGCTTTTTAGGGCTATTCGCGGCAGATCTCACTACGTTCAATTTGCCTTAGCACACTTAGGTCTTTAAAGGTTGACGGGAAGGATGGCATTGAAGCCTTTAATTAAGGTAGCGTAAGCTTCAGGAGTTAGGTCCATTTGAATGACATTATTGTATTCGTGTTCTATACTGATATGGAAGTAGCTTGATGTTTTATGGATAGAGATTTTTGTTCCTTTGCTTGAGTAACAGTGTTCGTCATTCTCTGAGAGCTGTATGTCTATTTGATTTATTTCGGAATTTAGCATATTTGTTTCCTTTTGTGTATAGTAAGATTGTGAGCTTATGGATGAGTTTGTAGAGCTTGAATATCCACAGATGAAGGCGTACTTTTGGTTGCCATTAAGTAGTCACCGGAGAAAGAGTTATGGCGAGTTTGAATAGCTTACATGTTTGAAATTTGGCTTATATAGATTGTCCCTTTACGCTTTTGAATGTGCGTAATTTGGGATTAAATTATTTATAGTTAGAATTAAATTACATACCAAGTAAGAGATTTTTCGTGATGTAGGAAGATTTGTTTGTAGATATAGGTTTCGGCATCTGACTGTGTAATAAAGATTAGAGGTTCGTGAGAGTTATCTGGATTCATTACCTCTTGGAAGAATCCTGTTGGGTTGAGACGTTCTTCGCCTTTATCGAATGATATGGTGCAGATTTCCTGTTGGATTTTGAATCTATAGCCATTAGAGAGGATTCTGAAGTTTAGTAATTTATCTTGAGAGATGTAGTATTTCATATTATTATTTCCTTTATATATTAGTATTTAGTACTTCTAATTCGCCTTTTAGCATTTTGATATGAATGGACATAGTGAGGAACATATCTGCTAGGTCGTGAATATCTCTTTCTGAGAGCGTCATCCCATCTTCAATAGCTTCGCTAGCGTCATCGAAGAAGGAG
>ERZ1292629.3032-Hain-H43-01um-R1-3032-length-13380-cov-7_pt2 | contig 11970 bp, 11 predicted proteins | sample MGYA00564399_ERZ1292629 | MGnify/ENA primary metagenome ERZ1292629 (study PRJEB36523, sample SAMEA6512636) | groundwater metagenome | collected 2019-01-08 | study: AquaDiva: Metagenomics assemblies of 32 groundwater samples | reverse complement strand
TTGGGCCTCCCATGATGCGACGTATCATACTGACTCTGTGCCTGTGCCTCCTGTGCAACATAGCGCGGGCGGGCACGACTGTGCTGGGCACGTATTCTAGTATCACATGGACGCCCATCGGTGGCGGCACAAACATCTCCTCATTCTCCACCGCAAGCCCGTACTGGACGGACCCATATGAGACCCAATACTTATTGCGGATTCGGATGGACACAAACTCTATTGGAAATTGCATAGATAGCTCTGTGTATGGGTGTACTGTTTCCAACCTTCCAGCACCCGCCACAAGCGCAACCATCATTTATCCCTACACCAATGGTTTTGGTGTCGCAAATCCCGTTGCTAATTTCAATGGAGCGGCGCATAAACTTCAGGCGTGGCCGGTTGCTCCAACGAACAACATCACCTTTGTCGCCTGGGTTAGGAGACTGGCCCTTGGATCTGGTTATCAACTAATAATGAGCACAAGAAATAGTGCTGTCTGGGACGTTTGCACTCTGGCATGGGCAAACGAAGGAGGAGGTGAATTCGTCTGGCCATGTTACAATGCTCCCCGGATTAACGCCGTAAATGCTTCCTCAAATTGGCTGCATCTTGTTGGAACATACCGCCGCTCTGACGGATTCGCACAGCTTTGGACCAATGCTGTATTTGTGGGGCAAGTTACCAACACCCGCGCATTAGAGTCTGTTTCGGTTGTAATCGGAAATGACCCATCGAGCCAGAGATGGATAGGCGACCTGGATGGGTTACGAATCTCGACTAACCTATGGACTGCTACGGATGTCACGAATGATTATCTCTACGGTTACAATCCAACCAATGTCAATGTGAGCCCCGGATTATGAAGATGGAATGTCAGAACTGTTACCATGGAGATTTCCGCGAAACATTTGCTCCTGGATATTTCTGCAAACTCACAGGAATTAAATACTGGATTGCTAAGATGATGGCTTGGAACAAGGACTTCTGCATGTGTCCGTGGTTCTTACAACGGTTCGCCGCGAATCAATCCAAGGAGACTGGAAGGATAATGCCATGACCATCAGCGAGGAAAACCTGTCGCGCCTGTCCGTGCTGGCGATACTCGGCCTGATCATTGGGCTGTTCCTCGTCATGTTCCTGTGCAACGGGTGCGCCACGACGACGCGGACCTACAAACTGCCAGCGTGTACCGTGATCGTGACGCCAGCCTACGCCATCCCCGGCGGCCGAACGGGTTGCTACGTGCCGATCACGGAAACGATCTACGTGCGACCGGGCTGGGGCACCGATAGAGACGGCGAACTGTTGCCTGATTTTGAAACGCTGGGCCATGAGGTATGGCACGCGGTAAAGGGGCCGTGGCATATGTCGGAAACTGAGGTGACCCCATGAAACGCCTTGCATTGTTCGCCCTTGCCATACAGTTGTGCGGTGTGAAAGAAGGAGAATGACCCATGTCCACCATCGTCTCTGACATCATCACGAAGCGAGCCAGACCCACACTGAATGATACCTCCACCGAAACGAACGGTCAGAAGTGGAGCGATGCATTCCTACTCCTTATGCTCATCGATGGGCAGAACATCATCGTCGACCAAAGATCGGAAGAAAGTATGGATACCGATGGGATCACCGAGCGAACATACGCTGAACCAACCGGCATGGGCGACACAGTCTATGTCGGGGACAAGTGGCGCGAGGCACTCATGCACTACATCTGCGCCCGAGCATTCGAACAGCCGGGAGACGAGCGATATAACCTCGAGGCCGCAGGCTACCACGACAACAAGTTCTGGGAACTGATCAAACAACTGTAGGGAGCATCCATGGCCACCGACGCCCTTGTCGAACGAAACCGGCTGATCAACGCAGAACAGGCCAAGCTCGTAAAGACCGAGTACGTCCCCGGCAGTCGGCGCATCAAGGAGATCCATCTCTTCTGGCCGATCTCCGACAAGAAGATGGCCCTGTCGTCCCTCGAGTACCTGTCCACCCACTGCTCAACGCTCAACAAGAACACGAAACGGCAATGGGTCGTGGACCCCATGGGCGGCATTGAAGAGTACCAAGGTACATACCGGCAGGTAGCACTTCGCCTCACCAAACACGGAGACGCGCCCGGAATACTCCAAGTGCTCCGCCTCGGATGGCTGACAGAACTCTCCACCGAAGAGACGCGTGACGATGAAGCCCGATTCCTGTCCCTGACCAGGGACATGTGCACCCAGAAGCTGAACCTGACCCGCATGTGGGTCAATATCGACCCAGAATACCTCGCCAAGATCGAGCTCGCACGCAAGACAACCGTCAACGTCATCAACCCCCAATGCGAAGTCCTAGACGCAGACGCCGACCCACTCATGGGCCAAAAGCGATTTGCCGCCCGCTTCGCAGTCTCTGAGCGCAAGTCGGATACTCTCCACGGACAGCACCCCGGGGATCCAGACGCCATATGCACGCTCTACGAGATTCTCCAGGAAGTGTCCCTGCCAACATCACTCGCAGACTTGTCCGCCCTGACCCCGGAATACCCCAAGTACGACAACGAGTATAAGCGGATATTCACCGTCGCCACTGGTGACTTTGACGTCCTCGTCCTCGAGTACAAGTTTATGGACGTGCTCGCCCGCGGCTATCTCATGGGAGAATCAGAAGCCAATCTCCAGACGCTCGTCACCGGGGGCGCCTACACCGCATGGGCCACATCCACAGCATATGCCTTCGGTCAAAGAATCACGAACGGCGGAGTATGGTACCGATGCATCGTCGCCCATACATCTGGCACATTTGCCACCGACCTATCGAACGGGAAATGGACCACCACGAACACTGCCGCTGAGGCCAGCGATTTCATGCTCTGGGTCACCGGCCAAGCCTATACCGTCGGCCAGAAGATCACCCAGGGAACGACTCGGTACATGTGCGCCATCGCGCACACTGCTGGAACGTTCGCTACCGACCTCGTTGCCGGCAAGTGGACCACCACAGATGGCTGGACCTACGCCACGCGAGGATGGAAGAACGAGAACAACAACACGGCCACGTTCACCGTGTTCTTCCAGAGGGTGAAGTGGCAGAGCGGATCAGCCGCCTCGGACGCCCTGATCATCACACAGCAAACCGCCAATGGAAGGTACAATCCCGGCCTAACTAGAGTATGGCTACGCCGAACCAAGGCCGCTTTTGACGCCCTCGTCCACTCCTCTTCTGCATGGGTCACTGGGACAGCCTATGCCGTCGGAGACTGCGTGACCAACAGTGGACTGGCCTACGTCTGCCTGACCGCGCACACGGCATCAGCCCTCTTCGCCACCGACCTCGCGCTGGTCCGATGGCTTCTCGTATCCACAGCATGGGCCAACAGCACCGTGTACACCGTCGGCCAGAGGGTATCGTCTGGAGGATCCGCCTACGTCGCCACGATCACCCATACATCCGTAGCGAGCCCCGACGTATTCGCAACAGACCTCGCCGCGGGCAAGTGGATCCTCACCACCGCCACAGGAGAAGCCCTCAACAACGTCACCTACGCTGGCGTGACCTACAAGCACCTCCGCTGGGACGCACAGGAGAACCAGTGGGACGCTGGCTCGTACAACGTCACGCAGACGCTGTCCAACCCCGACAACACCACCAACCCGCACGACCTCGACACCAGCCACATCTACGACACGCACGAAGAACTGCTCTATAGAGACGGAACCGGAGGCATCGTCCTCCGACGAACGCTCGTTGAGACTCTCGAAAAAATCACGGCCAGCGCACTCGGAGCATATGTATGGGCCGACGACTCCGACGTCTACTACGAGTTCAGCGGCAACGGCGGTGCTCTTAGCGTTCAGAAGACCAAGGGCAAGGTTACGTACCTTGGAAACAGCCGATGGCGATCATGGAAAGTAGCTCTGAAGACCATCGCGGGAACAGACGCATGGGGTACACCGGCCACATAACATGGTCACATGAAAGCTATCGGAACAACAGATGAGCCCGCCACGCCAGCCGACACGCCCACCGAGCTCCTAGCTTCGATGATGGCGTCCATGTCTCGCATCGAGAACCTCGTCGCACAGTCCCAGCAGAGAATCAACCAGCTCCAAACCATCGTCGACAAGCTGTCCGACGACGTCGAGCAGGCCAACAATGTTGCCAACTCCGCCATCAATAATGTCGATGACGAAGAAAGCCTGAACGAGACGATCCTGACCGACGGAACCATCGTGGTGGACTCTCTGGGCGGCGACAGAATACGCATCAAGCAATTCCACTACACTGGAATGTTTGACCTTTACGAGAACGGGATCAACACGATCCAAATCCACAGCGACATCAACCAGTTCTGGATTGGCGGACAGCCAGTCGCCGTGTCGGACGGCGCCTCCGCTTCGATGGATACTGATATCGCAATCACCGCAGACGTCTTCATCTTCCTTAAACAGGACCGCGCCAATTCTGTTGTGACGCTGGAAAAGGGAGCAGCCGTCCCGGCAGGTACAGACAACGTCGACTATCATCCGATCTGGTTCATCAAATATGACTCCGCCAACTCGCAGATACTGCACCACCTCGTCGTCGACATGCGCGACTGCATCTACGGAATGAACCTCGTAGACCGACTGTCCATTGAGTACGTCTCCGGCGGCACCCAGCGCCTGAAAGGATTCCCAGCATCCGCTTCAGTAGCCATCGACCCACTCACCGACTATATCGTGTTCCAAGACGCTGACGGAGGTCCGCTCGGGCAGGCGATGATTAACTATTCAAACTTTGCAGATTTGGCAGCTTCGATTGGACCCCTTGTCACTGTCCCCATTGACAACATCACTGGCCCATCCGGAACCGGGAACACATGGCTCTACGATATGGGGATCACACTGAAACACGACGAACTGAGCGACATCGTAGATGTAACTTGCGGAGACGATCATTTCAAGACGAACGGCGGAGGTGACACCATCATCAGCTATCTCCGGAACTCCGGCGATGCGGCTCGCAATTACATGGAGGCCGGAAGCGGGTTCGGGGACACAACTGGAGCAATGTCACTCTCCCCAAATCTTCGATCGGCTTATGACACGAATGGAACCACGGTCACACTTGACTGGGATAATCTCGTTCTTGCGGGCGAATGGGGGATGGCGGCACTCAACAACTTCACTATCCCCAGCGGGAACCTGGCCGTCACTCTTGGAAACGTTGCCGTAGGTACAGGGAACGTCACGATCACAGCCGGGGAACTTCAAATTACGACGGGTGGCGTTCATGTCACTTCTGGAGGAATCGTAACTGATCTTGGTGACATCGAAACGCTCAGTGGTGCGATGGCGGCAACTGGCGACATCGAATCATCGGCCGGGGCAGTCAAAGCGTATACCGGCTTCTTTGTCAACGGGGTGGGTCCATTTATCGACACCCTGATAGATGTTCCAGACGGAAGTGGTGGAACCAAGACGATCCATGTGTTAGGATACGAACCATGAAACGAATAGCGGCGCTCCTGATCATGCTCTCTGCCCCATGCTTCGCCGGCCAGGGTGGGTGGGAGATACTCCAGATCAACACGAACACCAGCGCGTGGAACCTCCCCGGCCCCACCAACACGCTCGTCTCCACAAACTACCAAGGCCCTGTGAATCTCCATGACCTGAAGGTGGACGGGAATAATGTCAGCACAAGTACGGCGGCAGCCTTCGATGGCGGCACGATCCACCTCAATACTACGCTTGGCAACGCGAACCCGAAACTTGCCTTGACCAACGGATCACAGGCCGCGTTTCTGTCTCTGAGCAACGGGCAATTCCTTGTGGGGTATCGGGAGAGCTTTGTGGTTACGAACACGGCCACATTCACGAACATGACGGGCGCAGTCATGGAGTATCATTTCGAGGCCACGAACGCAACGGAGCCTGTAGTCAATGATTGGAGCGCATCGCTGGGGGGAACGAATGACGGGTGGGTAACTGTTGGATCAGCCACTCAACCGACGTGGACCTCTATCACCAATTCCCCACAGCAGACCTATTGTTACTCGTTTGACAGTGGGGATTATATGTACGCGACGAACGAGAGCGTGTTTGATTTCAGCACCAACACTCAATTTACGATGTCATTCTGGTGTAAGAGCGCGAATTACGGGCCGGGGGCTACGCTGTTCGCTAAAGCCTTGAATACTTCTCCATATACGGGATGGTACATAACACAGGATACATCTAAACTGGGCATTCTGCTTCTTGGTACTGGTGGAGGGGTCAACGGAATCCAAATGTTCACCGTGGATAATGCCCCAGTAAATGTATGGCTCAATATCGTGGGGGTAAATCGTGCGGCTTGGCTTGGCGATCTTGAGATATGGACAAACGGGGTTAGAGCCGCCCTCACCGTAGTTGCCAGTAATATAACCGCTGACGTGTTAAACAACGCTCCAGTAATGCTTAACGCCAGAGGGCTTCCGGGCGCAGTCGGCTATCAGGGGGCGCAGTCTATTTTTCTCCCTGTAGTTGCCACGGGAGCATGGAGCGCGGCCTACATCACGAACCGATACCAGATGACGAACCCCACGAACTACCTTGACGTGATTCCGCCGGGGCAAACTTGGAACACGACGAACACCACGGAACGGACCATGATTAAGATGGTCAACAGTCTGGTATCGGGCCGTGCGCCGTATATGCTCATGGAGAACATCCCACTGGGCCCAGTAGGTGATGCTGGCACCCTCTACACAAACTCAAGCGGGGCATTGTATGTCAAATAGCAAGGTTATACTCGCGTGGCTGGTATTCGGGGCGATGGTCCTTGTGACCATGTGGCTGACGTGCGGGTAAAGGAAGGATGAATATGAAATGGTATGAGAAACTTGCGAAGTGGTTCAGGAGCCTGTTCGGCTCGAAGCCGGAGCCTACGCCTACGCCTGACCCAGTTCCCGTCCCGTCTCCTGCTGGCCGGTTCGACCACCTCATCGGCATCGGTATGTTCATCGGCCTGTATCCGTGGAGGGACAATCGCGGAATCTACAACGACGCCCCGAAGGACATCAAGACGCTGATTCAGCAATGGGCCAAGGCGGGCGGGAATCTAATCCAAGTGCAGTTGCTCTACATTGAAGGCGCGGTGTTCGGAACGCGGACGGGAATGAGACTCGACGCTGGCAAGGTGCGGGATTGCCAAGACTTCCGCGACACCTGCAAGGAGAACGGTGTCAACGTGACCTTCGTGCTGTTCGATTACTGCACCTTGAAGAAGGAAAGCAAGTGGGCGCTGTCCCCCCTTAACGCGGTCAACGGTGGTCCGTTCGCCGGCGCGCTGGACTTGTACTCGAATTTCCCCGCCGTGAAGCAGTACGTGACCGAGATTGTGAGGATGCTGGATGGTGACAACGTAATCTGGGAGATCGTGAATGAGGGGTCGAAGTACGAGGACTTCGCCAAGGCTGTCCATGCTCACCTGAAATCACTCGGAGTCACCCGCATCACATCCTCCGGCCCGAACATCCCGGGCCTTTGGCGATTTAGCCCACACGGATGCACGAAGGCCAGCGACGTGAAAGCGGGTTCGCTCCCGAACACGGACGGCAAGGCATGGGATATGGAAGACGTTGCAGCTATTTGCGAGGCTGTCCGAGAGACGTCTGGAAGCGGGTTCGTGTTTGATGGAGCCACGGATTCCGGACACGACTGGCAGGAGTTGTTACGGTTACTGAAGTGATCACGCAAACGAACGAAACAGAGAAGGAGAAGACATGAGCAACAGCACGCAACTGAGAACCGAAGCGGAGAAACTGTCGAACGAGGTGGAAGACCTGCGAGTGGATCTTGCGAAGCAGAACGTGGTCGTCGTCGAGCTGAACTCGAAGATCCGCAAGATCGCCACGAAGTATCAGTCCATCATGAGGGCTGTGGCAGAAGCTGAACGCGCTCGCCCGCAAACACCCGCATGAACATCCTCAACGCGCTCTTCGGGAGAACTGAGTTTGAGGCCGGGGGCTGCAGAGGCATCGGACAAGTAAGACCTCCACTGCTCGCCACCCCGCAGCGATGGACCGTCCCTACGCGCATCGATAACAGCGCGTACTGCACGCCCATCGATGACCAGGGCCAGACTCCGCGGTGTGCCGCATTCTCCATGGCGGCAATCATCGAGGCGTGGAACTGGCGTCGCACTCATGTGGCCGTCGAGATCGACCCGGCGCCGATCTACATCGAGGCCAAGCGCATCGATGGGGACAGCGAAGACGGCACCTACCTGACCAGCGTGGTCCAGGCGGCAAAGAACCTGAAGCTGATCCCATCCACCACGGAGACGTCCGCCATACTCACGCTCTCCGACTACAGGTTCTGCATCCACAGGTATGGACTCGCCCTGCTTTCATTCAATATCAGTTCCGCATGGAACAGGGTGAATCGGAACGGGACCATGCCCACGATCGACGATGCCATCGGAGGCCATGCCGTCGTCGGAACAGGCCAGTCCATGGACACCACGCGAACGTGCAAGATCCGGAACCAATGGGGAACCGACTGGGGATACCACGGATACTGTTTCCTGACCGACATCCAGTTTGTCCGACAGTTCAAGGGCGGACTGGCCATACAACTGGGATGAACATGGGAACATCGTGTGTGTTTTATCGGATGACGGGGCCGGAAGGGATCGCCATCCTCCGGGTCCAGGACGGGATCGTCCTCGAAGTCACCGGTAGCTGGACATGCCTGACCGGAAAGACGATTGAACAGGTGACCGAATACGCAGAGAAAAACAAGCTGAAGGTGTTTCAGATCGACGATTGAACATGGCGCGAAAGAAGATTTGACGCGCAACGACGCCATGTAATAGTCCCGAACGGGAGAACGAGCATGCCGCTGATAAAGACAACCGATGACGCTCCGACGAACCCAGTGGAAGAAACACTCAGCAACGCCCATGCTTCCGAACAGAAGAACACTCTCCCTGCATCCGAACAAGGAGTGTTCCGTACATCACCATCAGGCCAGGAAGAACGCCTGACGGGTCGCACTTGGTCGCCGACATCCACCGCCAAGCCGGCAACGCCCCAACTCCCAGTCGCTGATTTCTCTGGATTCAAGGGCAAAGAAGTTCCGAAAGGAATGGTTCTCGACCAGAACTCGCTCGCTACGCTCCCAAAAGGAGTCAAGTACGTCGGACCAACAACGACATCCACACCGCCAGCCACAACAGGTACACCCGCCGCCACACCGCCAGCAGCTCAAGCAACCGACGACTACGAGGATTGGGCCAAGCGGTACAAGAAACCAGGCGAAGAGCCTGAATCACCAGAGGACGACGCCAGCCCAGAAGAAACACCAGAACCGCAGCCCGAAGCCGAAGAAGCTGAATTACCTCGCTCGGAACAAGCCCAGGCTCGCGAACGCATGACCACAGTCACCGGCGAAGAGCCAACACTCGAAAGCCTCCAGAAGGAAGGCGTCCAGCTCGGCAAATATTCGAAGAAGGCTGTTCCTCAAGGCGAGATCAAGGTCAACCAGGCCAACGCCATGAACCTGTTCGTGGATCCCCGCATGAAGCCGGCGCAGGTGAATGGCCCCGGCGTCCGAGAACGACTCGCAACCAAGCAGATGGGATCGCCCACTCAACAGCTGAAGACGCGCCAGCAGACCGACTGGGAATCCACCCGCCCCGGATACAGCGTCGACGCCCATGGCCGCATGCGTAAAGGCGTCCCCATGAACCAGGCGGTCGAGCAGGACCAGCAGAACTTCAACACGCTCTACAACGCCAGGAGAGCCACCACTCCGCCCGCCACCACGCTGGATGAGTACGACAAGCAGTATCAGGACTTTGCGGCATCCCTTGGCGATGCGGCTCTCCAATTCCAGGACCAGCTGCACGACATCTTCTTCCGCGACATGCCGCCATCCGTCAGGACGGAATACAATACCCTGATGGAAGAGGAACAGGCCAACAAGGAACTGGCGATCGTTGAAGCCCGCACGAAGATCGTCGAGATGGCCAAGCGCGTCATCAACGAGGACGCTGTCGTCGGGGGAATCAAGCCCCTCATGCGCGACATCATCACCGAGAAGGAGAAGACCAAGGCCCGGGAAGAAGGCCAGCATGAAGAAGGCGTCCGGTACTCCAGAACTGGCGAAGAAGCCGAAGTCGCAGGACGCAAGGGCAAAACCGAAGCCGCGGCAGCAGCTGAAAAGGAAACCGCGGTATCCAAGGCCAAGGAGGCGGAGGAAGCCGCCAATGCGCCGGCCAAAGCCGCCCGGGAAGCCGATGCCGAACGCCAGAAGGAAGAGGCCAAAGAGAAGGCGCTCGCGCCCCGGCGTAAGGCCGAGGCAAAGAAGACCCGAGGTGACAAGGAATACGACGACGCATTCAACATGATGAAGGAGTACCGGCAGCTTTTCAACGACGCCGATACCGACCTGAGAAACGCGACAAGAGATCTGTACGATGCCACGCACGACAAAGACGATACAGAGATTCCAGGCGACGCCGTCAAAGTGGCTGATGCAAAAAGAGCACATGAGGAAGCGTATAAGGCCAAGGACGCCGCGAGGAAGCTGCTCGACGACCAGCGCACTGCAGTCGAGGGCATGAGGAAGTCCAGGACTGAGTCGGCGGCCCAAGAGGAACGGTTCGCTAGGTTCACCCCGGCCCAGATCGAGGCGTGGAAGCTCGAGAACCCAGGCAAGAACCCGGAAACCGACATGACGGAAACCGTCTACGACACGCAGATCCGCAAGTACCGTGAGGCAGAAGCCGCCAAGAAGCCCAAGAAATAACGGACTCCACGATGGCCGACGAAGACACAGACGTAACTACCCAGGAATCAATCACCCGGTCCAGGGCGGCCAAGGGTGGGGTGGCCATCGGAACCCCGCCCCAGACCCTCGCCGCCGGAACCGACGTCCTCTCCGCCGGCAGCAAGGTATCAATTGGTACCCCCATGTCGCCGCCACCCCGCGAAACCCCCGAAACGCCCAGGATGCCCCAGGACGAATCGGCAGGCATAAGCATGCGCGTCCCGCCCCCCGAGCAGCCCATCGAACAGCCAGCCCCTGCCGTTTCAGCGGTAGAATCAGCGGACGTACCCCCGCCGTTGACCGATTCCGACCTCCCCTTGCCTCCTTTTCCCAATCCTGAGAAGGAAAACGACTTCCAAACATGGTACAGGGCCCGGGCCAAGATCGCCAGGATCAGCGAGGATCCAGACGCCGATGAGCACCGATACGACTACCGGAGGGCATTCTTGGCCGGTATTGAGCCCAAGGTCGATCCAGACGACCAGCAGTACCACTGGGACAGCCGGTACAAACTCCCCGGGCATCCCAACCTGTTCGTGAACGGCGTAGACACCCGGACGGGCGAACGTGTGGCGCCGCCCCAGGTCCAAGGCCAGACCATACCAGCCAAGAAGGATGCCTACGGCGACGTGACCATGCCAGACGGAAGACCCATGTACGCCACAGCCGGCGGCCCCGTCAAAGCCATACCACCGAAACCGATCAAGGCTAAGGCAAAGGGCAAGCGGTTCTGGGGCAAGCAAGTAGAAGCACCAGACGTGTACGTTGACCATGACGGGATCGTCCGCGTCGTGCAATCCGGTCTGGCCGTGAGTCCTGAAGGCGTAGAACACATCTACGGCATCCGGCAGAACGTCGAGACGCGGATCAGGCAGAGACAGGCCAACAACGACGCCATCCTGAGCCCGAAGATCCCCGTAGCAGAACGAGCCATGGCCGGAGCGGCGTCAGGCACCATCAGTCTTCCGGTCGCTGGTGGATCCGCCGTCGCCATGCTCGGCGATTACATCAAGGTCCTCGCAAAGAACTTTCGAGCCATCAGGGAAAACATCGTCTACAACATCGATCCGGAACATTACAAAGAACTCCAGGATAAGGCCAAGGAACAGAAGGCCACGCTGTCCGCGGGCAAATCCGACAACATTCTGCAGACCGTCGGAACAACCGCGGTCGAACATTACAGCAAGATGCTCGCCGA
>ERZ1292629.3561-Hain-H43-01um-R1-3561-length-11971-cov-13_pt1 | contig 11971 bp, 16 predicted proteins | sample MGYA00564399_ERZ1292629 | MGnify/ENA primary metagenome ERZ1292629 (study PRJEB36523, sample SAMEA6512636) | groundwater metagenome | collected 2019-01-08 | study: AquaDiva: Metagenomics assemblies of 32 groundwater samples | reverse complement strand
CAATGTATTGCATGCGCCATGCCGTGAGATGTATTGCGGTAACCCATTGAAATCCTGTGAGTGTACAAGACGGACGCGTGAGGCACTGGGGCGGAATGGTACGCCAGACTGCCACATGTGACAGATTGCCACACGTCTGATCCTGTGGCTATGCACAGGCGAGGGACAGGAATGCCCCAAAGCTGTCAAGAGGCTGGGTCTGAGAACGGATTATACCAACTGGCGGGTCTTGCGCCTTTTCGAGAGTTGCACGTTTTGCAGGCTGGGACGATATTGGACTTGGTATGCTTCCCGCCTTTCGAAACTGGGATATAATGATCCTGGGTGAGCTGGGTCTTAGAATAACCAAAGCAATAGTAGCAGCGATAGAAATACCGTTGCAGGATCTCTTGCCATTCCTCTTTGGTCACGCGGTTCTCAGTCGTGGCTTGTACGGCTCGCATCCGCTTCACGTAGGGTTGGTGTTCATACGCTTCGCGCTTCTCCCTTCGAAGGGCGGCTTTCGCTTCCCAGGTGGGATCAATCCGGATGGAATACTGTGTGAGGGGAATTGGTGGCAAGGGCGCGACGCTCGGCAGTCTGCGAGGGAGCTGAATATAGCCTTTAGTGGATCGGCCCATCGTTAAAGACCTTTCGAAGGGCGGCTCGTTTCGCTTTACTGGCACGGGCCTTGACGAGAATGCTTGCTTGTTGTGCTTTCGACAGCTTCGCCGATCGAGCGAGTCCACCGAGCCGACCGAGCGCTTGGGCATGAGGGTTCTTATCCACAGCTCATACTATCATATCTATAGCGCTACAGCAAGAGGCTAACTGATTGAGAGTGTTAGAGCGGGAGAACTACCCCTTGACAGAATCCAGGATTTCAGCGTATCTATCATTTCGTACCCGAAGCGGCTGAGGGTCATTGACTCTGACAGGGCGAACAGATGCGCACCGCATAGCCCTGGCCTGAGTCGCCGCCTGAGCCAAGACCACCTGGTTCCACCGGCACACCGGCCCCCCGCACCCCACACGGACACTTGACAACGCCCGCCCCACACCAGTACAACCTGCCCTATGGATGCTGCCGTCGCCGATCCCCCTGTCAAACGAGTCAACAAACGCTACCTCTCTCCTGGCAAACGCATTACCCCCAAACAACAGCGGTACGCCGAGCTGCTCGCCACAGGGATGCCGCAGGCGCACGCCGCGAAACACGCGGGCTATAAGAGTAAATGTAGCGCCAATGACGCGTACCGGCATCCACTCGTCCAGGAGTACCTGTCCACCATACGGAACAGAGCCGCAGCCCGAACAGGGCATACGGTGGTTGTCGCGATGGAGGAGGCGAACGGGGCGATGGCGTTTGCCAGAGAAACAGAAAACGCGACCGCGTACGTGAAAGCCGTTGAACTCCGAGCCAAATTGTCAGGGCTGTTGATCGACCGGGTGGAGGTGGTGAGCATGGATCTGAAAGGGGCGCTCGCCATGGCGGAACTGCGCATTGTCAATGTCCCTGCATTGATACAAACACCACAAGCTGATCAGCAAACAGATGAGCGAAATAGGGTAAACCCCTAGAGCTTTGATGGTCACATGAATCCAATCAAGGACATGCGAGTTGACAGAATGATCGTTATCAGACCGTGGCGTGCAAGCGTGGCACAAGTGAGACAGTCCCATGCTTGCATCGAGTGAGGACAGGAGTGGACACACAGACAGGACAGGGATACGAAGACAGGGGGGGGTGGGTAGGGGGGTGGGGGTCAAAACCTTCGCCCCATCATGGATAGGAGGACCCTCTCTCCCACCTAGTCGTCCAATCTGAGTCGGGTCATTTTTTTTGTGAGGGGGTCCCATGAGCGCACGCCTGTATCTGCGGGACATAGTGGTGACACGGGACCGGCTGCGGTGGATCACGACGGACGGGCGAGACGTGTCGTGTCCGGTTGACGGGAATCTGGGGCATCTGATGGCGGGGGTCTCCTCGATGGCGAAGCAGCTCGCGGGTCTGCCGGCGGAGACCGAGGCGTGGACGAGCGACACCGAGGTGGACGTGTTCACGATGGAGCCGTTGACGGTCGCGCCGTATGCCTTTCGGCTGGTGATGGCGAGTGGCCCCTACCAGTATACCGCCAATCTCGACCGTGACCTCGAACACCTCCTGGCCGGGTTTGGAGCGGCGATGCGATTTTTTGCCCTCAAGCGGGGGTTGGTGGTGGTGGAGGACGAGGTGACGCGGAATCGGGATCGGGCGGGAGAAGCGGGCTTCCTCACGGGGTCCGCCTGATGCCGCCCAAGGGCACGCCCCAGGACGAAGAAGCGTTGGTGCGGTTGCTGCATCGGCCTGACGTCAAGGATAATCTCGTGAATTTTGTGCGGGCGGTGTATCCGTGGGGCCAGGCGGGGACGGTCCTGGAGCGGTCAGACGGGCCGAAGGCGTGGCAGCGGGACGATCTCGAGGCGCTCTCGGACCATATTCTGGAGAATCGGCACCGGATGGCGCAGGGGCAGACGCCGCGCATGTGGAAGAGTGCGACGGCGGCGGGACGGGGGCCGGGCAAATCGGCGAAGGTGGCGTGGATTGCGCACTGGATGGCGACGACGCGGTTGGGGTCCACGACGATTGTCACGGCGAATACCGAGATGCAGCTGAAGAGCCGCACCTTTGCCGAGATTTCCAAATGGATGAATCTGTCGTTGAACAGCCATTGGTTTGAAGCCTCGGTCCTCGCCATCCGTCCCGCCCCCTGGTTTGCGAAATTGGTGAAGGACCAGTTGGCGATCGACACGGGCTACTACTATGTGCAAGGCCAGTTGTGGTCGGAAGAGAACCCGGACGCCTTTGCGGGGGTGCATAATCCCTTGGGCGTCTGTTTGCTCTTCGATGAAGCCTCCGGCATTCCCACCAAGATTTTTACGGTGAGTACGTATTTTTTTACCGAACCCACCCTCGACCGCTACTGGTTCGTGCAATCGAATCCTCGCCGCAATAGTGGCGGCTTCTACGACTGCTTCCATGACCCCGACACGGATTGGCGCTTGCGCCATCTCGATGTCCGGACGGTCGAAGGGATGGACCAGGCGTTGTTGGACAAGGAAGTGGCGAAGCACGGCGTCGATTCCGATGTGGTGCGCATGGAGGTGCTCGGCGAGTTTCCGAAGCAGGGGAACGCGCAGTTCATCGGGAACGATCTGGTGCGGGCGGCGCAAGAGCGGGAGGTGCAGGAGGATCCGGGCGCGCCCTTGCTGCTCGGCGTCGATATCGCCCGCTACGGCGACGATGAATCCGTCTTCCGCTTTCGCCGGGGCCGGGACGCCCGCTCCATTCCGCCGATCCGCCATAAGAACCGGGACAACATGTTTATCGCGAACGAACTGGCCAAAGTGATCGACCGCTTTCGTCCGGATGCGGTCTTCATCGATGGCAGTGCGACGGGCGTGATCGACCGCTTGCGGGAGATGGGCTATCGCATCGGCGAAGTGCTCTTCGGCGCCGCGTCCTCGACGCCCGAATGGGCGTATAAACGGACGGAGATGTATGCCGATCTGCGCGACTGGCTGGCGGGCGGGGCGATTGACCGCGATCCGCGCCTCTTCGGCGATCTCACGGCCCCGGAATATCGCCCCTACGGGAAGGCGGGCGATGCGATCATTCTGCAAACGAAAGAAGAATTGCGCAGCTTGGGCTACCGCTCGCCGGACGATGGCGATGCGCTGGCCTTGACGTTTGCGCGGAAAGTGTCCCGCCTCGATACCGCGACCAGTCAGCGCCGGGCCGTGCAGCGGGTGGCGCAGGATGTGGAGTATCCGCTGTTCAGTTGACACGCAGGGGGGAAAGGTCTACAGAAGAGGTGGGAGAGGCGATAGCTTAACGGTAGAGCGGCCTGATCACGGCGTCCCTCGCAAGGGGACGACGAATGGCAGATGGGGTTCGACTCCTCCTCACTCTCCCGCAGACCGAGCCCGGACCATGTCAGGAGGCCGTATGGGTGCCGCGATGGAATTGCTCAATAATACGGTGGCCGTCTCCACGCTCGGCATGATCGATCCGAACAAGAAAAAGCCCTTCTCTGGGGGCGTCTTCCAAGGCGAACCGGGCGCCGCTGATTACGGACAACAGCTCCTGCATCATGTCACGCTCGGCACCGCCGCCGAAACGCCGGGTCATCAGCAGCAGGAGGCGGACGCGCAGGATCTCCAGAACCGTGAAGCGCGAGGACGGGCCTCGGCGGAGGCGCAGGCGGAGGAGGCCCGACAAGCCCTCATCGAAACCCCGCAGGAAGCCCTGCTGGCACGACGCCGGGCGCAGCTCAGTGCCCCGACCAGCGGGAAACGTCGCGCCTCACAGACCCTCACGGACCCAGGCCGAACCCTTTCAGGAAGTTACTAAATGGGCGGATTGTTTGAGACACAGACCCTCCCTCCGATCCCCACGCTCCCGCCCATGCCGTCGATCAGTACTCCCGCGGTGCAACAGGCCTCAGAGGACGAGGGGAAGAAGCGGGCGATGGCGCAAGGACGCGCCTCCACCTATTTGACCGATCTCCAGACTCAGCGCACGGCGAGTCCGTCACGCCAGCGCGTCTTAGGGAGCCCACCATGAAAACACGCGAACAACAGGCCGCACAGCAGGTGGCCGTGTCCACGACGCGAGAGACGCCCGTGACGGGGCCGCCTGGGTTGCCGACGGCGCGGCCACGCTCGTTGCTCTGTATGCTCTGCGGGTTTCGCACACTGGACCGCGACACCTTTCTGACCCATTGCCGGGAGGCCCACCCATGATCGAGTCCGATCAACAGGCGCAGGACATCTGTGCCGAACTCGAAGCCGCGAGCGGGCTCCGTGGGCACTATGAGCAGACCTGGGAGGACATCGCCCGGCGGATGCTCCCCGCCTACGCCACGCAGTTCCATGGGCAGAACCGCAGTACGATCATTCCGGGGCAGCAACGCATGGAAGAGATGGTGGACAGTACCGCCGCCCTGGCGCTCACTCGCTTTGCGGCCGCGATGGAATCCATGTTGACCCCAGGCTCCTCGACGTGGCACACGATTGTGCCCTCGGACCTCTCATTGATGAAGGACCGCGCCGTGCGACTGTGGTGCGAAGACATGACGCGGCTCCTGTTCAAGCTCCGCTATGCGGCCACGGCCAACTTTGCCAGCCAGAAACATGAAGACTATATGATGCTCGGCTCCTTCGGCACCGGCTGTCTGTTTATCGACGCGCTGGATTCGCGCGCCGAACGCGGCCTGCGGTATCGCGCCGTGCATCTGGGCCAATGCTATTTCAAAGAGAATCATCAAGGGATCATCGACACGAACCTGCGCAAATTCGATCTCACCGCCCGTCAAGCCGTGCAACAGTTTGGGACCGACCGATTGCCAGAGATCCTCGTGAAGGAGGCCGCGTCTCCGCGGGGGAATACCAAGCCGTACTGGTTTATTCATAAAGTGGCGCCCCGTCCCGACTACGACCCGAATCGCCGCGATCGACAAGGCATGGCCTACGAGTCGGTGTACGTGTCGCTCACCGGCAAAGCGACCGTGCGCGAGAGCGGGTATCATACGTTCCCCTATGCGATCAGCCGCTATGTGACCGGCCCAGGCGAACTGTACGGGCGCTCGCCCGCCATGATGGCCTTGCCCACGATTCGCTGCTTGAACGACATGAAGAAGACGGTCTTGAAGCAGGGCCATCGCACGGTCGATCCGGTCCTCTTGGCGCATGACGACGGGGTGCTCGACACCTTCTCGATGCGCCCAGGGGCGCTCAATCCTGGCGGCGTGAATGCGGACGGCAAACCGTTGGTCCATGTGCTCCCGACCGGCAATCTCGCCGTGGGCGACAAGATGATGGAAGCGGAGAAACTCGTCATCAACGATTTCTTTCTCGTGACCCTGTTCCAAATTCTGGTCGAGACGCCGCAGATGACGGCGACGGAAGTGATCGAGCGGGCCCGAGAGAAAGGGGCCTTGCTCTCGCCGACGATGGGGCGGCAGCAAAGTGAATCGTTGGGACCGATGATTACGCGTGAACTCGATGTGTTGCGGGAGCTACGGCTGCTCCCGCCGATGCCGCCTGCGCTGCTGGAAGCACGGGGCGAGGTCGAGTTCACGTATGTCTCGCCACTCTCCCGCATGGCCCGGTCAGAAGAAGCGGCGGGCTTTATGCGGACGGTCGAACATGCGCGGGAGATTTTTGCCGTGACGCAAGATCCTGCAGTGATGGACCCGTTCAATTTTGATGTGGCCATTCCGGAGATTGCTGATATTCAGGGTGTGCCGACGCGCTGGATGAAGAGCCTCGCACAAATTACCGAGGAGCGGCAGGCGCGCGCACAACAGGCGCAACAGCAACAGATGATCGACGCCGCGCCCGCCGCGAGTAATATGATGAAGACGTTGATGCCGAAACCGGCCGCGCCGCAAGGGACGGCCTAAGTGAGCCTGAAGGACGAGGCGAAGGGCGTCCTGGCTCGTCGGGCGCTGGCCTATCAGCGCGTCTTTCTCACGAAGGGCAAGGACACCGACGACGTCCTCGCGGATCTCGCCACGTTCTGTCGGGCGAGTGAGACGACGTTTCATGCTGACCCGCGATTGTCAGATGTCTTGAATGGGAGACGCGAAGTGTTCTTGCGGATTTCTCATTTTCTGAAATTGACTGAGGACCAGCTCTGGTCGCTCTATGGCAACAAATCTTTACCGGAGGACTAATCATGTCTGACGAATCTGCGACGGCAACGGCCCCTGCACCGACTAGTCAAACGCCCAATGCAACGATCTCGACCGATCCTTCGCCGCCTGCGTCCACGCCGCCTGCGGCGTTCGATTGGAAGGTGGCGAATTTGGCCCCGGAACATTTGAATCTCGTGACGGAGCGCGGGTGGAAATCGCCCGATGATGTGATGAAGTCCTACCGCAACCTGGAAACGGCCACCGGGGTGCCACCGGAGCGGCTCATCAAGCTCCCTGCGCCGAAAGACGCGAATGACCCGAAAGCCTGGAACGATATCTATACGAAGTTGGGACGCCCGGAGAGCGCGGACAAATACGTGATCCCACTGCCCGAAGGCGATACGGGCGAGTTTGCGAACACCATCAAGCCCTGGATGCACGAGGCGGGGCTCTCGCAATCGCAAGCGACGAAGCTCGCCACGAAATGGAATGCGCATTTGACTGCCACGCAGCAGGCGCAGCAGACGGAACACGCCGCGATGCAGGCGACTGACGTCACGCAACTCAAAGCCGCGTGGGGCACCGACTATGACGCGAGGGCCAGCCTCGTGGATCGTGCCGCCGAGACGTTCGGGATGACGCAACCGCAGTTGGATGCCTTGAAATCCACGATGGGACCGAAGGGCGCGATGACCTTCCTCTACAATATCGGGAGTAAAATTGCCGTGGAAGATCGCACCGTGCCGGGCATGAGCGGCCAATCGACCGCGATGGGCATGACGCCAGACATGGCCGCGGCGAAGATCACGTCACTGAAGAGCGATAAGGATTTTGCCAAGTTGTTCAATTCGTCGGATACGAAGCAGCGCATGGACGCGCGGAACGAAATCAGTCGGCTCCATCAACTCGCGTATCCCGGCATGACCGCCGTCCCAGGCAGTGTCGGACGGAAATAACTTGACAGGGCTCGTCCCTGTCGTGTAGAGCGTAGGCGTACAGTCCGGGAACCTCCTCGTTGGTGGCCGGGCGAAGTCGGTCAACGAGGGCCAGCCACTCGTGACTGGGAACCCTATTTCATTAACCGTTGTGGTTGATTTAAGAGGGAACCCATGTCCGTCAATATTCCAGACCATTATACGATCAGTTTCAGTACCAACGTGATGCTGCTCCTTCAGGAGAAGGGCAGCAAGCTCCGTATGTGCGTGACCGAAGGCAGTTACGTCGGCAAACAAGCGTCCCCTGTCGATCAGGTGGGGTCCGTGGAAATGCAGGACGTGACCAATCGGTTTGCCCCGATGGGCCGCGTCGATGCGGCCTTGGATCGTCGGTGGGTGTCGCCCAACGATTTCGACCTCCCGCAGCTCATCGATACCTTCGATAAACTCCGTCTCCTCACCGATCCGGAGTCGAGCTATACGCAGAGTGCGGTATTTGCCGCTGGGCGCAAGATCGACCGGCTCATTATTCTCGCGTTCCTGGCGACGGCCAAGACGGGCGAACAGGGCGCGACGAGCACGCTGTTTGGCAATGCCGTCTCTGGAAAGAACCAAGTCACCGTGTCGTACGGGGCGGCCAACTCCAAACTGACTGTGGCCAAGCTCTTGAACCTCAAGCAGCAGATGCGGGCGAATAGCGTGGACTTCGATGTGGAAGAGGTCTACTGCGGCCTGACGGCGGCAGATGAAGCCTCCCTGCTGAACGAAATCCAGATCATCAGCTCAGACTTCAATGGCGGGGATCGCCCGGTGTTGAAGGATGGCAAAGTCCAACGGTTCCTCGGCATCAATTTCGTGTACTGCGAAATGATCGAGACCGTGGCAGGCAAAGGCCTGGGCAATGCGCCAACCGGCGGGACCGTCAATACCAACCTCGCGGAAATTCCCGTGTGGTGTAAGAGCGGGATGCACTTGGGGATCTGGAACGACATTACGACCAGTATTTCCCGGCGCAACGATCTCCGTAGCGAACCCTGGCAGTCGTATGTCTATGCGACGTTCGGGGCTACGAGACTCGAAGAGAACAAGATTTATAACGTGGAGTCCTACAGGGCTTGATTTATCAAGTACTTAGGAGGCATAGTTAAAGTGACGCTAGTTCATTCTTAACCGGAGCGCGGGTAGCCAGTCCCGCCTCCAAGGAGTACACCCATGGCTGTTGATCTGACTCTCAAAGGGACGGCAATTGCAAATCGGGAAGCGACCCCTCGCGTGTTGAATAACCCTGGGCTAGGGTCTGGTGGGAGAGAAAAATGTGCCTATGGGCACTTGGCGTCCGTCCCGGCCTCTCTTTCGGTCGGCTCGATCATTCGCTTAGTGACGGTGCCCTCAAACGCGATCATCAGCGATCTCCGCCTCTCCAGTGGCGCGCAGGCCGTTGGCGCGTTCGCCGTGGGCGTCTATCGCACCAATGGCGATGGTGGGGCCGTCGTCGATGATAACTTCTTTGCCACGGCCGTGGATTGCGCGGCGGCGGTGGTCAATGTGGATGTCCTCAACGAATCGACCACGAACACGCTGGCTAAGCAGTCGCAGCCGCTCTGGCAGGCCTTGGGGATGACGGCAGATCCGAAGGCGGATCTCGATCTCGCCTGTACCGTCGAAACGACCGCCGTAACGACCGGGACCGGGGCGATTGCGCTGCGCGTCCGATACGCGGACTAAGGAGGAGCACGATGGCCGACAGATTCTATTCCGTGGTACTCGGGGAAGGCTTGCCCAATGAGGTGACAGAGGGGGCCGCCACGTCGGGGGAGGCGATTGAACTGCGCGTCAGTGATACCGCCTATGCGCAGAAGATCGGCGTCCTCAATGGCCTGCAAGCCATTCTGGGCTATTTGCAGGTCAAAGAAGGCAACCCTATTACCTAATGAGACGATGGGGTTGGCGGGTGGCGTCTCGGCGCCATTCGCTAGCCCGCCTCGTGGACGAAGGAGTGTGGCATGGCCACGAGTGACGTCTCCGTGTGCAACCTGGCCCTCCAAAAACTGGGGGCGGCGCGCATCGTCTCACTGACTGAGAACTCCCGTAACGCCAAGTCGGTGAACGCCTGCTACGAATCGCAGCGCGATAACGAACTCCGTAAATACCTGTGGAAGTTTGCCAGGAAACGCGCCGTGCTGGCCGCGTCATCGGTGGCCCCCGCCTTCATGTATGCGCAGGCCTTTCCGGTGCCCAGTGACTTTCTGCGCCTGATCAAGCCGGCCCGCGTGGGCTTGGATTGGCACGTTGAACAGCATGACGGGGGCCTCGCCATTCTGACCAACGATGGGGCGCCGCTCGAAGTGCGCTATCTCGCCATCGTGACGAACCCCGTGCTCTTTGACCCCTGTTTTGTGGAGATGCTCGCCTGTAAAATCGCGTGGCATGTCTGCGAAGATTTGACCCAATCGAACACGAAGAAGGCGGCATTGTTGGAGGAGTATGGCCTGCATCGGGCGGAAGCCAGAAAAACGAATGCGTTTGAACTCGCGAAGAATCCTGAGCCGGTCGATGAATGGCTCACGGCACGATTGAATGGGCAGTTAGTCAATTCGGAATGGGACGAGGAGTAATCTATGTCTAAAGGCTTGGCACGATAGAGATGTGAGGATCAGACCATGAGCCATGATGGATTGACGGCCATGCAACGATATTATAGGAAAAAGACTCCTGCTGAAAAGCTGAGAGCTGTGCAAATTACTAAACGCTATAAACAATCTCCGAAAGGCAAGGCCAGCCTGTCTCGCTATGTGGTCGGTCGGTCAGCGCGTATTACGGAATTAAAGAATGCTCCGTGCGTAGATTGTGGCGGAAGATTCCCGTCTGAGTGCATGGATTTCGATCACGTCAGAGGGAAAAAACGTAAAGACATATCCAAGATGATTACGTATTCCATTGAGACAATTCTTTTGGAGGTTTCGCTTTGTGAACTCGTATGTGCGAATTGTCATAGGATCCGAACAGTAAAAAGGAGAAAACACCTTGTCTAAATCTGATGTGTTCGAGAACGATTTGCTAAAACTAATTTTTAACGCCACGGCGATTGCCGACCTGGCGGAGAACGACGCGACGGCGCCTGCGACCACGTTGACCGTCGCGCTCCATACGGCGGATCCTGGCGAGGCGGGGACACAGGCCACGAATGAAACGGCCTACACCGGCTACGCCCGGCAGACCGTGGCGCGCACCACCGGCGGATGGACCGTGACGGCGAATAGCGTGAGTCCCGTGGCGAACATCGATTTCCCTGAGTGCACAGCGGTCCCAGGCGCGGCCATCACCCATGCCAGCGTGGGGACGGGCGTGACGAACAAAATGCTATATAGTGGTACTTTAAGTCCCTCAATAACAATGGCAGTCGGGGTCCTGCCAAGAATTAAGGCCTCGTCAACAATAACTGAGGATTAACAGCGACTTATGTATCTTGCTCGATCCATTGATAAACATAATGTACGGCGTTATAGTGGACCCTCACCACAACACGGGAGGGTCACCATGCGACAACTGTTTATCGGGCGGTGCGAGCAGTGCGAGCAACCCTTTGAAAAGTTCAGACGCGGCAATCAGCCGTATCGGTTCTGTTCACTGCGTTGTTCGTCTATTGCGACGAATAGGGCACGAGCGAAATCGCCAGAGGATCACGCACGGAGGCAGGCCGCTGCATCAAGGCGGTGGCGTGAACATCATCCCGAATATGTTTTAGAGCGGCGAACACGACGAATAGAGCGAGATCGCGACAAGATCAGGATGAGGCCGCCTCTCTCTGATGAGGAGAAGCAGACGATTGAAATGTTCTATGGTCAGGGGTTCTCATTCAAACAGATCGCAGTGAAACTGTCACCGCGCACAGGGAATACCATTGCCAATTATTTGCGTACAAAATTCACGATCCGTCCGCGTCCAGTGCCACGCGGAGCGAAGAGCCATGGCTGGAGGGGCGGGCGATGGAAGGATCAGCATGGCTATTGGTACATCAGGATTCCATCGACAGATCCGTTGATTGAGATGGGCGGAAAGGCTGGGATTGCGTATGAGCATCGCCTCGTGATGGCTCGTTCGCTGGGCCGTCCCTTATTGCCTACCGAATCCGTGCATCACGTCAATGGCGAGCGGGCCGACAATCGGCTGGAGAACCTGCAACTCCGGCAAGGCAAGCACGGAAAGCACATTGTCATGGCGTGCCTTGCGTGCGGGTCGCACCGAGTGGGACCTGTGGAAATCATGACCTTGACTGAGGATTAGGCATGCCAGTCCCGAACGCGGTGAAAAAGGAACTGGACGCGCTCCTCGATGCCGCCTGGGACGACTGGGTGAGCGGGAAGGCCGTGTCCGTAT
>ERZ1292629.1532-Hain-H43-01um-R1-1532-length-22052-cov-4_pt1 | contig 11975 bp, 11 predicted proteins | sample MGYA00564399_ERZ1292629 | MGnify/ENA primary metagenome ERZ1292629 (study PRJEB36523, sample SAMEA6512636) | groundwater metagenome | collected 2019-01-08 | study: AquaDiva: Metagenomics assemblies of 32 groundwater samples | reverse complement strand
CGGCCTGCACCAGCCCCAGATGCCGTTCAGGCAGGCAAAGGTCCGCATGCCGGGGCAAGGCGCCGAACACCGCAATGCCCGCCGCCGCCAGCCCGGCCCGCGCCAGCCGCTCATGGCGCGGGCTCGCCACGCGATTGAGGATGACGCCCGCAATCGTCACATCGGGATCGAAACGTGCAAAGCCGAGCGCCGTCGCCGCACAGGATTGCGCCTGTCCGGATATGTCGAGCACCAGCAGCACCGGCCAGCCCATGCGGCGCGCCACGTCGGCGGCGGTGCCATGGCCGGCCGCACCCCGACCCGCCACCCCGTCGAACAGGCCCATCGCCCCTTCGGCCACGATCATGTCGGCATCGCCGGCCTCGGCCGCCACCCGGTCCAGCAGCGCGCCGTCCATCGCCCAGCTGTCGAGGTTGGAGGACGGCCGACCACAGGCGGCGCGATGGAAGGCCGGGTCGATATAGTCCGGCCCGCATTTGAACGGCTGCACCGTCACGCCCGCTGCGCGCAGCGCGCGGAGCAGGCCGAGCGTGACGGTCGTCTTGCCGGTGCCCGATGCGGGCGCCGAAACGAGCAGGCCCGGCACCGTCACTCGGACGACCCGGCGTAGCGCGATCCGGCATGCTGCGGCCGGAAACGCCGGTCATAGCCTTGCGCATAGAGGCTGCTTTCGGCAAAATCCGCCGCGTCCAGCGCCGGGCCGACCAGGATGATGGCGGTGCGCTCAATGCTGCCCGCGACCGCTGCCTCGATCGACGAAAGGGTCGCCCGCACGATCCGCTGGTCGGGCCAGCTTGCCCGCCACACGACCGCGACCGGGCAGGATTGCCCATAGGCCGGCATGAGATCGGCCACCACCTGCGCCAGATTGTGGATCGACAGATGGATGGCCAGGGTCGCGCCCGTCACCGCAAAGTTGGTCAGGCTCTCGGCCGGCGGCATGGTGCTGGCGCGCCCCGGCGTGCGCGTGAGGACGAGCGACTGGGCCAGTTCAGGCAGCGTCAGCTCCACCTCCAGCGCGGCGGCCGCCGCAGCGAAGGCGGGCACGCCGGGGGTCACGGTGAAGGGGATGCCAAGCGCCCGGAGGCGGCGGATCTGCTCGCCCATGGCCGACCAGACCGACAGGTCGCCGGAATGGAGCCGCGCCACATCCTGCCCGGCGGCGTGGGCGGTGGTGATTTCCGCCATGATGGCGTCCAGGTCCATGGGCGCGGTGTTGACGATGCGCGCGCCAGGCGGGCAATGGCCCAGCAGCTCCGCCGGGACCAGCGACCCGGCGTAGAGGCATATCGGGCTGGCCGCGATCAGATCGCGGCCACGCAGGGTCAGCAGGTCGGGCGCGCCGGGACCAGCGCCGATGAAATGGACGGTCATGATGATGCTCCTTGAGCGATGGCGCAGGTCGCCATGCGATCGGGGGAAAGGCTGCGGGCGGCGCGCAGGCGGGCGCCTTCCCCCGCGCCGGCCAGGGCACAGGCCTCGGCGACGCTGCCGTTGCCACGCGCGGCCAGCGAGGCCGCCGACCGGGTGATGGTGGGCAGGGCTGCGAGGCGATCCGCCGCAATGGGATGAGCGGCAGGGCCAGTTGCGCGGCGAGTTCCGCCAGTCCCCCGGCCTTGTCCGCCGGGGTGGCGAGATGGGTGACATCCCGTCCGCCGCCGGCCGCCACCAGCGCCGCGCGCAGGGACGCGGTGGTCGCGCCGGCACGGAAACCGAAGCCCGCGACGATCATAGCGTGACGCTCCACTGCACCACCGGATAGCGCGACCGCCAGCCATGGCGATTGCCGAGCGGCGCGGCGTCGGCCAGTTCGATGCGCAGCAGGCTGCCGCCCCGCCGCCCGTGCCAGAGCGCCAGCAGCGCCTCCGACTCCAATGTCACGGCATTGGCGACCAGCCGCGTGCCGGGTGGCAGCAGCGCCTCCAGTCGTTCCAGCAGCGCCTGCGACAGACCGCCACCGATGAAGACCGCCTGCGGCATCAAGCCATCGGGCAACATGTCCGGCGCGCGACCGATCATCAGTTCCAGCCGATCCACGCCCAGCGCACGGGCATTGGCGCGGGCCCGGTCCGCGCGGGCCGGATCGGCCTCCACCGCGCAGGCGCGATTGGCGGGATGGGCCAGCAGCCATTCGATCGCGATCGATCCCGACCCCGCACCAATGTCCCACAGATAGTCCCCCGGCCGGGGCGCCAGCGCCGACAGGGTCAGGGCGCGCACCGGCGCCTTAGTGATCTGTCCGTCATGGTCGAACAGCGCGTCGGGACGACCGCTGGCGACGGTCAGGACGGGGCCGTCACCGGCGACCTCCAGCCCGACCGCCACGGGATGAACGATGTCGGGCAGTATCGTCGCCCCCGCCTCGATCGACCGGATCCGTTCGCGCGGGCCGCCGAGGCTTTCCAGCACATGCAGGCGCGACGCGCCAAATCCCCTGGCCGACAACCAGGCGCCAAGCCCGGCCACCGCCGCCCCGTCGCGCAGCAGCAGCAGCGCCCGCGCGCCGGGCGCAAGGTGCGGGCGCAGCCGTTCCAGCGGCGCGGCATGCAGGCCCAGGCACGCGACATCCTGTATCGCCCAGCCCAGCCGCGCCGCCGCCAGCCCGAAGGTGGAGGGCGCGGGATGCGCGCACCATTCATGGGCCGCCAGATGGCGCGCGATGCTGCTGCCCGCGCCGAACCAGAAGGGGTCACCCGACGCCACTACCACCACCGGCCGGCCACGATGCGCCAGCAGCCGCGCGATCCCGCCCGCGAAGGGCACTGGCCATTCGACCATCGGCGCGCTAATCCCGCCCAGCAGCGCAAGGTGCCGGGCCGGCCCCATGACCAGGTCCGCCGCCGCCAGTGCCGCGCGGCTTGCCGCAGACAGGCCGTCCATCCCGTCCTCGCCGATGCCGACGATCGTCAACCAGGGGGGAGAATTCATGTCATCCATGCCCAACATCCTGCTGCTGGGCGGCACGACGGAGGCAAGCGCGCTGGCGGCCTTGCTGGCGGCGCGCGGCATCCGCGCGACCTTCAGCTATGCCGGACGCACGGCCAGCCCGCGGACACAACCCCTGCCCGTGCGGGTCGGCGGCTTTGGCGGGGTGGCGGGACTGGTCGCGCATCTGCGCACGGAAGGCATTACCCATCTGGTTGACGCCACCCATCCCTTTGCCGCGACGATGAGCGCCCATGCGGTGGCGGCTGCGCATGGAGTGGGAATCGCCCATGCTGCGCTGACCCGTGCGCCCTGGACGCCCGTCCCCGGCGATCGCTGGACCACGGTGCCGGACATGGCAGCGGCGGTGGCCGCACTCGACGGCCCGCCTCAGCGGATCATGCTGGCCCTGGGGCGCATGCATGTGGAGCACTTCGCCGCCCAGCCCCAGCATCATTATCTGCTGCGCTTCGTCGATGCGCCGGATGCGGTGCCGCCCCTGCCCGATCATGCCCTGATCGTGGATCGCGGCCCGTTCACGGTGGCGGACGATACAAGCCTGCTGCGGGATCATCGCATCGATCTGATCGTCGCCAAGAATGCCGGTGGCACGGGCGCAGCCGCCAAGCTGGACGCCGCGCGCGCGCTGGGCCTGCGCGTGCTGATGATCGACCGGCCGCCGCTGCCCGATCGGCGGGAATTCCACCGGCCCGAGGATGTGCTCGACTGGATCGCTCATCCCGCCGCCTCGTCGGGGATGCCGCGCGGCGTGTAGAGGATCGGCCCGCGCGCGCGCCCGATGATGCGGGTCCGGCTCGATCCGACGATCACCATGGTGCGCATGTCCGCCATGTCCGCCCGCGCCTGCCCCAGCGGCACGATATGCAATGTCTCCTGCGCGGTGGTGACGGCGCGGGCGAAGAGGATCGGGCGCGCGTCGCCACAAAGTTCCCGCAACAGCGCCAGCGTGCGCACGAACCCTTCCGGCCGGGACGCCGAGCGGGGATTGTAGAAGGCCATGGCGAAATCCGCCTCCGCCGCCAGCCGCAGCCGCTTTTCGATCAGAGCCCAGGGCTTGAGATTGTCCGACAGGTTGATCGCACAGAAATCATGGCCAAGCGGCGCGCCCGCACGCGCCGCAGCAGCCAGCATCGCGGTGATGCCGGGCAGCACGCGAATATCGATGTCGCGCCAGGGAGCGGGGCCGCCCTCCAGCGCCTCGAACAGGGCGGACGCCATGGCAAAGACGCCCGGATCACCCGAGGAGACGACGACGACCCGCCGCCCATGCGCCGCCAGCTCCAGCGCATGGGCCGCCCGGTCCAGTTCCACCCGATTGTCCGAAGGATGCAAAGCCAGCCCCGCACGTGGCGCGACCCGCGCGACATAGGGGATATAGCCCACCACGTCGGTCGCGGCAGCCAGCGCGGCGTCGACCTCCGGCGTCACCAGCGCCTCGTCCCCCGGCCCGAGCCCCGCGATCGCGATCCAGCCCCCCGCTCCCGCCGCAAGACTCATGGCCGACGCCCCTGACCGTGGATCAGCAGGATCGAGAAATAGGGCGTGACCCTGTCGACATCGGCCAGCCGGGTCACGCGCTGTTCCGGCATGGCGGCATGTTCGACCAGCCATGCTTCATCGCTGCGCCCGGCCGCCGCCACCGCGCGGCGCAGCTTGGCGAGGTGCCGGCCGATCTTCATCACCCCCAGCGCGTCGGTATCGCGGCACCTGCGGCGGCGTCTCTTACCGCAGTCGTCGGTATCGCGGATGCGGCGGACCAGTTCCTCTTCCGGCAGCGTCGCCATCGCGACGGTCAGCACATCGTCACCCCAGGTGATCGGCAGGCCGGTCGCATTCCACGCGCCCGACATGCCCATGATGCCGGGGACCACCTCGACCGGGACCAGCCCCGCCAACCGACTGTGCAGATGCATGAAGGAGCCGTAGAAAAAGGGGTCGCCCTCGCACAAGACGACCACATCCTCGCCCGCCTCCGCGATCGCCAGCAGCCGACCGGTGCAGTCGGCATAGAAGGCGGCAAGACAGTCGTTATAGCGCGGATCGGTGAGCGGAATTTCGGTCGTCACCGGATATTCCATCGCCAGTTCGATCGCATCGTCCCGCAACATGCCCTGCGCGATGCGGCGCGCCTGCCCCGGCCGGCCAGCCTTGCGGAAATAGGCGACATGCCGCCCGCTCCGCACCAGCCGGTCGGCGCGCACGCTCAGCAAGTCCTGCGCGCCAGGGCCAAGGCCCACGCCATAGACGGTGCCGCTCATTCCGCGCGGCTCGCCAGCGCATTGATCGCCGCGACCGTGATCGCGCTGCCACCCAGCCGCCCGTCAACGACGCAGCAGGGCACGGGCTGCGCCGCCCACAGTGCCGCCTTGGATTCCGCCGCACCGACGAAGCCGACCGGGCAGCCGATGATCGCCGCGGGACGCGGACAGGCCGAATCTTCCAGCATGTCGAGCAGGTGGAACAGCGCCGTGGGCGCATTGCCGATGGCAACCAGTGCCCCGGCAAGATGCGGCCGCCACAATTCCAGCGCGGCGGCGGATCGGGTATTGCCCATCGCCCGCGCCATGTCCGGCACGGCGGTGTCGTGCAGGGTGCAGAGCACGGCATTGTCGGCGGGCAGGCGCGCGCGCGTGACCCCTTCCGACACCATGCGCGCATCGCACAGCACCGGTGCCCCTGTGGCCAGGGCCTGCCGCGCCGCCGCTGCAAAGCCCGGCGAAAAGCGGATATGGGCCGCCAGGTCCACCATGCCTGCGGCATGGATCATGCGCACGGCGACCGGCTCCTCCTCGGCAGCAAAGCGCCCGAGGTCGGCTTCGGCGCGGATGGTGGCGAAGGACTGGCGATAGATCGCCGCGCCATCCCTCTCATAATCATGGGGCATCAACAGGCTCCGAAATGGGCAAGAAGGTCGGTGGCGGTGAGGTCAGGACGGACGGGCGCCGATCCTGCGCGGGCATGGAAGGCAAGGTCGTAGCGCCCGTCCCGCCCCGTCAGCACGACATCGGCCGGCATCGAACTGGCGCAGCCCTTGGCGCAGCCGGAGACATGAAGGCGGCCCGCCACATGGGGCGCCAGCCGGCGGGCGAGGTCGCGCGTCTCCACGCTCGCCTGCGGACAGGCAGGCGCGCCGGGGCAAGCCTCCACATGGATCAGCGGGTCGGCAGCGTCTGCGCACAGGCCGGGCAGTTGCCCTTCGGCCAGCAGCATGCGCCACGGGGTCAGCCGCATGGCCGGCGCGTCGAGAAGATGCCGCGCGTCGATCCGGCCGAAGGGGAGACCATAGGCCATGCCGCCATCCCATGCGCCGGGGACCAGTCGCGGGCGCGGCGACGCGGCCTCTGCCCTGCCCGTTGCCCAATCCGGCAGGGGCGCATCATGCCGGGCCATGCGCCCCGCGCGCGCGCCGTCGCTCTCCACGAACCATCGGGCGAACGCGAGCAGCGCGTCCACTTCGCCGCCGCTGTCCACCGGCACGCCTTGTGCCCGCCCCTCCGCACGCAAGATCAGGCCACCATCGCGCGCCCGCTCGATGCGAAAATCCCCCGCTTCGCCCGACAGGAGCGGTGCAGCGCCGGCATCGATCACGAAGCCCATCTTGCCCGGCAAGTCCGGTAGTTCGTCCAGGCGATCGAGCAACTGGCTGGCGATGCGATGGCTGTCGTCGCCTTCGCGCCAGTCCGGTGCGATCATCAGCATGCGCGCGCCCTCGCGCCGGGCATCGCGGTCCACCAGGCCAAGGTCGAGCAGCCGGTCGAGCAAGGGGCGCCAGCTATCGTCGCGCACGCCGCGGATCTGGAGGTTGGCGCGCCGGGTCATGTCGATCAGGCCGTTGCCATGGGCGATCGCCGCTTCGCCCAGCCCGGCCATATCGTCGGCCGAAAGACGGCCGAGGCGCGGCTTCACGCGCACGATCAGCCCGTCGCCCGCCGCCATCGGGCGCCAGGCATCGGGACACCAGCCCCGAACGGCCGGCCCGTGGGCCACCGCATGGTTCGCGGTCGCCCTATCCCTGCCCGCGCCGGTCTGGCTCACAGGCAAATCCTCCGCGCGCCGGGACGCAACCAGGCGGGGCTTGCCGGCATCGCCGGTCGGCGCGAGGTGGCAGGCAGGCGCGACAGGCGCCCGACACCACGCGGCCGTGCAGCCCCAGCCACACGCTTCGCCGCCCAGACGGAAGAGAGACCGTGCCATGACCAATCCCTGGGTCAGGACAAGAGCGACCGAAACGCCGGCAGGTCTCCTGGCTCGCGGGTCGTTGCGGGATGCACGCCTTCCCGGACGCTCTGTCCAGTGGCTGCCCTCACGGGCTCGTGCATCGCGCTATCCGCTTACAGTTGCAGGGACAGCCACGGAATAAGGGGCCAGGCCCCCGCACCGCATTCCCGATTAAGTTCCTTGCGGAACACCGGCGTCAGTTATGCAATGCACCAGCATGAACCGGCGCATCGGTGATGCCCTAGTCGAAACATCGGGCTTCGCCAAGACGCGGAATGTAGATCGGCAGGACCGCCCGGACGCATATCCGCCCCGGCTCAGGACATCGGCGCAATCCTGCCGGTCGCCAGCAGCGCGAAGAGGCATGAGGCCAATATCAGGCGATATAGGACGAAGGGCAGATAGCTGCGGCTGCTGACCAGTTTCAGGAAGGCGACGATCACGCCATAGCCGACGGCGAAGGCGATCAGCGTCGCCAGCAATGTCGGCCCCAGGCCGATGCCGCCCGCTTGCCCCCAGCTTTTCCAGAGCTGGTAGAAACCCGACCCCAGCACCGCCGGAACCGCCAGCAGGAAGGAATAGCGGGCCGCCGCCTCGCGCGTGTAGCCGAGCATCAGCCCCGCCGTGATGGTCCCGCCAGACCGCGACACGCCGGGGATCAGCGCCATCGCCTGCGCCAGTCCCAGGACCATTCCATGGCCAAGGCTCAACTGCTCGAGTTTCCGCACTTTCGCCCCGAACCGGTCCGCCAGCCCCAGTGCAACGCCGAAGATCAGCAGCGTCGACGCGGTGAAATAGAGATTGCGCAGCGAATGCTCGATCGCATGCTGGAACGCCAGGCCCAGCACGACGATCGGCACCGTCCCGAGCAGGACCAGCCAGCCCATGCGGACATCACCGGGCTTGCCCTGCGGGCCAGGCCGGAAGGACCGCAGCCAGGCCCAGGCGATGCGGGCGATGTCGTGCCGGAAATAGAGCAGTACCGCCGCCTCCGTCCCGATCTGGGTGATCGCGGTGAACGCCGCCCCCGGATCCTTGCCGGATCCCAGGAACAGGCCGGCAATCCGCAGATGTGCGCTCGACGAGACGGGAAGAAATTCGGTAAGTCCCTGCAACAGGCCGAGACATGCCGCTTCGAACCAGAGTGCGGGATCGTCCATGGGCCGCTGCTCTCACATGAAAAAATGCGCCGGGGCAAGCCCCCTGGGCGCAGGCCCGCCGGACCAGCGCCCGCTGCGGCTCAGGCCTGCCGGACCGCGGGAAAGGCCTCCGCGCCATTTTGCCGCGGCCCGATCTTGCGGTCCCACAGATCGGCATAGAGCGCTTCGAGCCGCTCGTTCATCGACGACACGCTCCAGGGGCTGAGGTCGATGCCCCGCACCCCTTGTTCCAGCCGTTCGGACGTCGGCTCATGGCTCAGCACCAGATTGATCGGCCGCTCCATCGCCTCCACCGTGTCGACGCGAAAGCCGGTGACGTCATTCTGGACGATGAAATCGATGCCCGGCAGGTCGGTGGCGATGATCGGCTTGCCGCCCAGCGCATATTGGACGATCACGCGCGGCAAGCCTTCACGTTCGGACGACAGGATGCACAGCTGTGCGGTCTTGATCCAGCGCGCGATATCCTTGCGGAAACCGATCACCCGAACATGGCCGGCCAGACCCAGCGCATCGATCCGCGCACGGATCGCCGGTTCGAGCGGCCCAGCCCCGGCCAGCAGCAGACAGGCCCGCGGATTGGCGGCGACGATCCGCGCGAAGATGTCGAGGAACTCGACATGGCGCTTGCGCTCCTCGAACGCCGCCACCATCAGCATCAACTGCGCGTCCGCCCATCCCATCACCGGCGCCTCGGCCATCAAGGCCAGTTCCGCCTCGCTCAGCGGCTGGGCCTGCTGGAACGCGGCCACGTCCATGCCGCTGGGAATGACATGATGCCGGTCCTCGTCGCCGATCCGGTTGACCAGGCATTCGGTCTTCATGCCCGCGCTGACGTCCACGAATGCGTCGGTCACCGGCGACAGCATCTTCTCGCACGCCAGATAGATGCGCCGTTCCATCGGCCCGACATTCAGGAAGGGCAGGATATGGACGCCATGGACGATGATCGGCGATTGCGAGAACATGGCTGCCAGCCGCCCGACGAACCCGGCCTTGCTGGTATGGGTATGGACGATGTCGGGGCGGATCTTGCGCAGGCGCAGCCCCATGTCGAGCAGCGCCTGCAGATCCTTGACCGGGCTGACCTCGCGCACCAGCGCATCGATGCAGATGGGCCGGACGTCGGGATGCAGGCGTCCCAATATGTCCGCATGATTTTCCCGGCCATACATCAGATAGACCTCATGCCCCTGCTCGGCCTGGCCGTTGCAGGAATAGAGGGTGTTTTCGTCGGCGCCGCCCCGGATGAACCGCGTGATGATGTGTACGATCTTCATATAGCCCCCGCTCAACAGCATTCGACGGAACGGCTATTTGATTCGCAATGATTCGTAAATATCAATCAAGTTGATTTCTATCGTTGACGATCGGATACGAACGCGTATGCTCAATCTCGTCATGGAAGGGAGAGAGGAATTGCGCTGCATTCACGCGACGGCGTTCGGATGCGGCGCAATTCTGCGATTTCGTCCCGCAAATCAGGAAACCCCACGCGCCGCCGCGCCATGAATTCATGACAAAATCACATATCTGACAGGAATCGAGGGATTACGCATGAACATAGCGGTAGTCGGGCTGGGCTATGTCGGCCTTTCAAATGCAGTTCTGCTTGCTCAGCATAATCATGTCATTGCCGTCGATGTCGCTGCGGACCGTGTCGATGCGGTCAATGCGCGCCGATGCCCAATCGTCGATGCCGATCTCGAAGACTATCTGCAGACCCGCGACCTGGACCTGTCGGCCACGCTGGACCTCGACCAGGCCTGTGCCGGCGCGGATTTCGTCCTTGTCGCCACGCCGACAAATTATGACCCGACCACCAACTATTTCGACACCTCCAGCGTGGAGGCGGTCATCGCCCAGGTCACGCGGATCAACCCGCAGGCGATCATCATCATCAAGTCGACCATCCCGGTCGGCTTCACCCAGGCGATGCGCGACAGGTTCGGCACCGACAACATCATCTTCTCGCCGGAATTCCTGCGCGAAGGGAAAGCGCTGCACGACAATCTCCATCCCTCGCGGATCGTCGTGGGCGAAAAATCGATGCTGGGCCAGGTCATCAGCCAGTTGCTGCGCCAGGGCGCCATCCGCCAGGATATCGAAACGGTGCTGACCGATCCGGCCGAGGCGGAGGCGATCAAGCTGTTCGCCAACACCTATCTCGCGATGCGCGTCGCCTTCTTCAACGAACTGGACAGCTACGCCCTGCACCGCGGCCTGGAAACCCGCCAGATCATCGACGGCATCAGCCTCGATCCGCGGATCGGCAACCATTATAATAATCCGTCCTTCGGCTATGGCGGCTATTGCCTGCCCAAGGATACCAAGCAGTTGCTCGCCAATTACAGCGACGTGCCGCAGAACATGATCACCGCGATCGTCGACGCCAATCGCACCCGCAAGGATTTCCTGGCCGATCAGATCATCGCCATGCAGCCGCGCGCGGTCGGCATCTACCGGCTCGTCATGAAGGCCAGTTCCGACAATTTCCGCCAGAGCGCGATCCAGGGGATCATGAAGCGGATCAAGGCCAAGGGGATAGAGGTCGTGATCTACGAACCGACTTTGGGCGCCGCCGATTTCTTCGGATCGCAGGTTCTGGCCGACCTCGATGAATTCAAGTCACGATGCAGCGTGATCATCGCCAATCGCAAGTCACCGAACCTCGCCGATGTCGAGGAAAAGATATTCACCCGCGACATCTACGGAGTTGATTGATGAAAACCGTTCTCGTCACCGGCTCTTCCGGGTTCATTGGCTATCATCTGTGCCATCGCCTGCTCCAGGACGGATTTCATGTCATCGGCATCGATAATCTTTCGGATTATTACGATGTCGGCCTCAAGCAGCGCCGCCAGTCTCTGCTGCTGCAAAACCCCCATTTCACGGTGGTGAACCAGTCGATCGAAACCCCGTCGCTGCTGATGGACCTGTTCCGCGACCATCGCCCCGACCTGGTCGTCCATCTCGCCGCGCAGGCGGGCGTGCGCTATTCGATCGAAAATCCGCGCAGCTATCTGGAAAGCAATCTGGTCGGCACGTTCGAACTGCTTGAAGCCGCGCGCGCCTTCCCGCCACAGCATCTGCTACTGGCCTCCACCTCATCGGTCTATGGCGCCAACGACGCCATGCCCTATCGCGAAACTGACAAGGCCGACCATCAGCTGAGCTTTTACGCCGCCACCAAGAAGGCGACCGAGGCGATGGCGCACAGCTATGCCCATCTGTTCGGCCTGCCGACCACCATGTTCCGCTTCTTCACCGTCTACGGCCCCTGGGGCCGTCCCGACATGGCACTGTTCAAATTTACGAAGGCGATCCTGCGGAACGAGCCGATCGACGTCTATAATCATGGCGATATGCGGCGGGACTTCACCTATATCGACGATCTGGTCCAGGGCATCCGCCTGCTGCTCGACGCGATCCCGCAACAGGGCCCGGACAAGGACGTTCAGGCCCCGCAGAGCGAAGTTGACAGCCAGTCGCCGGTCGCGCCGTTCCGCGTCGTCAATATCGGCAATTCCCAGGCGGTGCAGCTCACCGACTTCATCGCCGCGATCGAGGAGGCCACCGGGCGGGACGCCATCCGCAACCTCATGCCGATGCAGGCAGGCGACGTGCCGGCGACCTGGGCGGATGCCAGCC
>ERZ1292629.3554-Hain-H43-01um-R1-3554-length-11980-cov-6_pt1 | contig 11980 bp, 12 predicted proteins | sample MGYA00564399_ERZ1292629 | MGnify/ENA primary metagenome ERZ1292629 (study PRJEB36523, sample SAMEA6512636) | groundwater metagenome | collected 2019-01-08 | study: AquaDiva: Metagenomics assemblies of 32 groundwater samples | reverse complement strand
TGCCGCAGACAGTAGGCGGTTCAGAGATTGTCGTCAAAGATTTCATCGGTAAAGGAGCAGTCAAAGAGGCAGAGGCAAAGCAAGAAGCCGCTCGCGCTGAACGCAAAGCAAAACAAGCAGAATTCGAGAAGAAGAACCGGGACACCCGCCTTGCTCAGAAGAAGTACCGCCAAGGCAAGGAGATCGTCACCGCCAAAAACTTGATCGACAAATACGTTGCCGATGGTCACGAACTCAGAAAGGTGCAAAGCGGAGCCGTCCCTGTCTATCAACTTGAAAAAGGGAAGTCTGGAATTCGCCTCAAAGGAACTGATGAAGTCGCTTATGCGAAAGAGAGAATCGAAGAGAGTAAAAGGCAAGCGAAGTCTGAAACCGGCTTACAGGGAACCGACCCCAAGCCAGAATACGATCCAGCGAAACTCGACCCCGAAAAACTCAGAAAATTCCAGTCTCTTCTCGATGAGACGGGGTGGAATCTCAAAGTCGTTGGCCAGGGTGGAGCACTCTTATCGAAAACATCCATTGAAGGAGCAATCAACGACTGGAAGAGGGATAACGGCAAGGAATTTTCTTGGCGTGCTCAAGCCTTATTCAAATCGTTGGATGAAGCCTATTCAACCGGCATTACTGAAGTGCGTCCAAGCCCCGGTGAGCCGCACGTCGAAGTTAAGACGGACGATCTGCTTGAAGGTCGAATGGAACGCGAGGGGATGCAAGGCGAAGCAACCCCCAAGCCCGGAGAAGCGGGATACGAAGTAAAGCCCGGCGAGCAGGCCAACATGTTCAAAGGCAGGAATGAACCAGCCTATCAAGCGAAAGTCCCGACGAAAGTCGAGGCACGTCCGACAAAGGGAGCCGAAGGAGCCCCACTGTTCACGAAAGAAAGTCCGAGGGAAGAAGGTCTATTCCCCACCACTGGTACAGGAGTAAAGCCAGGAGAAGAGACGCGTTCAGAAATCCCACCTGTTCAGGAAGGGCGAACAGAGCGGAAGGTTGAACAAGGTGTTCCCGAGGCGGAAATTCAAGACGTTGGCGAGAAGATCGGCGGGGCCAGAAAGGATATGTGGGCTGGACGCGCTCTTTCGGTTGAAGACACCAAGAACATGACCGATAGGGAAATCATCGACCTTGTGAAAAAGGATCAGGTATTCCCGAAGCCCGACTATCAACAGATTGCAGACGGATTCAACGAAGCCCGCGGCAAAGAGATTGACGAGAAGAAACAGGGATTCTCTGCCGACGTGAAGCGAATCGACATCGGGGCTGGAATCGCCCTGACGGTAAAGAAGGTCAGAGATTCGATTACCCAACCCAATCCTCAGTGGAGCCGCGAAGACGTGGCGGACTACATCACGGCGACAGGGATGGTTCGCGATGCGTTGAAGGGAAAGGTCGAGCGTCACGCCATGCTGAACGACATTGTACAGGAGGTTTTCGGGCAAGACATTTTGACCGGCGAAGGTTACATGAGGCGCTGGAACCAGAAGTCCGCGAACTACAAGTACCTTAACATTCTCGGTAATAAGTTTGCACGAACGATTCAGATAACCGATAGGGACTTTGCCAAAAACTTGGCAGAGGCGACAAAGACCGGATTTCCAGCAAAGCAAGAAATCTGGCAACGTGAATACTCAGTTGTCCCGAAGCAGGATCTAACTATCAGCGATACAGCCTATCGCTGGAACGATCAACACCAGAAAGAACAAGTCTTTGTTGTCAATTCACCTGATGAGTATAGCCGGTGGATTTTTGAATCTACCGACAGAGCGGAAGCGCAGAAGTTCATTGACAACCAGAAGTCGGCCCTGCTTATGCGGGGCAACAAGATCATCGAGAGTTTTGAGTCTGAAGAAGCAGCGATAGACGCAGCTCGCGCTGCATACGAAAAAGCACACCCAAAGACCGATCGTACTGATCCAACCCCGAAGCTGAGCGAAATCAAGCGCACGGGAACGGATTATCGCGGTGGCAAAGATGTAACAGCAGACCAATTCAGAGAGAAATTCAGATTCCGAGGGGTAGAATTCGGACTCTGGGAAGATCAAGCAGACCGGCAGGCCGCAATCAATCACGGCTACGATGCCCTCGCAGACCTAGCGGATGCCCTCGGAATTCCAGAGAAAGCCATCTCTCTCGATGGAGAACTTGGACTTGCTTTCGGAGCCAGAGGACGAGGCGGAGCCGCAGCGCACTACGAAGTCTCGAAGGTTGTTATCAACCTCACCAAGACAAGCGGTGCAGGTTCAGTAGCGCACGAATGGGCGCACGCAATGGACGATTATTTCTATCGTCAATCGGGAGCCGGGAAGACCAAAAACCCATTTATCTCAGAGGGTAAAGTTCAAGGCGGCAGCAAGTTACGGCCAGAGATTGCGAAGGCGTTTGAATCTATTCGGGACGCCATTAACTATCGAAGACTCACGCAATCTGAGCAGGTAGAGGCGATTACCAAAGACATCGCCAAGAACAAGAGGAATATCGAATCCTGGCTGAAGGCTGTCAAGACCGAACTCAAGACCCCCGATGCAGACGGGGCAGAGTTTGACAGACTCGCAAAGAACGTGGTGGATAGCGCCGGAGATGGCAAGGATGAATTCGGGGCATTGCTGAACTGGATGAAAGAGAAGCAAGGCCGACTACCATCGCACGACAATCGCGTCGGCACGTTCAATTCTCTTGATTGGCGCAATCGTTACGGTAAACGACTGCAAGAAGTTACATCGAAGGAACTCCCAGGCCCACGCGTTCAAAGTGATTTCGTTGCGAAGTCTGTAGCAAAAGGTGATTATTGGGCGCGTCAACACGAACTCTTCGCTCGCGCTTTTGAATCATGGGTGTACGATAAGATCACTGGAGAAGGAAAGCAGAGCGACTACCTGGTGCATCCAGCCAAAGCCCCGAAGGAAGTTACCAATCCCCGCTGGCCTTATCCCGCAGGTGCAGAACGCAAGAGCATGGACGCAGCGTTTGATGGGTTTGTAAACGTGCTCAAGACGAAGGAAACAGACAAGGGAATCAGCCTCTTTGGTCTCGCCCCCTCAGTAGGTATCGCCGCAATCAACGCGGCTCCATGGCTTGACGACGACACCAAGAAGAGACTCACCGCTATTCTCGGCCCTTTAGCCTTACTAGGAATTGCTTACGCAGGAGTAAAAGCAGGACAACTAGGACCTAAAGCCCTAGGAGCACTGAAGGAGATTGAATCAGGAGTTGCCGCTAAAGGACTCTCAGCCAAAGCATCAGCGAAAGAGTTCTCAGTACAACTAGCAGATTATCTCAAGACTGAAGGGAAGGGACTGTCAGAGGTTGAAAAGAGGGAAATGGGGAAACTGGCCGATGAGAGGCGCCTTGCCGCTGCGATGGAAAGAAAGCAAACACCGCAAGTGGTAGGATCGGTAACTGCGCCAGCCAAACCTACGGTAGTCTTGACAGGCAAGGAACTGCGAGAGCGCAACGATACCACGGTGAACGCTATTGTCGAGAAAGCAAGGGAAAAAACCGCCGAGAGATTGAAGGGAAGGGTACTCTCAGCCAAAGAGATGCCGTCCAAGACTCTCCTAGCCTCATTGAAGGAGAAAATTCCTCAGTACCGGATCGACGCATTCCGTGAAGGACTCACGGGAATGGATGTGATCGAGCGCGTCCGCGAGCGCCTGATTGACGAACTCTCCACCGCTCAACAGTATTCGAAGTTCTCCGATGCACGGAAGGCGAAAGCCTTTGCCCGGTTCCAAACAGGTGTAGTCTCAGGCTGGCTCCATCAACTCGAAATTCAGCAGAAGAGGGTAGGGATAGCCCAGAGAGTCGCTGCACGTCGCTATGAGATTGCAAACGACCTTGCCGATAGGATATTCGACAAGAATCTTCCCAAACCATTGCAGGAAGAGTTACTGCAAACCGCACAGCGTTACCGGGTCAACTCTGACAACCAGGGGAAAGCATTGGTCGGGTTCAAGTCTCGTGTGGCAGTTATGGCAGATTCCTACGGTGCAGCCGGCGGAGAACTCGCCAACCGAATGTATCAGGGGGACATCACCCGCAATCACTTCATGGAAACAGGTTACGACGCTGTAGGGAAGATCAGGGACGTGTACGACGGTATCGACAACCCCTTCGAGCGCCAAAGAATCAGCAATGCGGTAATCAACGCCCTCGAAGATCGGAAGAATCCAGACAGACACCTTGAATCACCAAAGGCCAAAGAGGTTTACAAGATTGCGAAGGAATTGCTCGATGGGTTCAAAGCCGAAATGAAAACAAGGGGTTATGCGACCCGTGAGGACTACTTCACCCACATCAAAGACGTGGATGTTATCGACCAGGTGCTCAACGATGTTCTCGATCCAAAGCAGGAGAGTGTTGGCGGCTTGAATCAGATCATCACAGACAAGTCGAGATTCTTGAAACCCCGTTCGGATGCTGATATTGAGATCAGGCGGGACCTGCCGTACGTCCTTTCCACCTACGTACGATCGGTGTCAAAGGAACTCGCTTACCGGGATGGAGTAGACTACTACTACTCGCAATTCCAGAAGGATATTCCGGTTGCCTTGAGACGCAACAGCACAGGTCGGGCAGTGGACTTTATGAAGAACGTTCTTGACCCGAAGAAGGGCCGGGGGACGGCAATGCAGGTGATGAACTGGGTTCGGAACCAGATGTATCGCAACTTCCTGGGGATGAATTTCAAAGCATCATTGCAAAACCTTACCCAGCCGGAATTCGCACGATGGAGGTGGTCGCCGGAAGCTGACGCGCTGAGAAAGGAAGTCTGGAGCAAGCGCAAGGAACTCACCGGCTCAATCGCAGACGCTATTGATGTCACGTCACAGGAAACCCCAAGATTCCTAGAACTGATGAAGGAGGCAGGAAAAGAAAAGAAGGAACCTGTCTCTGAGAAGTTCAACGAGATTGACACCTTCCAGCGTTCTGAGCGCCGGAATTGGAGTATTGTAGAGATGGGTTCAATCTTCAACAGTGCGATGAAGGAGAAATCCTACGCAGACGCATTGAAGAACTCGGGCGGAGACGAACTGAAGGCGGTCGGCAAGGTCCTCGAAGACCAAACCGCTTTTGACCGCGCCGTGAGAGAGGCGGCGGTAACATCTGCGGAGACTCAGGTTGCAGCAGCCCCTTCAATGCGCGGAGAATACTACGACCATCCGTTGACTCGTATCGCCGGGATGTTCACAGCCTTCAAGACCCGTCAGTTGCAGATTCTTGGTCAGACACTTGGACGCCAGGAGGGTATCAACGGGGCAAGGGCGAAGACGATCCTACGGAGAGGACTCAGCAATGATGTTGCCCCGGTTGAAGTGTTACGGGAAGTCGAGACAAACCGGGTTGCAATGGAGAAGATGCTCAAAGACGCTAAGACGCACAAGGAGGATTTGGGTCTTTCGTACGACCAGGTTCAGGAATACGTTGATTACCTGAAATCGCAGGAGAAAGACCTCAACGGAATCATCGCCCAACTCGAACCGGCGGGGGGTAGCACAGCTCGACGGTATGCAATGGTTGGCCGTTATGCGGCGAAGGTGGCCGGTATCTCAATGTTCTTCAGCGTCCTGTGGGACTTGGTAGATTCGGCTGTTGGGGACAAAGACACAGAAAAGAACATCCTGTCAGATGCAATGTGGAAAGCGTTCTGGGATATAAGTCCGTGGCCGGTCTACGGTGCGAATCCACAGAAGTTCTTTGTCAGTCCGGTAACGCCAAACCTTGAGCACGCATCAGTCTACGGGAAGTTCTCGGGACGTGGACTAGCGAGAGATGTAGTCAGTTACGGGTTTAACGCGGTTCCATTTGGCGGACTTATTGATCGAGCGACGGGTAAGAGGATTTCAAAAGCTGTGGTTGATATTGTCGCGCCACGAAAGAAGCAATCAAAACTTCGGTGATGGGAACCTCTGGTTGATCCGTAGGACAGCCCATGTGAATCCAAGAAAATAGGCCCAAGACAAAGGCAGGGCAAGCAACCACTGAAGCCACGGAGACTCCCAGAGCAAGCCGAAGAGAAGTTGGCCCACGATTCCAATGGAGAACCACAATATGGCGAGGATTGTAAATAGGATGTTTCGCGTAGTCATAAAGGAGTATTTCGTTGACCGTTCCATCATCTCTACTCCGACGCTTTGAGTTGGATGTTCGTAACAGAAACGGTAGAAGTGAACCTTGTCGGATTGGGGTAAGTCCGTCTCAAAAAGATTTTCAAACTAAAGGCGATTGGTTGGTTCTTGTAGACGACTTGAGGTATCTCGACAACTTCAGAGACAAGAGGAGAAAGTGTGGTTTGCCTAAGCATAGTCGAACCGATGTAAGCCTTAACATAACTATCCCCCTTCACGTTTTGGCAAAAGACGGTGTAGGTCAGGGTAGCTTTTGTCGCCCGTCGCAGATCGTGACTGACTGTGTTTACGATTTCAAAACTACTGCCAGATTCATAGTCATACAAACCAAACTCATGGTCGAAGGAAAATGATCCAGTTGAAGCGGAAAAGTGTGAAGGGGTGCCGTGCCGAGTCCAGGAGGTTGATGTTGGGACGTATGAGTAATCAAACTTTTGGACAGGAGGCGCTTCCGTCGGCGCGGGCTTCTCGACTGGAGCCGTCGGCGCCTGTTTGCATGAGGCTATTAGACTCAAAACACAAAGCAACAAGGGAATCCGTTTCATGTGATCCTCACAACTTGTCACTGATAAGCTACAATATTTGCGAATCTTTGTCAACGTGACACAAATGTCGCATTTGAAAATCCTTTAAGTGTAGCAATTCAGTTAAGTTAAAGGGAATCTCGGTCATGGCACTTACGAAAGCAGAACGCGAAAGAGATGAACGGTTCGCCGCGATGGTTGGTGAACGGATGAGGGACATGCTGGCTGAGATCAACGAAACCCTGAAGAAGTTGGAGCCGCTAGTAAACAAGCATGAGATCATCATAGGGGAAGACGAGCGTAGCGGGCTACGCGGACAGGTTGCAACACATTGGGATCGCTTGCGAGAAGTGGAAAACTTCAAAACAGAGGTGAAGGCGAAAGCCGGTATCATTGCAACATTGGTGGCTATGCTCGTATCAGCTATAGTTTGGCTGGGCGAACACTTACTCAAACGGTAACAATTCAAGGAGGGTATCATGAGCGGATTTTTCAAACTCAATCTTCAGGACATCATCAAGGGATTCGCTGTCGCGGCTCTTGCGGCAATCGGAACGGCATTACTTCCCGTGCTTGACTCTGGCACGTTGCCAACCCTGGCACAACTTGCGACCGCGGGCGCGGCGGGCCTTACCGCTGGACTCGCGTATATCGTAAAGAACTTGTTCACGAACAGTGACGGCGAGATTGCGAAGCCAGAACCAAAGTGACCCGCACTCTCACAGTCCGCAACGTCCTGCTGTTCCTCGGTAGCGCAGTTATGATTTTAGCCATTTCCATGTTTTTCTGAGGAGGATAGAATTGATGTGGGGAAACGTGACTCCAAATATCTCAGCCAATTGTGTTGTAGTAAGTCCGTTAACTCCATGCCAAGCGTATGCTTTGCGTATGATCCTTACTTGTAATTCATTGAGTTTGTGATTGTGATTCTTTTCTCCAGTGAGCATTGTGCCATCTCTTATTCTATCAAGAGCATTATGCTTTGGGGTATTCCAACAGAGATTGTCAAGAGTGTCAACAAGATACCCTTTTGATCCATGACAGGCCCACATTCCCTTTGGACGTGGCCCGACGAAGGTTCCGAGCACTAGGACGGCAATTTTCATTTGACTTGATTTGCCGTCTCTGAAAAGAGTGACGACATGGTACCCAAAACCAGAGGAAATAATCGGTTTGAGCTTTCTTGGCTGGGTTGGTTTGTCACCCCAACAGCGGACTTTTAGAGAATAGATGTTGCCTTGTTCGTCAGCAAAATATCCCGGCCATTTTGGAATTGAACGCATGGTAACTCCTGTAAAATACGAACGCCTCCTTCATCGCTGGTCTATTCAAACACCCGTAAGGGTACTTGACAGCGAATCCAGAAGCGTTCAGTTTCACACAGATGTTTGAATAGACGGTCATAATATACAAAACCGGAACAACAGATGCAATCACGAACAACCACCATTGTCAACACGTTGACGTTTTTTGTTGTCGCCGCCTGTTTCGGATGCATGGAGGGAAGCGGACTCATTCGATGGGGGCCACCTAACCTGTTTGGACTTCTTCATGCTCAGTGGCATCTGCCGATGGCTACAGTTATGGTGTTGACAGCGTGGAAAAACGGTTGTTTCGTGCATGTGCCTGGATGGATTTGGTTCGAGGATGTCGCATACTGGGTGTTTTCCCAATTTATCTGGGATAGTCCCGAACTGGCAAAGTCCTCGTGGATTTCGATGGGACTCTCAGGGGTGACGGTAGAGGGTTTGTACCTGCCGTGGACGTACTTTCTGCTGCTAGTCCTGTGGGGACTATTCATTCTTGCGCGGTTAGCGTACCGATCCTATAAACTCAAATTTGACTGATGCGCAGACGCGGACGCGTAGACAAAACCCAGCCGGAACTTGTCAAGAAACTGCGTGACAATGGAAAGTCTGTTGCTGTGCTTTCCCCACTTGGCGGTGGAATACCGGATCTGCTCATTGCCGGTGCCTCAGCCTGCCCGCATTGCAAGCGTAAGTTCCCGCAGAACATTCTCATTGAAGTCAAAGAAGCAGGCGGGACGCTCACCGAAGATGAGCAACGATTCTTTCTGGGCTGGATCGGCCCCAAGGCAGTTTGGACGGTCTTTCGTCAGGGAAACAATATCATCGTAGAAGAGAACGGCCAGCTTGTGCAGTTGAACGGATTGCCACAAGGTACGCGTGTTCCTATACGCGTCCCGGTTCGTAGTTAGCAACCAGCGCGTGAGTTCCCATCTCTCACAGATCAGGAGATTATAGATGCCCAAAAAGCCCAAGACCTGTAAGTGTGGGAACATGATGACTGGCAGATCGACCATGTGTTTTCGATGTGCCAAGACAGAGCAGCGCATTGATGATTATACCGAACACATCAAGGCAGAATTTCAAGAAAATCAGCGCTCGGGCGTTCCGCTCAAGACCCTCTCAAAACACCTAGCAAGGCATCACACAATTCTAAAGGCGCTTTCTTGGCAGCAGATCCAATCGCGACTACAGCGAGAACGGCGAAGATATGAGGGTTGGGTAAAGGACGCGGCGCTCGCAAGGGTGGACTTCAGCGTGATCGGTACCCCGCCACAACTCACCGGGGGAGATCGGTTGTGGCAGATTCAAGAGGCGAAATCAAACGACTACCTGGCAGAACATCTTGAAGCCGACACCCGCACGATCATTCACGATTCAAACCTTCCCATTGGGATATGTTTTGTCGGCGACCAGCATATTGGTAATGAAGGCTCGAACCACAAACTGATGCGGGAGGATGCGAACCTCATTCAGCAAACTCCGGGAATGTATGCCATCCTCGGCGGGGACGGATGGGACAATCACATCAAGCACCTTGCCGCAATCATCAACGCCAAGAGCGCACCAGCAGATCAGGCGAAGATGTTTGTCTATTACGTCGGTCTGTTTAAGCAGAAGATACTCGCGGTTATTTCGGGGAATCACGAAGCATGGACAAAGCAGATGGCTGGGATTGATGTTCTAAAAATGCTTATTGACCACGGAACAATCGTTTACAGTCCACATGGATTGAAACTCATCTTGAGGGTTGGTGGACAGGACTATCGAGTTTACGTCCGGCACAAGACACGGTTCAACTCAGCAATGAATACGACGCACACAATCAAGCAGCTTTACCGTTTCGGGGACTGGCCGTTCGATATTGGATTCCGGGGAGATGAGCATGAAGCAGATATTGAAGAGTTCCGCGCTCACGGTCTAATGCGGTGGGCTTTGCGCGGCGGAAGCTATCAAATTCTATCCGAGTACGGAGAGATGAAGGGCTATCCAAGACCGATGCCAATTTCACCGACGATCATTCTCTATCCCGGTCAAAGGCGCATCGACGCATACAGCGATCTGCACAAGGCTGTGTTGCCGCTCAGGGCCGCAAGACAAGAGTACCAAAAGGCAAAAAACAACTTGTGATCGGATGCCAAAGCAGCACGAATCGAATTTTCTGCACTTTTGAAAACTTACAGAACAAAAGAACCAATGGCCGGTTTCGTCCAAGAGAGGTGCCCTCATTTCAAGAGGGTGATGCAGGTGTTGACGCCTAGCGTCATGATTGTTGTGAGGGAAATCCGCAAAGCGGACGTACCAAAGCTCTGCAACCGGCCTTCAAATTCTATAACGATACATATATATGAATCAATATGAATCGTGATCCCGATACCATCCGCCGTTTCTTGGCAAGTAGCGAATTTGCCGAGTTCGCTACAGCCGACATGCCGACGGCGGATTCGGCTTGGCATGAGTGGTATCAACCTAAATACGATCAAGAGCAGAGACGGAAGTGGCTGGAAGAACACCGCAAACCACAATTCAGGGCTGACCATGCCTCGAAAATGTAAACGCTGCCGAGTCTGGATGAAAAAGGGAATTGCACTCCAAGAAGGATATTCCGGCGTACCGGACTTCATTGGCTCGAAGGAGGTTGTCACCATTTCACTATCTGGACAAAGTGTCCTGATAAATGTCTGGAAATGTCCGAAGTGTGGGGCAAGCAAAACAATAGGGAGGAAGGCTGATGCCGTCCGTTGAGATCAAATTCGAGTACGGCGATACGGTAAAGATACTTCCCCTGGAAAGTGCCATTGGGAGGATTAGAAGCGTTTGGATCGTCCAGAAGGGAATCACGTACGAGGTCAGGTATTTCACAGACGGCAAAGTGAATGAGGTCTACTTCTTTGAAGATGAATTGGAGAAAATCTAAGATGAGGCTATCTGAGCATTTTGACTTGAACGAATTGACCGTATCGCAAGAAGCGGTGAGGCTTGGTATTGACAACACACCAGGACTAGCTGAGATTGCCTGTCTGGGCGACCTCTGCATACACGTGCTTGAACCAGCGCGAGAATTGGCTGGACAGCCAATTTTTCCTTCCAGTGGTTTCCGGTGTCTCGCTCTTAACCGTGCCATTGGCAGTGGGGACAACTCACAGCACATTCTCGGACAAGCCGTGGACTGCCTGGCAAAGGGATACACCGTGCAGGACTTTTTCGAGCTGATACGGTCGTCAAACATTCCTTACGATCAACTCATCCAAGAGTACAGCCGATGGGTTCACATTTCATATCGCGCCAAACCAAGAAGGCAAGCCCTGTATGCGGTCAAGGAAAACGGTCAGACAAAGTACGAAGCGGCCTAAAGCAATCACCTTCAAGCCCCCATCGCTTGATTCGTGCAATTGCCCGGTGGATGACATGATTTACTGGACTGACGCGATAGACGGAAGTAAAATCTATCTCTGCAATTTGCATCACACAAGCAGGAAGGTGAAAAATGAAGATCCCGTGTCTGTGCCCGAATTGTAAGGGTCAGAAAACTGTATCAAAACCACCGTGGGTTGCCGGGGACCAAGATTTTTGGGTATCGAGCGGAATGAATGTCTATCCTTGTCCAACCTGTAACGAGGAAGGCATAATCTATGTCAAACAATGATATGCCGAAACTGGACGGAACAAAGATTGGTGACATCGTTAAAAAGACGGTGGTTCCCACAAAAGTCCCGATCCCGCCAAAAGTGTCCTTGCCCGGAGGACAGCCAATGAACGCCTCTACGGGCATCTTGGATGATATTGTTCTCTGGTTTCGCAACCGAATCAAGCGCATGGCATCGCAGGAGGGGCAAGGCATTGACGCAGGAAGCCTCGTGCCATCCATCCCGAAATTACTCAATGTGGCGGGCATTTTTGCTCGGTGGTGGATACCAATCGTAGCAATGGCGGCGATCGTGGTGCTTCTAATTGTACTGAGGGTGGTGTGATTGAACCTTACTACGAAGAGGATGGAAAATGAAGGAAGAGCTGTGGCTCG
>ERZ1292629.3553-Hain-H43-01um-R1-3553-length-11981-cov-5_pt1 | contig 11981 bp, 7 predicted proteins | sample MGYA00564399_ERZ1292629 | MGnify/ENA primary metagenome ERZ1292629 (study PRJEB36523, sample SAMEA6512636) | groundwater metagenome | collected 2019-01-08 | study: AquaDiva: Metagenomics assemblies of 32 groundwater samples | reverse complement strand
TGATTCTTGGCGGAGGGGGAGGGATTCGAACCCTCGAGGCCCTTTCGGACCTAACATCTTAGCAGGATGCTGCTTTCAGCCACTCAGCCACCCCTCCTTCACTTGCTCATAATATCGTAACCGCCGCCAAAAATAAACTATCCATTTGCGCAACCGCTCATTTTCTGGTATTTTAACAAGCGTGACTTCATCTGCTAAAAATATCGGCCAACTTTCTCGCCCGCCGGTGGTGGTGGTTTTGGGGCACGTTGACCACGGCAAAACGACTCTTTTGGACTATATTCGCAAAACCAACATTGCCGCCCGCGAGGCCGGTGGCATCACCCAGTCCACCGCCGCCTACGAAATTGAGCACAACGGCAAAAAACTGACCTTTATTGACACTCCCGGCCACGAGGCCTTCACCGCCATGCGTTCTCGCGGCGCCTCCGCCGCCGATTTCGCTATTCTGGTAATCGCCGCCGACGACGGCGTCAAACCGCAAACCAAAGAATCAATCAAAATTCTTCAGGAATCCGCCACTCCCTTTATCGTCGCCATCAATAAAATAGATAAAAACAACGCCGACATTGAACGCGCCAAACGCGACCTTTCCGAACACGGCGTGCTCTTGGAGGGTATGGGCGGCTCCGTCAGCTTTCAGGAAATTTCCGCCAAAACCGGGCAGGGAGTTCCGGAACTGCTTGATCTTCTCTTACTTGCCTCCGAACTGGAAGAATTAACCTATAATCCCGCCCTCCCCGCCTCTGGTGTTGTTATTGAAACCCACCGCACCAAAGAGCGTGGCAATAAAGTTGTCGTCATCATCAAAAACGGCACTCTTCGTCTAGGTGACGCCATCGCCGCCGGCCCCGCCGCGGGCATTGTTAAAATCTTGGAAAACTTTCTCGGCCAAAGCGTTAAAGAGCTCACCCCCTCCGCCCCCGCCATTATTATCGGTTTTGAAAAGCTTCCCACGGTAGGGGATATATTTACCGATCTTCCTTCCTCTTCTGCTGCCTCCGGTTCTTCTTCCAACTCCCTTTCTGTTCCCCGAGATAAAAACGAAAATATACTTCCTCTTATCGTCAAAGCCGACTCTGCCGGCTCTCTGGAAGCTATCGTTCAAATCATCTCCGCTCTCTCCGTCCCTGAAGGCGCCCCCCGCCCCCTCATTCTGGAACGCGGTTTAGGTGACGTCACCGACAGCGATGTTAAACAGGCCGGCACCACCGGAGCCGTTATCGTTGCCTTCAACGTCAAAATAGCCAAATCCGCCGACAATCTATCCCGTTCCTATCATCTCAAAATCATCTCCTCGTCCATCATCTATGAAATTATTAAATCCATTGAAGACCGCATTAACTTAAGTTTCAAAGAATTAGTCACCCCGCCCTCGTTGGAAGTTTTGGCTATTTTCAACCAAAATAGCGGCAGCAAAAAAACCATCGGCGGCCGGGTTATCTCCGGCACTATCCGCTCCGGTAGCCGCTTTGAACTTCACCGCGGCGAAGAAACAATCACCCGCGGCCGCGTCCTTTCTTTAGAACAAGACAAACAAGAAACCAAAAACGTTGAATCCGGCAAAGAATGCGGCCTGGTAATTGAACTTCCCGCCGGCACCCCCATCTTAGTCGGCGACTCTCTGGTTACCATCGCCGCCTAATAAAATGCCCGCCTTTCACAGAGAAAAACTGGCCAGCTTAATCCGCAGTGAGGTTTCTCTTATGATTGCCCGCGAACTGGATGTGGACGGCGCGCTCGCCACCGTCACCGACGTGGAACTAAGCGCCACCGGCGCCACCGCTCTTATCGGCGTCAGCGTTATGCCTTCCTCAAAAAAAGACGCTGTCCTCGCCGCTCTTGCCTTCAAACGCCGCGATTTTCAGCACACCCTCATCAAACGTCTCAAAATGCGTCATATTCCCTCCATCAGATTTTGTCTTGATGAAGGCCTCTCCGCCAGTGCCGCTATTGAAAAACACTTTCTGAATCAGTAGGATAAAATCAGTCCGCTAACCTTGAAAACACATCAGCAAAAAGAGATACTAAAAATAAAGTATAAGGCCACGTAGACAAGAGGTAAGTCAGGAGTCTGCAAAACTCCTATGCGTGGGTTCGAATCCCACCGTGGCCTCCAAGCCGAGGTGGCGGAATGGTATACGCGCGACACTTAAAATGTCGTGTCCGTAAGGACATGTGGGTTCAAGTCCCGCCCTCGGCACAAACCAAAAAAACGCCCGCAGGCGTTTTTCTTTTTCTAAACTCCGAAATTTCACTCCTCCTTTATCAACCGAAATCCCGCCGCCGCCACCGCCGCCATTCCGAAATATACCAGCCACGATGTTATCCCTATCTGCCAGAGCAGTACAGAAACCGCCAGCGTTGTTACTAGCCCCAACTCCACCCCAATCTCGTATCCCGACAGATATTCATCAATACCATCGCCTCTCTGCCTCGCCTTTTTGAATATCAGCGACATAAACGGCAGCCGGTTGGCCGTTCCCGCCAGTCCCAAGAAACTTGAATAAACCAGATACTGCATCGGCGTGGTTATAAACGTGTTGATTATCCAAGCCAAGCCATGAACGAATGAAGCCAAACCTATTACTTTACGCTCTCCTTTGTGGTCCGACATCCGGCCGATGAAGTAAGTAAAAAACAGCACTGCCAGAAGCGACACCGATGTTACCGAGCCAATAGTCCTGAGTTCACCGATAACTATAAAAATAAAAAGCGGCCAAAAAGCGATTCCCGCCGTCTCCTCTACCCCTTTAAGAAAAAACACCATCGTGTCCCGCCGATTACGGCGCGCGAACAAGCGAGTGAAACTCTGTTTCCAACTCAAGGTATATGTCTCATAAACTTCAGGCGAGAAAAATAGCGGTACCGACGAAAGGGCCATCAAAATTCCCGACGCCGTAAAAATTGGCAAAAATCCGAACGCCGCGATTGTGAACCCCCCCACCATCGGCGCGATCGTGTTGGCGGTAGAAGCGATAATGTTTATGTTTCCTATCTGCCTTCCCCGGTGTCCCTCGCTCGCGAATCTGGCAAAATCAATGTCTTCCGCCGGCAGATACAGCGCCAGATATATTATTTTGGCGGCTACCGCCCAGATAATTGCCGCTATACCAAAAGTGTCAGCCAGCGCGATTAGAATTAAATAAGCTGCCAAAAACGGGTTGGCCGCCGCCATCATCTTTTTTACTCCCCAGTATGGCAATAAACGCGCGGCCAGCGGCACCAGTAGCGCGTGTCCCGCGAACTGCGCCAGATAAAAAAGAAAAACCGCCGGCACTGACTGGGTATAAAGGTATATATAAATCGGTATAAAGATACCCACCAGCCCCGCGCCAAAATTGCGTATCGCTATTGACCAGTAAAGTTCGTCAATCTCCCGCTTGAGCGAATAATAGAAATCTTTAGCTCCGTTTATTCTGACCGGCATAAATCTATTTTTACAGTATACCTTATCTTACCTTTACCTACTATCTTCTATTATTTCCCAAAAATATTATCTGATATTCTGTATTAACACTTGCTAACCCTCCTGGTATGCTTTAAAAAGAAGTAGTACCGCCCCCGTAGTTTAATGGATAGAACATAGCCCTCCGAAGGCTGTGATGGGAGTTCAATTCTTCCCGGGGGCACACACTTGTACTCAAGTTGGGTGTATCCGAGCACAGCCATTTATGGCTGTGCGGGGAGGAATTGAAGCGCGCAGCTTTATTCCGCCAGCCGGCGGAATCGCGAGGGGCGGCCTGCGAGTCTGCCGAGCGGCTGGCGAGGCAGAACTTGTAGGCGATTCTTCCCGGGGGCACCACTAAGGAAATTTTTAATTATCTGCTATAATAAACTTGCTAATTTTGTCCGTTTTCTCTATTAAAATTAATTAAAAAATATGAAACAACTTGATCCGAAAGCAGTTTGGTTATTTTTCTTCAATTCTATTTTAGCTTGGCTCCTTTTAATAATTTTCTCTAGTTTCTTCTTTTTAGCGGCTACTGGCGCTTTTAATGATAAAACTTACGACGCCAGTAATCTCATGCCTCTATTTAGTATCCTAAATTGGTTGTGGTTTATTGTCCCCGCTGTAATTATTCTCTGTTTTGTTTGGGCTAAACTCACTTATCATTTCTATCGCTATGAACTTACTGATAACGGTTTTCGCAAGGAATCAGGCGTAATTTATAAAAAATATGTGACTATCCCTTATGACCGCATCCAGAATGTTGATATTTATCGCGGTATTTTAGCCCGCTTCCTGGGACTTTCCGACCTTCAAATTCAGACAGCCGGGGCCAGCGCGGTCATGGGACGATATGGCGCTATGGGCATGGGCGCGGAAGGAAGACTGCCTGGACTTTCCCGAGAAATCGCTGAACGGCTGCGAGATGAATTAATTCAACGCGCTCGCCACTCCAGAACCCAAGGACTCTAATTTTTATGAATCTTCATGATAAAACCGTCGTCATTACCGGCGCCGCCTCCGGCCTCGGCCTGGAACTGACCAAAATCCTTTTTAAAGAAGGAGCTAAAGTTGTCGCCAGCGACCTAAACGAAGAAAAGTTAAAAAACATCCCTGCTGGCATCGCCGCTCTCTCTATTTCTGCTGATGTCACCAAAGAAGACGAGATGAAAAATCTCGCCTCTTCCGCTATCTCTAAATTCGGCCGGATTGACCTCTGGATCAACAACGCTGGCGTCTGGATTTCCCACAGCCGGATAGGCGAACTTGATATGGAACACGTCCGCCGCATGTTTGATGTCAATGTTTTTGGTCTCATTTATGGTTGCCGCGTCGCTCTGCCGATTATGAGCCGCCAAAACGAAGGCGTTATCGTCAACATCATCTCCGTCAGCGCTCTGGAAATTCATCTCAATTCCGCCGCTTACGCCGCCAGCAAATTCGCCGCCGCCGGTTTCACTAAAGGTTTGCGCCTGGAAGCGCAAACCTATGAAAGCGAGAATGTGAAAATAATCTCTGTCTATCCGCCCGCTATGAAAACCGACATCTACAGAACCAACCGCCCCGCCAATTTTGATTCCTTCCTTGCTCCCGAAGAAGTTGCCGCCTTGATTGTAGACAATCTCGCTTTAAACCAGCCGCAGGAAGAACTGATTATTCGTCACCAACCGCCTCATGCGCCTTCTTGCCATTGAAACCTCCTGCGATGAAACCACGCTCTCACTAATGGAAGCCAGCGGCGGCCTCCGCTCTCCGCGTTTCAAAATCCTCCGCCACCTTGTCTCTTCACAGGTAAAACTACACGCTCCTTTCGGCGGTGTTGTTCCTATGCTCGCCAAACGGGAACACGCCAAAAATTTACCCTTAATATTAAAAAAAATTTTTAGAAACTCTAAATTCGCTATTTGTGATATAGACCTCATTGCCGTCACCGTCGGTCCCGGACTTGAGCCCGCTCTCTGGGAAGGCATTAATTTTGCCAAAGAGCTGGCGGCCAAATGGAAAAAACCAGTTCTCGGCGTTAACCACCTGGAAGGCCACATCTACAGCAACTGGATTACTTCTGTCATTCCGAGCGTAAACCAGAATCCAAATTTTAAAAAAAATAAAATAACCTTTCCCGCCGTTTGTCTTATCGCCTCCGGCGGCCACACTATTCTTATTCTCATGGCCGCGCTTACCAAGTGGAAAATCTTGGGCTCAACCCGCGACGACGCCGTCGGCGAGGCCTTTGATAAAGTTGCCCGCCTCCTTAATTTTTCTTATCCCGGCGGTCCCCAAATTGAACTTCACGCCCGCCGCGGTGACGAAGACACCATCGATTTCCCTCGTCCTATGTTGGACCAAAAAAATTTTGATTTCAGCTACTCCGGCCTTAAAACTTCCGTCCTCTACTATCTGCGTGACCACAAAAAGGCAAACAAGAATAATATCGCCGCCTCTTTTCAAAAAGCCGCCTTTGCTCCGCTTATCGGTAAAACCATTCGTGCCGCTTCCACTTACCACGCTAAATTCGTCCTCCTTTGTGGTGGCGTGGCTAGTAACCGCTATCTACGCCATTACCTTGCCGCCGCCGCCCGCTCCGCCGGACTTTCCTTCCACGCTCCCGCTATGAAACTAAACACCGACAACGCCTCCATGATCGCCGCCGCCGCCTACATCAATTTTCTCCAGCTTCAGTCCGTCTCAAGCGGAAAAAAACATCGCCGCCTTCCTCTCCGCGCCAACGGCAGTTTAAGCGTCTAATTTTGACCCCCCTTTTTTAATATAGTAAACTATGCCGTATAGCCATAAACATTTCAGCATAATTCTATTTTTAATTTCCCCCACTTTAATTTTTTATGCCAGAACTTCCCAAACGTTTTAATCATCAGGAAGAGGAAGACAAAATCTACGCCGCCTGGAAAAAATCCGGCTTTTTCTCGCCGGAAAAATGCGTGGCTAAGGGAATTACCACTACCGGCGCCGAACCCTTCTCTATTGTTCTTCCTCCCCCCAACGTTACCGGAACGTTGCATATGGGACACGCCACCATGCTGGTCTTGGAAGATATTCTGGTACGCTACAACCGTATGCGCGGCCGCCGCGCTCTCTGGATTCCTGGCACCGACCACGCCGCCATCGCCACCCAAAGCAAAGTAGAGCATGATATTTATAAAAAGGAAGGCCAGACCCGCCACGATCTCGGTCGTGAAGAATTCCTGCGCCGCGTGGAAGAATTCGCCCACCAAAGCCACGACACCATCGTCCATCAAATTTCCAAAATGGGTGCCTCCGTTGATTGGAGCCGCGAGGCCTTCACCTTGGACGAGGAAAGGAGTTTAGCTGTCCGCACCGCTTTCAAGCATATGTACGATGCCGGCCTGATTTACCGTGGCGAGCGCCTGGTCAACTGGGATCCGAAAATGCAGACCACCGTCTCCGACGACGAAATTGACTGGCTTGAAGAAACTATCCCCCTTTACTATCTGAAGTACGGCTCCTTTACCATTGCCACCGCCCGCCCCGAAACCAAGTTCGGCGACAAATATGTCGTCATGCATCCGGACGACAAACGCTATAAACAATACAAAAACGGCCAAAAAATTGAACTGGAGTGGATTAACGGCCCCATCACCGCCACCATCATCAAAGACAAAGTTATTGATATGGAATTCGGCTCCGGCGTTATGACCATCACCCCTTGGCACGACACCACCGACTTTGACCTGTCCGAACGCCATCACTTGGACAAAGAACAGATAATCGACCGGTATGGAAAACTTCTGCCCATCGCCGGTGAATTTGCCGGCCTGAAAATTAAAGATGCCCGTTCCAAAATTGTTGCCAAACTGGAATCAAAAGGCCTCCTTGTTAAAACCGAAACCAAATACATCCACCGCGTCGCCGTCAACTCCCGCGGCGGGGGAGTGATTGAACCGCAAATTATGAACCAGTGGTTTGTCGCCGTCAATAAAACTTTCCCCATGGGCAATTCCTCTCTCAAGGGCATTAAAAAGGGGGATAAAGTTACGCTCAAAAAACTAATGCGGCACGCTGTTGAGTCCGGCCAGATAAAAATTATTCCCGCCCGCTTTTCCAAAATATACTATCAATGGATAGACAACCTCCGCGACTGGTGCATCTCCCGCCAAATCTGGTATGGGCACCAGATTCCTGTCTGGTACAAAGACAAAGAAATTTTTATTGATATCAAACCGCCTGCCGGCAAAGGTTGGCAGCAAGACCCCGACACACTGGACACTTGGTTCTCCTCCGGCCTCTGGACTTTCTCCGCCTTGGGTTGGCCCAAAAAAAATAAAGACCTCAAAACCTACCATCCCACCTCCGTCCTTGAAACCGGCTACGACATCCTCTTTTTCTGGGTCGCCCGCATGATTTTGATGTCCACTTTCCTGCTTGGTGAAGTACCTTTCCGTACCGTTTATCTGCACGGCTTGGTGCGTGACGCCCAGGGCCGGAAAATGAGCAAGTCCCTAAACAACGGCATTGACCCTCTGGATATGATTAAAAAATACGGCGCCGACGCCACCCGCTTGTCGCTTGTCATTGGCGTTGCTCCCGGCGGAGATCTTAATCTTTCCGAGGATAAAGTCCGCTCTTTCCGCAACTTCGGCACCAAAATTTGGAACGCCGCCCGCTTTCTTCTTATGAATCGACCAGCCAATTACAGTTCCGCTTCCGCTAAGCCGCGCCTCACCGCCGCCGACAAAAAACATCTTACCCGCCTTGCCGCTGTCAAAAAGAAAATCACCACCCACTACGACAAGTTTGAACTTCACTTGGCCGGCGAAACGGCCTATGCCTATTTCTGGGACGAGTTTGCTAACGGCGTACTTGAAAAATATAAAGAAAAGCTCCACTCCGGCTCTCCCCGGGAGCGCGCCGCCGCCTACTATCTTTTAGAAACCATTCTCCGCGAATGTTTAAAGCTTCTTCATCCTTTTATTCCCTTTGTCACCGAAGCTGTTTGGCAAAATATCCGTAACTCCGACCAGAAACGTCGGAGCCGCCCAGACAACCAGCCATTCCTTATGGTTAACAAATGGTAACTTAATCACCAAACCCGCCTCCTCGGCGGGTTTTTTCCACCAGTTCATCTCTAAAGATGTGATACAATTAATGTAATGAGCCGCAAACGTAGGCATAATAGGCACGGCAAGTTTTATTCTCAAAACCGCGTTTCCCTCGTGGACTCTTTGGGTTTGCGTGAAATCGCCTCCGAACTTTCCCGCCCCACCCCCGACATCCGCCTCGCTTATTTCCCCGCGGGAGAAGGTTATATGAGATCACAAACATATTTTCCTCCCGCTCCCGAAAAACCAAAACAAGAAAACAATACCTTCCCTGCCGTTGAACAGCCCCAAATCACAGTAGAACCAGAACCTCAACCCGTAAATACACCAGAACCACCCGTTTCTGAAACTCCCCCCATTTCTGAGCCAGCATCTCAATCTGAATCAGAACCAGCTTCTGTTTCCGAAATTCCACCCCCCCAACCCCAACCTTGGGTTGAAACTCTTCCTCACGCCGAAAGCGCGCCTCTAAAATCATCGGAAGATGATGATCAATGGTTAGAAGAACATCCTTGGTTAAAAGATCTTATTCTTCTAGAAAACCAGCCGCCAACCCCCACCCCCGAAACCCCGACCAGAACTCCGACTTCTGACGTCAGAGAAAGCATCGAGGAAGCTCCCTCCATTCCTGAAACTCCAGCGCCTCTAGCGAAAGAAGTTCCTATACACAATATTCCCCCTAGCGAAGCCGCCACTCATACTCCCAAAGAAGAACCCATTCCTGCTTCCTCGGAAATTTCTCCCATTCCCACTCCCGAAGCCCCCTCCGCGGAAACTTCTCCTATTTCCGAAATCCCTGAAGAAAAAAATACAAAACAAACAGAATCAACAAAAGAAAACCAAGAACCATCTTCTGAAAAAATATGTTCCCATTGTCTTAGAATCAACAAAACCAAAGCCAATTACTGTGGATATTGCGGGGAACAATTCGGTAATTTTGAAGAAGAAACTCACAAAATCTCGGACAGAATACAAAACACTTCCAAAAAAATAGAACTTACTCAAAATGAATTAAGTGCTTACAAAGACGCCCTCTCTCGAGTTACAAACCAAGAAAAAAGAGAAAAAATTATTAACGCCATTAACCTCCAATTAGAAAAAATAAATGAACTATTATTTGAACTAAACCTATTAGAGAGCCAACCCGCCGAATCCATAAATTATATTAATAAAACACCCGCCTCCTTCTCTAAAATATCTAAGAAGTCAAACCTTGCCACCAAAATTGAGGTGGGTCAAGAAGTAGTTAATGGTTTTATTAATTTCCCCCGCAACAGTATTAAAATTGGCGACCAGATTATCATTGAAAATCATGATGACTTCATACGTACATCCCCCGTTATGCATATTAGGGTTACTAAGAATGGTGAGTATATAATTGAAACTAAGACTTCATTTTATCTACTAAATATAGATAAAACAGCCGCTCCTTCTTCGGAAAACCCTACTGAACCCGCCCCCGTTGCTGAAACTCCAGCATCAACCTTACCTCCAAAAAAAGAAGCCGCCACTCATACTCCCAAAGAAGAACCTATTGCCACTCCAGAAACCCCCACCTCCGAAACCTCTCCAGAAAAGCCCGAAGAACCCGAAGTAAAATATCCTTCCGCCGAAAAGTGGGCCGATATTCTGACACATCACGGTATTCAAAAACCTCCCCGCGAACTTGCCGCCGCCATCAATAATTTGAATAAACGCAATCTTCCTCTTACCGCCGAACGGGTTTTCGAAGTTATCAAAATTAAAAAATGGCTCACTCAAGATGAAATTGATATTTTAGAAAAAACCCCCGAACTCAAATCCTTTATAGAGTCAAACGGTGCTTCTTCTCTTGAATCTCTGGCCCCCGAAACCACCGAACCCGAAGCGGAAGAACAGCTCGCCCAAGCCGAAGCCGCGGCCGAAGCCGCCGAACCCATCGCCGCCAAGCTGGAAGAATCTGATATTCTGGAAAAACCTCCCGCCCCCGCCACCATTGATTTTAAAATTGACGGTCTCGTAGAAGCAAATGACGTCAATTATTTCCTGGTCGGTGATCTTTTCCAATCCGCTCTTGCCCGCGATAAAGAAGAAGGACTGAATAAAATTGCTTACTGGCTGGGCGAGCAGAGAAATAAAAAAGGATACCCCGTCACAGATATTAACAAAGAATTTCCAAGTTTTACCGACGCCAGTATCGCCGCTTATGCCAAATGGGACCACACTCAAGCCGAAAAAATCCTCGCCGCCTACCATGCCGCTAATGCCGAAAGAGAAAAACAAGAAAAAGATAAAGAAGCTGAAGTCGCCGCCACTCTGGAAACTCTCCCTCCTATCGCTAAACAATCCTTAGATAAGGGACTATGGAAACTCGGTTATATCATTCGGGAAAAAACCAACCATTGTCTCAAAGAAATTGCTTCTTCTGTCTCCAACTATGTTTCCAACGATTTTTTAAAAAGACATCTAAGCTCTGTTTCCGAAGCTTTTGCTGAACGTGAAAAATCAGCCCAAAAAGCCAGAGAAGGAAAGGGAAATTTACTTTCCAAAACCGCCAGTCTCTGGGCTGTTCCCGCCACCGTTATCCGCTGGGGAAGAATTTTAAACGGTTTTGGTTTAGCCAACCCCGTTCGCATAGCCATGATGGGCTCCATGACCGTCGGCTTTTTAGCTGATGTAGAAAAAGGTGCCCGTGCTAAAAACCGCACCGTCCTTGAAAAGGGGAGAGTGAAAGACGTTGAACGTGCCCAGGAAGAAGCCAATTATACCTTGGCGGAAGCTAGAAAGATTGCCAGTACCAGTGGCAGAGAAAATCCTTCCGCCGACGACCTCAAAAAGGCATATAGTGCCGGCATTTTGGATAACATTGCTAAAAGAATTTCCCGCCGCGGCCCTTACGAATATTATCATTCCTTAGCTGATGCCCGCGTTGAAAACACTATTGCTAAATTAAACAGGCAACTTACTCGGCTTGAAAAAAATGAAAATCTTTCCGCCGCTCAAAAAGAAAACGCCCGCCAAGAATTATTCTATCGCCACCGCCAATTCCTCCAAGATGTTGATGCTATGGTAAGCGACGCCGGTACTGTTGATCAGCTTCTCTACTACAGTAACCTCGTCTCCAAAGGCGCTAAAGTTGTTACCACCGCCCTCACCCTGGAGACCTTAGCCGAAGGCGCTTACCGCCTCTTCCAGCACGCCGATGCTTTTGAAGAGCAGATTAGTTCTCTTTGGAAAGGCAAAACCATACCTCCACCTATTACCTCTAACAACCCCTCTTTAACCGAACAATTGGGCCTTAAAGATATTTTAGAAAGCAAAACTGCCGACGAGAGGCGCCTTCACGAAACTATTATTGACGGCACTAGCAGAAAACCGGTCTCCAAGCCCCTCACCGCCAGCCTTGAATCCAAAACCCCTAGCGGTCCTTCTTATCGCCACCCCGAAATTGCCAACATGCCCCCCCCCCCCCCCCC
>ERZ1292629.3551-Hain-H43-01um-R1-3551-length-11987-cov-13_pt1 | contig 11987 bp, 15 predicted proteins | sample MGYA00564399_ERZ1292629 | MGnify/ENA primary metagenome ERZ1292629 (study PRJEB36523, sample SAMEA6512636) | groundwater metagenome | collected 2019-01-08 | study: AquaDiva: Metagenomics assemblies of 32 groundwater samples | reverse complement strand
CTAACCTGTACTGGCGGCGGTCTTTCTGCTGGAGGGGCTGGCTCTGAGGGTGGAGGAGCAGGAGGAGCCGCAACAATAAATTCTCCAGCAGTTGGGCTGGGCTTACCTGGAGGGTCTGGCGGAATACATGGCAATAATACAGCCGCAGCATCCATAACGGGCGGACCTGGCGGAGTAAACTCATTAGGCGCAATGGCAATGGGTAGATTTGGTGCTAGTGCTGCTGGACAAGCTGGTTATGCCAATACTGGTGGCGGTTCATCTGGAGCCGGTAGCAATACTGCTGCCATTACATCTGGTGGAGGGGGAGCGGGTGCATATCTTGATGCTATTATTAATTCACCATCGTCCTCTTATTCATATGCAGTAGGAGCTGGCGGAACCGGAGGCGCAGCAGGCACTAGTGGCTTTGCTGGTGGATCTGGCGGATCTGGTATAATTATTGTTGAGGAGTATTACTAATGGAAAGATTTAAGCTAAAAATAAAAAGACAAGATAATTCCATTTATTGGGTTGAGCATTTTAATTCAATAGAGTCTTTAAATATATGGTTAACCGAAGAACAAACTAGACCTTATTGGGATTCTACTTGGACTTTTGAAAAATACGAAGTAGATGCACAGGGCATCGAATCTATTTATGTAGGAGTGTAATATGTCAAAAATATTGGGGGTGAATTCTCCTAAACCAGAACATGTTAAAAATTATATAATTAATGGTAACTTTGATATTTGGCAGAGAGGGACTAGCGGTATCTTAACCTCTACGGATACAGCTCAGCATAAAGCTTGTGATCGATTTTACACCTATAGAACTAGTAGCACTGCTTTTACTATGTCACAACAAACTGGAGATTTTTCTACTTATGCCGCTAGATTTCAAAGAACTGCGGCAGATACCAGTACAACTACCATGTACGCTGGTCAAGTTATAGAAACTGCAGAGGCTGTTAAATTGGCAGGGAAAACTATAACATTATCTTTTTATGCTAAAGCCGGAGCTAACTTCTCTTCATCTGGATCTGGGCTAACTCTTTTTATGATTACGAGTACTGGAACCGATCAGGGATCGCAGGGTTCTATAAGTGGGACCTGGAGCGGGTATTCTGCATCTTTAAATACAACCAAAACCATTACTATATCTGCGGTTAGGTATTCATATACAGTTACAATTCCCTCTGGAACTAAAGAAATAGCTATTCTGTTTTCATATGGCGGATCTGGTACAGCTGGAGCTAATGATTGGTTTCAATTAGAGCAAGTCATGCTCAACGAAGGCTCTGTAGCTGCTCCATTCCAAACCGCTGGAGATAACATTGAAGATGAATTGGCAATGTGTCAAAAATATTATCAAAAAACATTCCCATTAGCCACTACACCTGCTCAAAATGCTGGCGCTGCTGGAGCCGTAACTATAGCCTCTGTTGGCGCAGGAGGATTTGGTAATTTCCTATTATGGAACTTTCCTGTAATAATGAGGGGAAGTCCTACAATAGTTACTTATAATCCCTCAGCAGCAAATGCTAATGCAAGAAATTTTGCTCTGTCTGCTGACAGAGCTATAACATCTGATCCGTTTGGTGTTTCTTCACAAAGAGGTGTGGGAAAGGTTGTCGATTCTACTGGAGATACATTGGGACAACACGTTGGCATCCATTACACCGCAGATGCAGAACTATAAGGAACAATAACCCCTACAAAGTTAGTAGGAACAGGTAAGTAACCCAAGGAGAAAATATGAAATCATTAATTGTAAAACTAGAAGATTTATCAATTGCTAGCAAATATGAGGGAGCACCAAGTCAAGGTTCTTATGGCGGACCTTGGTCTGATCCAAATCAATTCCTACATATTCAAATTCCTAACGAATTAGATACAGATTGTGTAAAAGTTGAGTTGATTAATGGTGTAAATACTGTTACTGCTGATTCAACTTTGGCAGCTAATAAACTAGCTGGTCAATGGGATCAATTAAGGGCGGAAAGAAATAAACGTCTTTCAGAATGTGATTATACTCAGATTCCTGATGCTGTAACTACCCAAGCTAAAAAAGATGAATATATTGCTTATAGAACATTACTTAGAGACCTGCCTGCTAATACGGGTAATCCTGCTAGTCCAACTTGGCCTACAAAGCCTGCATAACTACATAAATGCTTGACCAACTAATAGCCAACTACACGAAATACATAACCAACTTAAGGCCAACTAAAACCTGGATCTTTATTAGGTTTTTCCTTCATTGGTTTACACTTCCATTAAAACTAATTCTAATGGGATTGTGGTCCATTTGTATGCATCTCTATATGTTAAAGTGGAAAAAGAGGTCAATTTCTTCATCAATGACTAAAGAAGAGAGAAAACAAGCCTTTCTAAAGGTTTATAATTCCCTACCTATCTTTGAAAATGATGAATTAAAGCTTTATGTCAATCGTGTTCCTAATGATGCACAAATCACAGGTGATAATCATAATGATGATCATCAGGCTGCTAGACATGGAACATATGCCTTCCTACTATCTAGACTTTATTTAAGAGATATTAAGGCAGATACTGCATTAAGACGTCACTTCTTTCAGATGCAAACTTATAGGGGATTCAAGGTTGATCCAACCACTACAATTAAAACTTATAATCCCTATAATGTATCAGGTGATCAGCTTATTGGTCTTACTTTAGCTATGCTTGATGATGTTTCAGAAAAGTTAAGGATTGACTTTATCAATACCGTTGAACAGATTGTTGATAATGATTGGGCATCAAAAAGTGTAGATCAATTAACTAAAAGTCATGTAGCTATGTGGCAACCAGGATTAGAAACAGTAGGTGCCCAAGCCCTTACCATTCTTTCAATACTTAAGATGGCATCTAAATTTGGCTCTGCAAAGGCTAAAAAAGCCTATAATAAGCTACTTTATATGTATGGATATGGGCTTTTATCATTAATTCCCACCACGTTTAGTATTAAAAATAGAAATTATTCTAATGACCATAATTGTATAATTTCTGCTTACATCCTAGCCAAATTGTCAACGGGCATGTCTAAACTTTATTGGACTATGATCATGCTTTATTGCTGGAGTCTTAGCTATAAATGGCTTAATGGGTATTTTACGGGTATAATTATGGATGTCTGCCCTATATTTACTAAGAAATATGTCCAAAAATGTAAGGATTATCTATATGAAGAAGTTCCCAATACTTATGCAAAAAGCATTTATTGGAATCCTTGGATTGATCAAGGTGTTTACCCAATCAAATTCAATGACATGAATCAGGGTGAATTCTGGCCTGATGAAGTACACCAGGCTAGAGGAAATGATCAATTGACTAAATCAGGACTTGGATGGCTAGCTGCCGCCATCATGATAGACCAAGAAGAGGCCAAAGAGTTTCTAGAAAAATAAACTAACATATTAGAGATTTAAGGATATTTGGTAATATTCTGATCTTTTAAGGTTTGTCTATATTGAACCCAACCTCTAAAATTACCTGATTTTAAGTGAGGATCAAAAGAAGCTATTCCTTGATGCTCTGCTGGACTTGCATGAATTGGTGCAGAGCCAACCAGACGATCATATAACTTAACATCTTCTTCTAAAGAAGGTTGTTTTCCCTCATGTGTTAAATATGAAACCCTAGCACATCTTGCCACTGACATTTTAATCAATTCTTGATATCCGATAGCATTTTGTCTCTCAGATTCTGTAACAAAGGGCAGGTGCATCTGACCCATTCCTTTTGGCTCTGGATGGTTTGAATCATAACACTCATACATTTGACGAGCAAGCTCGTGAATCTCAGGCTGAGCAGCTTCATGATTGCGAAGTGCAAAGAAATTTGTATAATCAGTTGCAGTACAAACAACAGTAATATGTGCAAACGGCTCAAGAAGTCTATTAGCATATTGTTTGTGAACCTCCAATGATGCAAGAGCATTGGCCCATTTTACCGCTTCATCTCTAGCTTCTAGCCATGCCTCTACAGCCGCTTTATGATCTTCTCCAGACAATGCCTCACCACCCTGCATACCTGCTTTATTTTTAGTAAATGCCATAGGAATGGCTGGATTATCGATTATCATTTGAATTTGTTTTTTAACAGGGGTGGCACGACTTGAGGATGCATTTCTAGAGAACACCCTGTGGGTCATAAATTCGGCATGAATAAATCTAGGATAGGTCAACACGAATGTGGTAAGTCTTACACCAGAAGGAGCGGTAGAATCTGCTACAATTTTTGCTTCAATCATTTTATCCTCAATTTGGAATTATGGTTATATCTAATAATGTTCCATCTAACATATCGTTAACTAGTTATTATACTGGTTCATTTATGTGATTCTCCAGAGAAACCAGAGGGGTCTTTGGCTTCGTGGCGTCTTTATTTTTATAAAGTCTATACTCCTTAGTTCCAGCAGTGTAGACCCTTCCCTGGATTTCATCGACAATATCTTGTTTATATTCTTGATAACTTCCACGGCCACGAGATTCTAATAGGGTGCTTTTATATAAATCTGCCTTAGGGTCTATTTTATGGCATTGAAGCTGCCAAAGCGTTGGTTGCATTTTGCCTCCTTCAAATCCACTTGCCACAAGCCCTCCTCCTAAAGCATAGTCCGTTACAGTCATAAATTGTAAATAATCATAATCAAAATTATTGAGATTTTTAATCAGACGACTTACTCCTCCTGGTATATTATATCTGTGTTTACAAGCCGCCCTCTCAATCAATAATACTGTTTGACCCTCTGAGTCCAACTTTTCTCTACAAGTCATAGCCATTATCAATTCATTTTGATAAATCAGCCCATGCGCAAAAGTCCCTCCGCGATTTTTAAACAGTGCATTTTCATTATAAAATGATTTAAGCCTTTCTTCACTAGTGTATAATTCCACAATATCGCACTTTCTAGCAAAGACTTTAATATTACTATTTCCAAATGTATGTCCAATGATATCTTTAATAGTTTCCCATTGGATAGTGTTTGCCATCCAATGCTCCCAAAACACCATGAGCTTAATGCCTATATTTTGATAAGCCATGATTTTTTTTATAAAATAACGACTTTGGACTTTTAAATTAGGATTTTCACCAGGGAAGGAATGGTTATCGGCCCACATAGAAGCTGTATCTATTGCAATTTTTTGTTCTGGGAAATAAAAATCGAGAGGTTCATAGTTTGGATTATCTAAAATATTAACATTTATATTATAGTCTATATTTAGAGAATCTAAATAACCTTTCATTTGATTTTTAATTAAAATATCATTATTAATGATTGGCATAATATAGCCTTCCTATATTTTATTTTAGAAACAGCCCTCGCTTTTACAAATCACATTTCATTAGAATAAACGTCTAGTAATGAGCCATCTGGATCAAAAACCATAAAAACCTTACCATTAATTTCTAAAGTTATTGTCTGGTCGTCTTCGTCGTCTTCATCGTCTTCATCTTCAAAAAAAACTTTATCATGATCAACTTCAGCACCTTCTAACATCGCAATCATTTGTTCTAAATCCGTTCCCATTTCTTCATTTTTTTTCAATTTCATTTTCCATCTCCTTTTAAAATAGCTTTAATAGCTTCTTTGTTTGTTTTTAAATGTTGCCCCATACTTAATCTAATTGTATCTTTATCTAAAATTACATATCCAACACCAACTCGATCTAGCAACTGAGTGGCTTTTGGATCTGCCTTTACAGCATAAAACATACCTGTTTCATTCACCCCTTGTCCATCAAAAAGATATTCAATCTTAGCCATTTCTTCTTTATTATAACACAAATCCCTATGTCCCATCTCCATAAAATCATCTAAAACCAAACTATTTAAGATTTGTGAAATCATATCCTGACTAGGCTTTGAAACGCCCGTGTATTCGGCTTTACATTCAATCTTTAGATCTTCATAGGCAAGTGAGTCATTTGTTGCAATGAAGCCGATTCTACATCCAGCCACACCTAAAAGTTTGCTGTAGGAGCCGACGAAGAATTTGTGTTCTGGTATGGTGTTTTTTCTATTAGTGTAGATTTGATTATGGTAAGCACCATCCCAAATATCTGTTTCCTTACTACCTAGAGTATATTGGGTACCTAAAGGATTTTCAGGTGAATCTATAAGGCGCATGTAAAGAGGAAGTCCAACATCTATAGAAAAGGGAAAGAGTAAACTGCGCACACGCTCAAGTCCTGCACGACTAATGAAGCTATCGTAAGATGGATATCCATATTGGGTTGTGTAAACTCTATGCCCACCCTTAGCTTTAAATCTACGAAGAATCAAATTAATGGCACCGCTTGCACCATTTGTAATGATTATATGGTTGTATTTCTGACCAGTAGTTTTTGCAATCACTTCGTGTGTTTGCTGGATAAGACGAGGGTTGCCGTCATATGGTCCATAGTTCATATCATCAATATTATGGAGAAACATGTGAGATCTGACATATTTTAAGATGTCTAGGAGAAAGTAAGGATTTCCCCAAGCCATATCGAACTTAATTTTATTCTTTAACATCTTCTACTCTTTGTTTAAGTTCATCCACCAGCTTTGCTGCTTTATTAACGTGAAAGTCTTTTTTGATAGAAAAAACCTTCTCAACTACATCTTCCATCTTTTTTAGATCAAAGTCAAGCTCTTTTGCAAGCTTTGCAATCCTTAAATTACGATATTCTTTATATTCTTTTTCCATTTGAATTCTTTCAAGGTAGGAGTGTATCAAATTGAGAGGGACGAATCCTTTCACATCAGGACACCAACCTGTTTTTTTACACACAATCATTTCACCATTTTGTGTTTGCACCTCAGTCCACTCATGAAGCTCACCTCTTGCTTTCATTTCTTTCATCTCAGCGATTTTTTTAGCAAAGAGCTTGTTGCTCTCAAGGATTATCTTGATTTTACTTATATTGTATCGGACACCATGAATTAATGCTGTTGTTGCCATTCCTATGGCTAATCCGAGTAATAAAATAACAGTGAACATAGATAATTCATTCATGATTTTCTCCATTTATTTTGAATTTCTTTATGTTTATTCTTTTTTACCACACCCTTGGGAAAATGTCCAGACTCACAATAAATCTCATACATCCATATATCAAATTCCATTGCAGCATGGAGTTTCCACTTAGGTATTTTTAAATTGGTATCTTTATAAATTGATTCCCACCACCCAGTTCCAGCTATTTCAACGGCTAGGATTTTCTTTCTAAGGTGTTTTGGAACTGGATTTTTAACATCATCCGTTTCAAATAGATTTTGTCTTACAATAGCCTCATCAAATTTAAGATCTGGCTGCCTATCTTTTTCGTGGATAAACCATGTATGATGACCTAGCTCGTGCACTAATGACAGTATAGTATCGATCTTGGAAGTTTTACTATTGCAATAAAGTTGAATTAAAGATCCATCTGTTGTCCATTCAGCATCGTTATCCTTATTTATTTTGTTGTAAATAATAACCTTCACACCAAGTCCCTTGGCATAGTGAATTAATCTTTTTATCTCTTCATCCCGAATGCCCATTTAATCTCCTTGGAGGTCAAGGTTTCTTACTCGCTTAAAAGCACTTTTTACACACGACTCCCATTCTTTTCGTTTAAAATCATGATCTTCTTGAAAGTATCTTTCTAAATAATTAACAATTCCGCCCATTTCAAAGCCTAATTCAGCGATTCTACAGGCAATGTGGAACCACGTCTTATTTCTATCTTCAGAAATACCTTCGTGAAGTTGTTTTATGATGTCTTTAGGTATTTTTGAAAAATCTGGAGTTCCTTGATAGCAACTTGATAAATTTAACTTCTTCTCTTTTTGTGGCTTTTTGTCTGGGTGTGAATAAACCCATTTAAAAAAATTTTCATTTTTTACGCGCCCTTTTATTTCGACAATAGCTTGGATGAGTTGTTTGCCATCTTTTCTTCTATTTCCTGGGAAACGAATGCTTCTAGAAGGATTCTTTACTTGTTGATCGGCCCTTGATAAAATATTCAAAATCCAATTATTGTAAAATCTCCAAACAGATATGTCTGGAAGATCTGTATCAAGAACAATTGCATAGTGTAGAGATTTATTTCCAGAAAAAATACAACAAGAAACGGGTATGTGTGAATTTTCAATATATTTCTTTTGTTCTTCTAACGATCCCGTGTCCATTTCGATCAAGAAAGTTCTAAAAGCAGTGACGTTTTCATCACGCCTAAAGCCATTGATTGGATTAATTGAAACCAATGTAATATCTTCTTCTAGAATGGTTATTGGTTTGTATTTTTCATTTGGTGATATAAGTTGAATTTCTCCCTCTAGTGCCGATTGTTCAACACTATGATAACCAAATTTATTCGGAGATACACAAATCGTTTCTCCTGGATTGAATAAAAGATTTAAAAAATTCAAACTATTTTCTGTCATAATTTAGTTTCTAAAAGAATGTTTTTGATAAAGCTACTTCTAGATCCATATCTAGCGATTTTTTTCGCCATATAAGGAGAATCTTTATACATCACTTTCAAAACGAGTCTACTGTGGCGCTTTACTGCCATATATCCTATTGCGGAATTGTTTAAAATTTCTCCTTCAAGGTCTCTATCAAAGTGAATCTTAAAATGAAGCTTTGCAAGATAATAATATAAATTTATAGCAGTTTTTCTCTGAGATTTAAGTAGAAATTTCTGTATTTTTGTAATAATTTTTAATACCACGTTTTTCATTGTTATGTGTCTCCTCCATTATTAAATCCGCTTGGTTTTGCAGGAGCCACTGCCCTTCTAGTAGCCTCGGCAATTATATCCAACTGTACCTTATTTTGAAACTCTGGTGTGTAGGGAATATACCTACCTTTATCAAAACCCACCCATATGGTTTGTCCTAGAGATGTGGTGAATCTAGACTTTTCAACAGTGAATCCAGTTCTTCTATTTTCAACTTCTTTGGTCACCCTTAAGGAACATGTAGATATGTTCATTAATCCTTTTCTCCCTTCAATAGACTCCTTAAAGGAAAGTTTGGTTTCTCCAGAGGTTTTTAGCTGTGCAAGAATTACAATTGGAGCATTTACCCTATTTTTAAACTGATCTATGTATTTACAAAAACGATATTGAGCTTGATGATCAGCAAGAGATGGCACCCTTATTGATTTATCAATATTTTGATAGTAATCGATAATAATTAAATCAAATTTGTTCTCATTCAATATAACGGAATTTAAAACAGCCTCAACACCCTCAATGGAGGTGGTTAAGTGTTGAAAGTTTGGAGCATATCCATCATCAATCACCACTATCCTATCTCTTAATGCAATAGTCATTTCTTTAAAAATTTTACACTGTTCATCGGTGAAAGAGCTATGATTAACATATGCCCAACCACGACCGAGACAAGTTATTCGATTGTAAACATCACCAGGACTTTCCTCATTCACTATCATTAAAACTCTTTGGCCTTGTATGGCAGCATGGTAGGCAAGGTTTGAAGCGATGGTTGACTTACCCACTCCAGTTTCTGCAGCCACCACTATCACATTTTTTGGGAAAAGAGGTACGACATTTTTGAAATCATTATTAAGAAAAACACCAGCTTTTTTTGCCGCTATTAAGTATTGCTCATTTGCTTCGGCAATTTTCTGAACAATAGAGGGGTCTTCTTTATCTATATTAAGGTTTTGCAACGCATTTAACTGACTAGTGCGCTCTTGAATATCGTCATATTTACTATTTAAAGTATATTGCTCAACAATTCTTTTTTTACGATTGAATTCCATCGTTTCTTGATCGCCAGCCGCAATAGCTTTTACGTCTTCGTTATATAAATCTTTTACGTCCTGTGAACTCATGGATTATCCTCAGGATTTACAATTCCTATTTTTTTAATAAAATCCCAGTCGTATTGTTTAGTGGGCAAATCTTCTGATTTTATATACAGCCGCTCTTCTTCTGGAATAAACGTACCATCATCATTCCCATCATCTTCTGGAATTGGATCGTTATATTGAATTTGAGGTATAGGGGGTGATGTGTGTATTTGGGTGAAAGGGGTGGTATTTTTCACAATCACATTGGGAGATTTCTCCACTATTGGATTTACCTTTGCGGCGTGAATAGAATCTTGTATGACAATATTGGGTTTAACCTCAGATACTATCTTGTCTTTCACAACAGGCTGTATCAACACCGCCTCTGATGGTAAAAACTCTAGCTTGTAATGGGTGATACAATTTATAGCTATTAAATGCACCTGTGTCTTTTCATTGGACAGAAAGGTGGTTAAGAAATCATTTATAAAATCTTGACTGACAATTGAATGGTCAGCACCATACTTGAAAAGTTCTGAAAATAATACAGGGAAAAGATGGAACGTAAACTTCCCATCCACTGTGTATTGTTTTTTAAAATTTTCAAAAACCAATTTATAATCCACTGTATTATAATACCATGACTGTCTTTTTTTTGAGTATTTTTTTAGCCAAGTTAATCTCTTTTCTAAAACTTTCTTTGTTCTTATTTTTTCTAATAAATGAAGATAGAATGATCTTTCTTTTTTTCTGTGGTAGGGTGTTGAATTGTTCTTTTTTTAATTCCAAATCTCGTTCACTTTCTAATGTTTCTAAAATAATATCTGGCTGTTGATATGTGAAGCTAGTGTTGGATTCTGTAAATATGCGGTAATCTTCTCTATTAATACCCTCGTTTAAAATTTCAATTTTAATTATTTTAAAACCATCTGCATCGGTTAGTTCTTTCTTTCCTTCAAGACGTGTACGAGCGACTATATTTTTATATTCCTTATTTTTAACTTTTCTATAACCATATTTTTCATAATCATTCAATATCAATTCTTTAGTCACTGGTTGGCTTGTTTTGGTTTCGGCAAAAACGCCACGTCTATCGATACCAACCGTTATATTACGAGCTTTTTTTGCACACAAGACACCGCAATAACGAAGGCGCTGTCTAAGGAAATTTATAAGATTGTTTCGATCAATTCTTTGAATTTCTTCTTCAGGCAGGTGTTCAACTTTTCTTTTTTTCAATACCTTCTCTAACTCTTTTGGATTTCTCTGAATGCTATATAAGGCCATATAGCTTAACATGTAAACATTTGTAATAACTACAATATCTTCCTCTGTGAATCCAACCTTTTCAAAATTTGTTAATCTATTGAACATAATTTTTGCTGTAATTGCAACAATATTTGAGTATTTTTTAATCAAAGTTTCATCTAGTTGACCCGCTCTTTTTAAATAATCTTGACGCAAATAAAGTAATTCAAAATTATCATTCACTCCTAGGTGTTTTCCCATTTTTATTCTCCAATTTTAGGTATAAGACTTGTTAAAACTTTTCTTTCTTGAGTGAAAATAGGTGCTCCCTCTGCCTGCCATTCAGTTTTATAACAGGGAGGGTCTGTATCAATTACAACTCCTGTGGGTTTGTTGATGATTAATCCACCACGTTTTTCACGAGCTGAATAGTCATTCCAATTAACATCTTTTTGGAAGCACATCTCATGTAAATCGTTTGTATTTTTTCCTTCAAGTTCTTTATGTGAATATAAAGCCCTTGCTGCCATCTGCAGGCTATTTCTACTAGCATCTTTCTGCCTCCAAATGAAGTAATTCTCCACTTCAATCGGATCAGGGATGGTAAAAACACGAGCATCAAACAGGGCAAGCTCTGGGTTCATGAACTTTTCCATTTTATTGTTTAAAAATAAGTCTAAAGTGACATCATTAAACTTAGCAGTGGCTATTGCCGCAGAAATAGAGCACATTTTTTGAATATTTGAATCAAACCATGCCTCTGTGTTGGGATTTTCAAAGTCTGTCAAAAGAATGCTTATTTCATCACTTTGAACATAGGCAAGTCTAGCTCCTTGTATCTCCTCACACATGGTAATGGCAACCAAATCCATAACAGCCATAAAATCTTTATCAAATGGACGATCCATTTTCTTGGTCCAGGTGTGAAAGGCCTTGCCATCCAC
>ERZ1292629.810-Hain-H43-01um-R1-810-length-34128-cov-6_pt1 | contig 11992 bp, 5 predicted proteins | sample MGYA00564399_ERZ1292629 | MGnify/ENA primary metagenome ERZ1292629 (study PRJEB36523, sample SAMEA6512636) | groundwater metagenome | collected 2019-01-08 | study: AquaDiva: Metagenomics assemblies of 32 groundwater samples | reverse complement strand
CCCACTCCGACAACGGCAATTTTTGCAAACCCCTCAATGTCTGGTTTAACTTCTGGCATAGTCGAACTAACGATTTAATCCTCGTGTCTGAATGGTGTGCTCGTGAATGTTCATGAGCACACCTTTGAACACATTTTGTGTTCATCCAAAATAAAAACGTACCATGCACCATACATGATACGGGAGGGCGCAACAGGATGTCAAAAGGCTTCAGGGGATAAGTGATTTGAACCAATCCTTAATCTGCTGTGACGCTTTGTCAACCACGCCGAACCGCGAGAACGGCGAGCCGGCCCGTCCCGCCTGTTCGCGCGCCGCGAGATACCCCCATTTCACGAGTCCGATGCTCGTGGAAAATCCCAAATCATTTGAACGGTCGGTGACGCTGCCCATACCCACGGGATAGCCGAGCGACACCGGAAGATGCAATCGTTCTTTCGCCAATTCAACGAGGCCGTCAAGCGCAGCGCCGCCGCCGGTCAACACGATGCCGGCCGGCAGTTTGCCAGCCTTCCCCACCTCCTGAAGCACTGCGTCAATTTTATCCAAAATCTCCTCAACGCGCGCTTGCGTGATGGTGGCGATGTATTTCCGCGCAACCGATTCATCGGACAAGCTGCCGACCTCTTTCAAATTGATGGTTTCCTTTTTATCAACGGCGCCCGCGCGCGCCGTGCCGAAACGCACCTTGATGGCTTCCGCAACATCAATATCGGTGCGGAGACCAATCGCGAGGTCGTTCGTAATGTGTGCTGACCCAATCGGCAGCACCGCACTGTACAACAAATCCCCATCTTCAAATACGCTCACGCCGGTGGTGGAACCGCCGATGTTCACCACCGCCACGCCCAATTCTTTTTGCCGCGATGAGAGCACCGCCTCGCTCGTCGCCAAAATGCCGAGCACCGCGTCGTCAATGTCCAAACCGGTGCGATACACCGCGCGCGTGATATTTTTAATATGCGCGCTCACGCCCTGAATGATGTGGGCGTCAACTTCAAGCCGCACGCCGGACATACCCACCGGATTTTTAAGCCCGCGCTGTCCGTCAACCGTAAACGTCTGTGGAATAACGTGCAAAATTTCGTAATTGAGCGGAGTCGCAATCGTGCGCGCCGCTTCAATCGCGCGGTCCACATCATCGGACGTGATTTCGCCATTGGACTTTGCCACGACCACCGTCCCTTTGCTGGTCTGCGTTTCCACGTGCGTGCCGGAAATGCCAACCCACGCATGCTCAAGCGGTACGCCCACCAAACGCTCCGCGCGCTCCATCGCCATCGCAATAGAGGAAACGGCATCTTCAATGCTGGTGACAATGCCTTTGTTGACGCCTTGCGACGGCGCTTCCGCAGCGGCAAGGATGTGTAACTCTTCACCCTCGGCGGTCGGCGCCACGGTCCCGACCGCAATGCGCACTGCGGTTGAACCGATATCAAGACCGGTCAGTAATTGTTGGTCGCCCTTCCGTCGAGTCATAGAGTTATCATGGGCCTGTCGCCGAATGCGCTTTCATAACGAAATTGCAGCATTTAGAGACAGAATTGTTGAATAAATTTTGAGGCTTATCTGTATAAGATAAGCCGAAAAGTTTTGAAACAATTATGGCCGAAATGCTGCGATTGCAGTTGAAATGGCATTCGGCGACAGGCCCAGTATATCGTTGAGCACTGTTTCCTGCAACTCAAACATCCGACGCGCATCGCGCGCGACATGATGGTTATAGCCGAGCAAATGCAACGCGCCGTGAATCAACATGCGGGCGCACTCTTCTTTGAACGGCACCTTGAAACGCCGCGCCTGCCGGCGGACATACGGCACCGCAATCACGATATCACCGAACTCGCCGTCAGTTCCGGAAAACGCCAACACATCGGTGGGGCGGTCGCTGCCGCGATGCATACGATTGAATGTTCGCATACGCGCATCGCCGACAAAAATCACGGCGCCGTTTTTCATGCGCGCGCGCTGTTTTTTTGGAAGACGCCTTGCGATTGCCTTGAGTACAAATTGTACCCAACGCTCGCTCGGCGCGCCCCGAACCTTCCGATGCACCATGAACTGCATATCTTCATGGTACCGGCCAAAGACAAAAAATACAAGACGGCGTGTTACGGAGTAGACGTCGCCGATGGCGTGCTCGTCGCCGCGGCAATGGGCGTGGAAGTGGAAGAAGACGGTTCAATAAAATCAAAGACGGTGGGAGACGACGCGGCGGCGGTAATCGCTGGAGGCACGCCTTCGTTCACGAGAAATCCAGCGACTAACATCGCCATGATTCGTTTGAAATTAATCTCTGACCGCAAGCCGGGCATGTAGCGCACGACGTACAGCGTCTTATGTCCTTCTAGAAACACGGTCAATCCGTCAGCGGTCTGGAATCCGCGCACATTAAATTTATTATTCAACGCGTGCAACGTGTACGCGGAACCGCCGGGATATTTATTGCGAAGATATGATTCTTCCAAAGTGCTCGTCGCCTGATTCCCATACGCTTCCGCCGTAATCTGAATGAATTCGCCGGTGGCAGAGGTCAACAACACATCTTTCATGTCCTGACTGTCAACCGCCTGCGCCACCCACGTATTCGGATACAGAACGGCGTACCCATAGGCATCATTGGTGAACGCCGTGACGCGCGGATTTTCAATCAACTGGCGCGCGTTGCCCTGTGATGGGTCATAAAGGTGCACAATCTCCCACCCGTCCGGCCAGCCATCAAAATCCGTATCCGGCAAATTGACGTCCGTGCTAAATAATTCTTCCTCAATATCGGTGAGCAAATCAGCATCGCTGTCGCGCGACGACACGAGGCCGCGGTCGGCAAGCATGTGCGTTTCAACCGGCGCGAAAACAGGCGGCGGCGTTCCAACGGTTTGCGGTTCGCTGGTTGTTTCGGACGCCGCAACATCCGCTCCCGGCGATAACGTCAATGACCCGCGTTCCGTTTCCGGCGCCACACGTACAAACCGATACCAATACCACCCGCCAGCGCCGAGAATGAGCAACAGAATCGCGACTACGCCGATGACCACCCATTTTTTCCCTCCCGATGCGGCAATAGGCGCGATTTTTGCCGCGCCGTGCGGCAACGGCGGCTGTTTTGCTAAAAGCGGAGGCGGCGCCATAGCCGGTTTCGGCGGCGGAGGCGGCGCGAGCGACGGCCGCGGCGCTTCTGTTTCCTTTTTCTTTTCTTCCGGCTTCTTTTCACCCGCTCCTTGCGATTTCTTTTCTTCCGTATTCGCCAACTCCAACGCGGCCGCTTCGCCTACTTTCGGCATCGTATGAAAAACGACCTTTTCAAGAATTTCTTTTTCTTCCTGACTTCCTCCAGCTATTGGCGCAGCCCCCTCGGTTTTTTTCTTGCCAAAACCAAACATGTTTACAAATTTACGTCGTTCACATTAAAAAGTTTGCCCGCTCCGTTCGGATTGTAACCGTTGTCAACCTCCTCACCGTCAAGAAAACCGTCTTTGTCGGTGTCATTAATCAGCGGGTCGGTATTCCAAAGCGTCGCCTCTTCATTATCCGTCAGGCCGTCATTGTCTGAATCTGGATTGTTCTTGTCAGTGCCAAGCTCGCGTTCACGGCTATCCATGAGACCGTCCTTATCCGCATCGCCATCAGGAACAGGTTCTGGCGTGACAGTGACCGCGGGCGCCGCGTCCCCGGCATCTGACGGACGATTGAGCGTATAGACCCATACGCCGAGCACCCCGAGAAGCGCCAGCAACACCACGCCCAAAATAATCCACTTTGCCTTGTGCGATTGCGCAGGCGCCAACACCGGCCCAGCGAGTTGCGCGGGAGGTAACGAGGGCGGCGGTGGCGGGGAACTGGTTGGTTGCAGCCGCCCGCTTTCCACTGCGGTTGGTTTATCCATAATAGGATGGCCGGTCAGGTCAGCTGGTGATGACGATGCCGGTGGAGTTGATGCGGAAGATGGCGGCGGCACCGGCGCGCCGGGTTGTGATGGTTTGTCAAACATAGTGTTTCTATTATTGTATCACACGTGAACGATTAACCGGAAACATCAAACTGGAAGGAAGCTCCGCCGCCCATGCTGAATGTGTCATCGGATGCATCAGGAATAATAATGGAATGCGCACGGTCAACATAAAATGACCCGGTAATCTCGCCCGGCACAGGTCGCCCCAATGTGCTCTGCCGCTCGCTCCACCACTTTGCCTCATTTCGCAATGTAAAATATCGCGCACTATTTAAAACAATCCCATCACATTGCCGCCGGCTTGGACAATGCGCGTCAAACCACTGCAAAAAGGTGGTGTTATATTGCCGCTCCTCAATACGCGCAATAAGGCGTTCGCTCAGCCAATCATTAAAGAAATTCTTAGTCACAACATTATTCTCGAGCGCCGCCTCACCCAAAAAGTAATGCTTAATCGTGTTATTCCGCTGCCACACCTGAGACACCGACGTGTGCTTTGAAAAACTCGCCTCATCAACGGTAACGCGCGGCGTAAACTGAATGCGGATACGCCCCACTCCGCCTCGTGCGGGGTCACTCTTCAATGCGACACAATCTGCGCACCTGTTATCAGTATTAGATGTATTTATGTACTGAACCTCCAGCTGGTATCGCCCCGTAGGCAGCGTATCAAAGGTGAGCGTCGTGTTTGGCGCCACCTCAATCGTACGACTCCCCTGGTTGCCGCTAATACGATTTATCGTTATGCTAAACGTATCATTACCGTCAATATTTGAGATAGCAAGCCCAACCTCACCGCATGTTTCCCCGAGGTGGCATAAGGTGTACCGATCCCCTACACAAGCTGGTTCAGCACACGAAGCCTCACAACGCTTGGTGGCATCGGGCGCCGTTCTAAACTGTACGTTATCAAAACACACAAAACCCGCCGTTAACGCCGCGCCATCACACACCTCCGGCGCCGTCACCTGTCCATCCCCGCAAAACGGCCCGCTCGCGAAGCGCACCGTGCGGCAATCGGCGGAACAGAAGGAGCACTGTCGTCCGTATTCGCCGGCGCACGCCACGCCGTTCTGGTCACCGTTATCACATACCTCGCCGGCGTCAATAAGCCCATTGCCGCAATACGCGCCTATCACGCGGCACTGCGCGTCGCACCGCTCGCCGCCGTCACATTGCTCCGCGCCTTCTTTACGTCCGTTGCCGCATACTGCCGGCGCTTGCGGCTCCACCTGACATTGCGGCGCACTGCATCCATCTCCTGCCGCGGTGTTGCCGTCATCACAGGTCTCATGCTGTTGTTGTATCGTCCCGTCACCACAATACTCGCCGTACGATTGACAATCCCACCCGCAGCTGCCCTCGCGATGCTCCGACCAAGTGGCGCCTGCCTGCTGGTTGTTCACTGGCGGCGCAGTCGGGTCGCACGACTCCTCCGCTTGCAACACGCGGTCGCCGCAGTATCCGGTCGTTCTCGTGCACGTGCTATTGCAATATCCGCCATACCGTCCGTTTGACGGGCCGTCATCGCACTGCTCTCCCTGATCTTGCCGTCCATTACCGCATAATGCACCTGGTATTGCCGCCGCTTGAATAATACCAGCGGCACTCGCCCGCTCAAGTTCCGGACGTCCCACACACATGAGTGTGATGGGCTGACCGCCGGCGCCCTGCAGACGGCACGTGCTTCCCGCTGGACACTCTTGATTATTCGCGCACACATTGACACCGTTGGTACACAAACCAACTGGAATGGGAACCTGAATCCGCGCCGCGCAATCATTGCGGCAACCGGTCACTTGCCACAGTTCACGGTCAAATACCGTCTGACCATCTACGAGTCGGCCGAGCGCCGATGCATTTGGGTCCTGACATCGTTCCACCGTCTTCACCCCGTCGCACATTTCTACGGGCTCAAGAATATCATTGCCACACGTCGCAGATCCCGCGCCGATTACCTGACCCTCCACTACGCACGCCCCCTCTTGGAGCGCTACGCCATCACCCGCCGCCGCGTCAATCTGCGCCGCCAGTTCCCGTTGCGCCGGGTCAAAAAACTCAAAATGCATCCACACATCGGCCGCCTGCCCGTCGGGCGCGGTGCGATACTGATACACATTCCCCCCATTGCACTGGAATGTCTGCGCCGCGCTATTCCAGCACGTTTCAGAATCATATCCCTCCTCTGCGGAACATCCGACAAATTTGTTCACCGGGTCTTCCGGCACACGCGTTGCGAGCGTATTGCCGAGCGCCGACTGCCATGAACCCCATTTGCTCGTGGTGAAGAACGGCACAAAGCTCCCCACCTGATTTTCCACTTCATTCAGACGCGGGAAACCGCCGTTCACGCGGCGATACTCCTTGAGTTTGCCGAGAAGCACTGTTGCATCGTGCATGCGCGTCAGGTCACGGCGCAATTTATCCTTATCCGCCAGACACCGCCGACCAGCCCAATCGCCAGCGCATTCCACATCGGCGCTACACCGCGGGCTCGCCATATCCGGGTCCTGATTGTTGGCGGCCGCGCATCGGTTGTACTGAACAACATTGGCGGTGAACTGCACATTTTTAACGAGTTGGTCAAAAATATTCCGCAGCGCCGCCGACGGCCTCGCCCGTCCCACGCCGCTCATAGACATCACGTACACATTGGCGTACAACGTTCCGGCCACGGCATCGTAATTGACCGCGTTCACATAAACGGTGTCCGCCAACTGCGCGGCCTCAAAGCCGTCAATCGGCGGGAGCGGCCGCAGCTTCCCCTGGCCCGGGAACTCATTCTCATACCACTCCGCGAGCGAGAGCCATTGCGGATTGGTGCGCACCATAATGCCGACTGCCTCGCCGTCGGGCGTCAACAGGTGGAATCGCTTGAGGAGCGATGACCCTTCTTTATTATACTGAATGAACTGCGGCGTAAGCGCCGGGAGGTTGTCGGTGGTCGTCGCGGTTGACGCGCCGTCCATGCAGTACCACGCGCTGAAATTCGTCCACACGTTTCGCGTGCCGACCGGCGCGGCTGCGCCGATGCCGTCATCATTCCCCTCCACATCTTCATACGGAAACACCGGCGGCCCGCCGACCAGCGCCGGCCACGGCCGTTCGCAGGCCGATACTTTCACTGATGACGCGCCTGTTACAACGCGCGTTTGTACCTGCGATGGATTGTTCACCGAATCGGCGGTGATGGTCGCTTTTGCCGCGACGGTCTCATCGCCGGATTTGCCCTGTTTCGTGGCCACGAGCGCCGTACTCGCGTTTTCATCTGCGACCACGTCTACAATACTGTCCTGCGTCGGGCTCCATTCGTAGAGCCAATCGTAAAAATTAGGCACCGGCGCAATCTCGCGCGCATTGGCATCAATGCCTGTGTAGGCGCGCGCCACAAACCGACGACGCGAGAGGTCGCATCGCTTGTCGCCGCCTCCAGCGTCCACGCACAAACCGCCATCGCCGCAATCCGCATCCGCGCTGCACAGCTGCCCGGTGCCTTGCTGTGTCGTGCTGAACACCCATGCGTTCGGTTCAATGCGCACCTGGTCCAGCGTGCACACGTGCGGTCCCGTGCTAAACTGCCACTCAACATTTTCTTTCAACGGCACGTTGCGCGCATCACGCACGCCGTTCGCGCCACCGTTGATAATCACGCGATACCGTGTATTGGGCGCAAAAAGCGAGAGCGGCATTATCTCCACTTTCGGCTTTCCGTCCTTCACTGTGTTGCGATACCGCGCCTGGAGCGTGCTGGCGCACCAGCGCGCCGGCGCAACTACCGGACGAACCGGCGCAGGATCGGGCGCTCCTGCCGCTCGCCGCGCCGCCTCTTGTTTCTTGCGCTGTTCCTTGATTGCCTGTTCCAATTCCTGTTGCTGTTTCAACGATGCCTTTACGTCGGCCCCACCTGCCGGTTCCGCCGGGGGCAATTCGCCGAGTCCTTTCAAAGCAGGCGCGGCGCCATCTTGTCCTGCCGCGGGCGCTTCCTTGGCCGGAGCCGGCGCACCAGGTGCAGGCGCGGGTTGTCCCGCTTTCGGAGCCGGCTGTGCTGGCGCCGCCGGTTGAGCGGCCGGTTGTTTGGCGGGCGCCGGTTGCGCCGGTTGCGCGACCGCAATGCAACGGCCGTTCTGACAGCTCCCGCTTGCGCACTGCGCATTGCCCAAACACACCGCTCCCGTACACGCGCCGCACAAACCGCCGCAATCTATTTGCACTTCGCCCGCATCCTTGCGGCCGTTGGAACACGTCGCCGGCCGCTGCGGCGCACCGCCCGGCTGTCCCGGTTGCGGCGCCGCGTTCACCACTTCTACAAATAACAGACTCATCACATGACGCATGCGCGCAACAAATCGTTCCCACCACGTGGGCGCGGCCAGCCGCACCGTTTGTTGGTCAAATGCGATTTCCGTCTCGTCCTCCAAACAGTCGCTTCTCCGTTCTACGGCAATCGTAATGTTCCCTTCAAGCGACTTATTTGAAATGCCGGAGTCAATCACGAACGAAAGCGCCGGATTGCGGCACGCGCCATCGCCGACCGGCTCCATATCGCTCACCGTCGGATACGCATAGCAACAGCCGTTTGAGCCAACGCCGTAATTATCCGGGTCAGGGCATTGGTCAGCTTGCGTGAAGCCGCACTGCAACACCAATTTCGCATCTCCGGAACCGGTAGTATCGTTGTATGACGCCTCGGCATGGATGGCGCTTTCTATGCGCGCTTCATCTGCGCCTTCGCCTTGTAAATCTTGTTCGTGACCGGCGATGCTCTGCAGTGTGGCGAGCACGAGCGGGTCTTGACGTCCGTCACCATGCTGATTGGATTCGCATCGGAACGATTCACCGATTCCGACTTGCCCATCGCCGCACATTGACGCAGCCGCATAGCGAAGCGACGAGCCGCGCAGGAGGCATTGCTCGCAACCGTCGCCTTGCGCCTGATTAGCGTCATCGCATTCCTCGCCGAATTGCGGTTCCAAAACGCCGTTGCCGCAGCTCTCTTTACCGGCGCCGCCTGCAAAAAGACAGCGGCTGGAACACACACCCGCCTGCGGAGGGTCACACGCTTCGCCGCTTTCAAGCGCGCCGTTGCCGCATGACGGCACCGCCTGCGCACATGCGGGATAGCGGTCTTTCGCGCCGTCGCCCTGCGCGCGGCACCATGCTTCGGATAATACAGTTCCTTCTTTAATACAATCAGGCGAACATCCGTCGCCGGCGCTCATGTTTCCGTCATCGCAATTTTCGCCCGGGGCGATGTCCGTATTGCCGCACGTTACCTTTGTCGCCGATGCGCCTTCCGCAAGACATCGGTCGGAACATCCATCGCCGGCGGCCGCATTGCCATCATCACATTGTTCGCCTTCATCAACATTGCCGTTCCCGCACGTCGGCGCCGCGGTGCCGGCAAACAAACAGCGGTCCGCGCACCACGTACCGTTTGCCGGGTCGCAATCCTCGCCCGCATCCAATCGCGCGTTACCGCAAAGGCGTGCCTGCGGCGATGAACCGGTCAGTAAACACTGCGCCGTGCATCCAGCCGCCGGCCGCGCCGATACGTCAAACGTTTGGAGTCCAACCACAGCCGGTTCTGCGGCCGTCCATGCCCAACTCATCGCCGCCGCGTTCAGCAATTCTGCGCCGCCATTCGGGCCGCAGCCGTTTTCCTCGCCCTGCGCCGATGCGCGGAACCACTTTTGCGAGCCAATCGCGCGCACCGTTCCCTCGGTTGGTTGTACATTCACGGACTCAATGGCGCACGGTTTGTCATCATTGCGCACGCGAAATACAAATGATTTCCAAAGCTGGCTCTGGCCGTTACTCTCCATCGGAAAATCATAGTCGTCACTTATCTTAGAAAGCGACACGCCGTCGCGGCTCTTAATATCCGGCAGCAGCCGCATGCGATAAAACGCGCCGACCGCCAAATCGCCGCGCAGATTCAGCCGCGCGTGATGCTTCGCGTACGGCGGCACTTCGGCGTCGTTCACGTCCTCATAGGTGACGCTCTCCACCATATTCGGGAATCGGCCGCTTGCAACATCCGCAGCGATGTCCTCCATCTTGCACAATTCGTTGCGACACTGATACGCGCCGATATTCTCCGGAGTGAGCGTCCGTTCGTCCATGGGAATGTTAAACGAAATGCCGGTATCAACATTCACGCACGCCGCTTGACACTGCGGCCACGCGGCGATGATTTGCGGGTCTCCCGGCGAGACGAGCAGCGTTCCGGAGCCGGTAACGCCGCTCGCAGTGGCGCTGATTGTCACTGCGGCCTCGGAAGGCTTAAGCGTCTGGATGAATCGCGTAAATGAACCTTCGCGGCCCGCCGCGAGCACCTGCGCCACGGCGCCGCGCGATGATTCGTTCCACTGCCACGCAAACTGCGACGGGTCAAGCGCGACACAGATGTTCCCAGCCGCCGTCACGCCGGCGCGATAGAGCGGCTCCGCGTCTGCAGTCAATTCCGGGATGACATTATTGTCATCAGTCGCCACCAAAAATCCGAGCTCTTTTGCGGTAAACGCCGCAGGCGCCACGGCCACCGCGCCAATCGCGCATTCGCGGTCATTCGTACGGAATCGGAAACAGTACGCGGTGCCGCGCGCATGACGTTCGCCGCCGCACGCCTTAACCATAGCCGGGTCAGGACGCATCTCGCCGCCGTCACGGCCCGCTTCAGCGTCCGGCATTGCCACCAGTCCTTCCATAATACGCACTTGGTACGTGGCATTCGGCTCCAAATTAGGCCGATGCTCGCCGGAAAAACTGAACTCCGCCTGTTTCGCGCCATTACGCACGACGGCGCCGGTGTGCACTTCCGTAAACGCGGCGCACGGATTATCGCCTTCGGCTGAACATTTTTCCAAAATGAAATTATCTTCAGGATTGCCGCGGTTGGCGTCAATGTTGGTGGTGAACGTCCCGCGAATGAGCGCGCCGGCGCATACGGATTCGCTGTTTTGCTGTCCGTCCCACGGCGCCGGACTCGGCAATGGATTTGCCAGCGGACAATTACGGCCGCAGCATTGCACTACATCCGGCACGAGCGGGATGTTGCCGGTTGAAAAAATCCACGAATATTCCGCGGTCCGCGCGCCGGCTTCGCACGATTCCTGACACGCCCCCGCATAAAATCCCGACTGGCAGCAGGTCTGTCCGCGAACGGGACACTGATTGCGATTTTGAATACAACTGCCGACGATGAAATCATAGCCGTTGCTCTGCGACTGGTCCGCGCCGCGCACCACTTTGACCGGCCCGCTCACGGCGCCGTCCGGCACCGCCACGCTCACATGCCGTCCGGTTTCTTCCCACACCGCGCCAACCGCGCGCACATCGGCAGCGGTCCAGCTCGCGACATCCTGCGTTGCGTTCGCGTCCCAAAAAATAACATTACCGGCCGCGGCGCCGAAGTTCTCGCCGTAGATGTCAATCGCGCCGCCCGTCGGCCGCATGTTCGGGTCAATTTTACAAATCCCGGGCGCGGGTTGTCCCGCTATGGCGACGCCAAAATCCACCGCGTTGCTCTGCACCTGCGCGGCGCCGCGTTTCACGTACACTTTGTAGGCGGCAACACCGCCGGCTGCAGCGCCGAGGTCAACGCCGCGCGGCACTTTCACCACAACCAATCCATCATTCCACGTGCCCGCGCCGCATTCGGCGGGAAAATCCGTATCGGCAAAATACGTTTGTCCGCTTGCCTTGTGTTCAAACACCACGACGCTCCCTTGCCCGGCCGCTCCGAATCCCGTGCCCGCAACCGTGACATACGTTCCAGACGGCCCGCGGTCAGGATTGACGCTCCCGATTTGCGGACGGTCTTGCTCGCGGAACGCGCGAACCTCGTACAATAATGGATTGCTCTTTTGGTCGCCCACCTGTACCAGCACGCGCGCCATACCAGCGCCGAAATTCGGGACGAATCCCACCACTTCGCCGAGCTGGCCCTCGCGGTCTCTGTCAAATTTATCCACGCGCACCGGCTGGTCTTCAAACAACAACGCGCTTGCGCCGCCGTCGCCGAGATTGACGCCGCGCACCGTT
>ERZ1292629.3549-Hain-H43-01um-R1-3549-length-11993-cov-5_pt1 | contig 11993 bp, 16 predicted proteins | sample MGYA00564399_ERZ1292629 | MGnify/ENA primary metagenome ERZ1292629 (study PRJEB36523, sample SAMEA6512636) | groundwater metagenome | collected 2019-01-08 | study: AquaDiva: Metagenomics assemblies of 32 groundwater samples | reverse complement strand
ATTAAGTTCTCTCTAATCTGGAATACATTTGAGCTAGGCAATCCGTCTGAGGTAATCGGTGACAACGGAGCGCAATATAGCGCAAGAAACAAGATTGTGCGCGATATGAAAGAGCAAATGGATGGACAGATCAACAACTTCATGGATGGATTGTTCGACAGTGTTAGGGCTGAATTGCTGGAGGTTGTGCAGAATAGCCTAGAGGTTGTAGAAAACAGCACTAGGTTTGGTAGTAAGACTGTAAATGCGGTCTTGGAGAAGGTTCAAAAGCTAAAGGGACTGAACTTTTATGACGACCAGACGCTTACTGAGTCTCTGGAGCGTCTAGAGAATGCCTGCAAGTCAGAGTCACAAGGAGTGGCTAAGGACGAGTTTAAGAAGCTATTCAAGGACTCTCTATCGTCTGTAACTCAGGAGATTCACAAGAGTCAGAATGCGAAAAAGTCTGTACTGAGTAACTTCAAGAAGGGCGGGCGCAAGTTTTCGTAACGACGTGTAAGGACGGGAATTGAGCTGAAGATGAGCGATAGGATTGTTTTCTATCGCTCATCTTTTATTACTTGACATAAGAAATAAAATGTTGTAGAATAAGAGACAAGCACAGCAGACGACCAAGGGAGGACAGCCGTGAAGAGCGCAACGTTCAAAGACAAGTTTATGAAGCTAATCCGTGTTGGCCAGCAGGCAATTTACATTAATACACATGAGGAGGAAAGGTGTATTAATGAGATTAGGGCTAGTTTTAATAGTTATCGAGAGGAGAATGCAGATTTCGCAAAGAAGCTAGCTCGCTTTACGATTACTGATGGGATTCAGTTTATTGATATTGAATTGAGCCCTATTGCGGTAAGGGCTCCAGATGCCTTTATGAACTTGGCGAAGGACGAGGTAGACAAGGAGCATGAGATTCAAGAGGAGCTAGCGAATCAGGCTCAGTCCGGCAATAAGAAGCAGAAAGCAATTCAACATCCCATTCTTGGAACCGATACTGTTTTCCTTCTTCCTGACTATCATCACTTTTTCAAGGATACGTGTCCAGATCGTCTTACAATTATGAGGACGATGAAGGATTGTATTAGTAAATTTGGACCAGTTGGCAACACTTTCGTTGTGATTGCGCCATCTGTATATCTGCCAGAGGATCTTGAGAAGAGTTTTGTTGTGCTAGATTATGATATGCCAAGTGAGCAGCAAATTGAAACATTGATTGGTGAAATGTTTATCTCTTCAATTGCCGATCCTGAAGAGGCCGGTCACTTGAAGGCATTCCAGAATCATTTTGCCAAGAATAAGCGACAGATCATCAATGCCTTCAAGGGGTTTACTGCATTTGAGGCAGAGACGGCACTTGCTATGGCAGTTGGAGATGAACTAAAGAGAGAGGGAGGTTGCAAGGGTGAGATTGATGTAAAGGAAGTGCTATCACACAAGAAGCAAGCAATTGAGAAGTCTGGCATTGTGAGTTGGATGGATACGAATATTGACATGGATAGCATTGGCGGTCTTGAAATTCTAAAGGAGTGGATTCTTAAGAGGAAGAGGGCATTTGGTCAAGAGGCTATTGACTTTGGACTGCCTAAGCCTCGCGGTATCCTGCTCCTAGGCTGTAGCGGAACGGGTAAGAGTCTCGCCGCAAAGGCAATTGCCAACATTCTATCAGTGCCGCTTCTCGGAGTAAACATGGGAGATATCTTTGGTAGTCTAGTTGGCGAGTCTGAGAAGAATGTAAAGGAAATGTGTCGCGTGGCTGAATCTGTAGCTCCAGCAGTGCTCTTCCTTGATGAATTGGAGAAGATGTTTGCAGGCGCTCAAGGAGGCGGCAACAATGACTCAGGAACGACTAAGCGAGTATTTGGCACCGTTCTTACGTGGATGCAAGAGCGCAAGGCTCCGGTCTTTGTAGTGGCCACTGCGAACAGCATTGAATTCCTGCCTCCTGAATTTCTAAGAAAGGGAGGTAGGTTTGATGAAATCTTCTTTGTCGATTATCCGACCAGAACCGAGAGGGAGGCTATCCTAAAGATTCAGGTAAAGAGCGTATGCAAGACAAGAGCGGACAAGGATCTAGACTACCATGCTCTATCAGTTGAATTGGAGAACTTTACTGGAGCGGAAATTCAGTCAGTAGTTGAGGATGCAATGATTAACGCTTTTGATGCAGGAGATAAGACGGTACAAACGCATCACATTTCATCTAGCATTCTGAATACGACTCCTCTCTATGTTACGGCTCACGAGAAAGTGGTTGCAATGCGCGAGGATCTCAAGCAGAAGGCTAAGAGTGCAAGTAGACCAGAAGAGGTTCAGACTTCCTACAAGAAGCCTTCTCTGCCCGAAAACGGTGGAAGGAAGATTGTCTAATGAGAATTCCAAACAGCATTTCTAATATCATTGCTATGTATCAGGAGGTATTGCGAAACAGGCAGAAAGAACAATTAAATTTCTTTTCAGAGATTAGGCCAGAGCAATTTCCTTGGTTTTATGACTTCGTGACTAATCGTGGCATTGATTGTGGAGGAATACTCTTTCCTACAGAGGATAACGTCGAAATTGCGAGAAAGGCATTGTGGGATAATGAACTTTTTGAATATCTCAGACGGTGCGCAATTAATATTGATAAAGGATATAAAAACAATCCTTGGGATAATGCTGTTTACTTTGTAATCACACATCTGATTCAAGAATACTTCCGCGTTGCATTCTATGAGAAGTATAAAGAATGTAGACCTGTTGGTTTGCCAAATGCTGTTGATGAGAATGAGATTGAGAAGATTAAAGACATTTGGACTAAATATGGAGTTGCAATACATGGAGAAGTGTAGCTTATTCTTATGCTTAATTATATGTGTCTCTTGTGCCTCTAATACTGATGCAATGTATACTACTAAAGTATTAGAGGCACTTGAGCATGTAAACAATCTATCTGAATTTGATAACAATTATGAATGCAAAGCCATACTGCGCGAATGCGATACGAGAGTTAGAGAGGTATTAAAAAAGCCATTGGTAGTAGAGAATGTAGCACTAATGGTTTTTACATTTCAATACTATTTGACTTTATACTATTATGAATTCAATAAATATAACAAGAGTGAAATAGATAATCATTTGGTCTACAATAGATGCAGATTTGTAGAACAACATTATATATTCATGCTGGAGTTGTGGCTAAAGAGATGGAGGAAAATGAAAGAGTAAAATGCGTAAGATGTCAATTCCTGGCTTCAAACCACCGTCAACCTTTGTGATAAATGACGGGATAAGTAAAAAAAAGCCAAAGCCACAAAAAGTAGTCGAGGAAGAGAAAGTTGTTGAGAAAAAGAAACCTATCTTATTATATGAAGACAATCTCAAGGAAATTCTAAAGTTTGATGTCATTGCTAAAGCCAAAGCTCAGGCTAAATTTTCAACTGCCGCAATGCAAGATTTAGACGCCTATCATGGAATAAGCAAAAGTGTCAAAGATTTGCAATGGACACCTGGCGATCCTAACAAAATAGTAAAACCAAATATAAAAGAAGAAGACTTTAAGACAAGACAAGATGAATTCAGACACATGCAACAACATGCAGTAGAATCATTTTTCTTACAAAACAAGTTCACATATGATGGAAAAGCGGCTGGCCATTATGTGCGCGCTACCAATGGACAGCCAGTAGGCCAAATCGTAAATTCGCATAATGGAGCTATGACTGTATGGCTGTTTTCGGCAGATTTTCCAAATGCGAAAACATTAAGTTTTGAATTAGGTTCGCCAAAGAAAATAAAACAAGAAAAGCAAGATAGGATGCTGAATAGATTTTGTGGTAAAACACTAATTTGGCAAGCAGATCAAATATTCGAATTAGATGAGAATGGAAACAAAAAGAAACATATTACAGAGCTTGAAGGCTCAGTGTCCCTACCGCCAATTGGAACAGTAATTAGACACCCTGATGGAAGTCTTCAAATAAATATAATTAGAGGCGACCCAGCTAGACTTGGTGAATACAAATACGAGTGTTTCAAAGGCATTGGAGATGAATATGCGTAAATTTAGCATTCCTGGCTTCAAGTCACAGCCGCTATTCAAGCAGTCGCCAACTACGCCTGTCAGTAAACCTGTCGCAACTCCATTAGCTCCTATTCAGCCAGGTCTTTCTGACGAGGTTTTGAAGATGATTGCGACTGGTAGTATTATGCCTAAAAAATCTAAAAAGAAAGCTACTGCATCAAGTAAAACAGCAGTTTATGACAAGAGTGATGATAGAATCTACATGGAACATACTGAAGATGGTTGCAATAAGTTTTATGAAGTAAGAATTATTGAGCAAGCCGTTCTAGGTTACAACTTTACTGTATTCAAGAGATATGGCGTCATTGGCACATCTGGCGCAACACTTACTACACATTTTACTAGCTTATCAGGAGCAAGATGGGAAAGAGATAAGATGGTGAAGGCTAAGTTGAAGAAGGGATATTACATAATTAAAGGTAAGTAAATGACAATTAGATATCTGGACAATGGAATTAAAGTAATAGAGAGAGACAATTATGTATTAGCGAACACTGAAGCAAATTCGTATCAGTATGCTCTTGTCTCGTCAACTTATGCCTTGAATCTCTTAGAGTGTTTTGGTAACCTCCTTCTTTCATTAAATAAGCTACTAGTTGAGAACAATTGCATCTCTAAAGAATTAGAGTCCGAGGTATGCAATTTCGGATTCATTGCCTCGTCGATTGATGAATGGGGATATGGCATAGATAAGTCAGATAACATGAGATTCTACCTAATTAATTACTTGGCGTTTTTGAAGAATGCAAGAAAGAAACACGATGTATCTTCACAATTTAAGAGAATGACAATAAACAACGACTTACTAAATGAAATGAAGTCGAAACAAGCATTCAACTTTGCATTAAGGTGTGCAGTCGGATGTATAGTAGATAGGTTTGCAGATAGAATGTCAAGAGCCTGGATGGACTGGCATAACGTCGTTTGGGCAGTGGCAGATAAATATTTTTTTGAGTTGCAAAAGTACGAAATCCTGATATACTCACATAGAAACATACAGCACCGCCAGCAGACGTTTGAGAGGTACGCGAAGCTGCCTATGAAGTGGGAAGTCAACAGACAACACGCAATCTTAGAGGAGGCAGCTCTAAAATCAAAAAACGAAGCATGGACAGAAAAGATGTTAGAAAAGTGGAACGCTGGTGATAATCAAATTTAAAGGAGAATAATATGATTGGCAAAAATGATAAGTCCGCTTGGTGGCTGTGTGGTAATTTTCGCGATACTGTTACGGTAGAGCCTTGGGCCGGTGTCCAGATTGATAAGCGTGGTGCCGAATGGTTCCTTAAGTTTCTGTTGTTGCTAGATGAGAATGGTAATCCAAAGTTCCCAGCTCCTCTATTTAGCGGCTATCATCTTATTGCCGCTGAGGGTTATGGCGAAGATATCTTTTCTAAGTGGACTAGGTTTTTCATTGTAAATTTTCAAGAACCAATTGCAAATGAGAGATTTAAAGATTGTCTATTTATTGATACCGGAGATCCATATATTAAGTTGATTACTGTTTGCAACTCGATATTTGATAATCTTTGTGAGAAGCACGCGGCGGAAATCATGGCTGCGCAAAACTTGCTGAGTCAGACTATCTAATTACTGGAGACACTAGTATGATTATCAATATTTTAGAAGATGGAACAATGGAGATGCTTTACAATGAAGAGTTGGATCTTGATGAGATTGGTGGTAACATTACTAGTGTGCGAGCTTCAAATATCGAGCCTACAACTGACGGTAGATGGGTGGTTGATTTTGCAGAAGATGAAATCAATCAGGCTTACGGGCTTGAACAACGAATTTTCAAGAAGCGTTCAGAGGCTCTAGCTTTTGAAGTTAAAGTCCTAGAGTCGAGAATGATGGAATCTCCAGGAAATGGTAAGAAATTTGTAGAGGAGAATACTTAGATGTCGCATATGTCACGCATTACACACATTAAGTTCCTAGATAAGCAACTACTAATTGATTCACTTATTGAGCAAGGCTTTACGAGTGACCAAATTGAAGTTGCAGACGGGAATGAGTTAGAGCTTATTGGATATGACGGAAGGACGAGGAATATCAAAGGCTGTATCAGAATTAAGCGGAAGCACGTAGGCAGGATGAGTAATGATCTTGGCTATGTCTACGAGAGTGACGGAGTTAGCATTATTCCGATCATTTCAGACTACGACAAGCACCAATACAACGATAAGTGGCTAGGTAAGCTGAAGCAGTCTTACCTAAACGTTCTTACGCAAAAGCAGTTGACAAATCGAGGATACCGGTGTAAGGTTATAGTAACGGGAGCGACCAAGACAGTAGTGGCAGAAAAACTATAAAGGAGATTTAGCATTGTCATATACAACCACTGAAATCGGCGGAGTGAGGAGAATAATTTCTGATAGGGATGTAATGGATGGCGAGGGCGCTTCTGGCTGTATTGCACTTCATGCTCTTATTGCTTACACGAAAGGTAATAGTGATGCTGATATCGCCTCCCGACCATATATCCGTGTCGATGTCTACGAAGGAGCTGGAGTTACACAACATATTTTCAAGATGCAAAATTGGGCTACTTTTCTGCCGCTTAATGCAGAAGAGCTTCCAGTAGGCTTTCAGATGTGGCACTATACTTTCACAAAAAATACGGAATTTCTTCAGAAGCATGTAGCATTTAAGTTTATTTCAAATAAGGTGTTGTAATAAAAGCAAATGAGGTAAAGTGTCATGCGCATTCATTCGACTTTTAAGGACTACTATGACGGAGTTGCGGCTCATGGGCAATCGGATGTACAATATGTGCGTATTCCTAGATTGAAATTGATTGATGAATCGCAATACAGCACTCACAGTCTTTATAATTTCCAAATTCCGCACAATGGAGCAATGTATAGTAGCACGAGGATTTTGTTTTGTGGAAAGTGCTATCTATTTGTCCACAAGGAAATTGTAACCAGGAAGGAGTGTTGGAGTTATTCAGGCTATCTTCCTCGTCAAAGTCATTGGGTAACGGAGCTGGTAAATATTGACTCTAGTGTCGAACATTGTAAGTTGCACCAAGAGTGTATGTCTCCCGTTATCCTCCTAACGAATCACTCCTTTCGGACAGAAGAACATTACACTAAAGACACTTGTGAGAAGTTGTTATTGAAGCACTGTGGTATTGTAAATAAAGATGAAGTAATGTCTATTTGGGATAAACACAGAAATGATAAAATAGATCCTAGACAGTATTACGTCGTCATCAATCCTAAGCTTTCTCTATTCGGCTTTCAAAAGTACGTTGACGCATTTAGTGCATTCCAACAGATAGACTCCTTTATCTCGTCGATTTTGATTTCTGATGCAAAGCCAATGGTAGAAATTAAGAACGATAAGATCAAGATTGAGAAGCACGGATTTGATAACAAGACATCATTTAGAAAAGAAAAGTCAAGTAAGAAGAGGAGGAATGGTCGTGGCTAGAAAAATTGAAGTAATCATTGATGAGATGGGCGAAGTGACTATTGAGACATCTGGATTCAAAGGAGGAGCGTGTGCTGTAGAAACTGCTAAGCTTATGGAAGCTATGGGCGGCACAGTAGTGACGGAGAAGAAGCCAGAGTTTTTCGACAAGTGTACTGTTGCTGCTGGAGTAAAAATCAAAGCTTAAAGGAGGATCTTAAAGTGAGAATGACCGTAAAACTAGATGCTGTTGAGCTTAAGAACTTGATTGCAGAGCACTTCGGCAAAAAGCTCAATACGAATATCGACAATGAGGATATTACCTTTCGCGTCTCTGAGAGCGATTTTTTCGGACGCAGTGGTGCTTATGAGCTGACTTCTGTTGACATTAAAGTTGATAGTGAGAAGTAAAAAATTCATAACGATTATGCTATAGTAGAAATGCGGAGGCAAGTGTTATTAGAATAGAGTCTTCCGCGATAGATGCACTTAAAATTTATTTAGAGAAGAGTGTTGTGTAAGTATTCCAAATAAAAGTCCTTGTTTTAGGCGAAAGGAGCTTTAATTAATATGGTTGTGAGGTACTTAAATTTAGTAATTTTGAAGTTGAGATAGTAATTTGTTAATCTTGCAATTTTTCTACATTAAAGTAGTGTAAACGGAAACGCGTCTTGTGGCATAGCTTCTGTCTGCGAAACAGCGGCGCTTTAAAGCTGCGAGAAATTGATGGTTCAAATCCATAAAGTTGAAGGTAAACGCCTTTCCTTTAGTGTACAATAAATTGCTTTACCCCGGCGAATACTCTTCGGAGATCGCCTCATATTTAGAAGTGAGTTGAGACTCTAAATATTTGAAGAACTTGGAAGATTCTAGAATCCTCTTCCTCGTCATAGTTTGTAGCCTAGTGACCACTCAGAAAGGTCACTAGGCTTTTTTGTTTTTACACTATAGTAAGCGTATGAGGAGAAATAATAGAAAATGGCATTAGGATATGGAAGACAGCCGACAAAGGTGACGAATACGGATCACACAGTTATTATTGGCGGTCCTGCTAACAGTAGTAAAATGAGGATGATAAACAGAATAAAAGTGCAGAACGGATCAACGACTGCGCTCAATGTTCGTCTTTACGTATTAGTAGGATCAGATCAATATGATTTGTACGATTTAGCATTAGCTGCGGGTGAGACTCTTTCTGAACCTGGACCTGACGGATTGATTTCTGGTGACTTTTTGAAATTAGTATTATCTGCAACTCCGTCTGGTGGTCGAGGACAGGTAAGTGCATGGACTACGTATGCTGATGTAGAAAAAATTGTTTAATTATGATAATAAGACCTAATCACATATTGCCGGACCCAGATCACAAGTTGCTTTTGGCTATAGAGGGAGTCGCTTCTGGAACGAGTGTATTGTCATCAACGATCCAATCGGAAGTAACTCTAGTTAAAGCATACTCGTCTGGTATAGGTACATTAGCAATTGCATTACAGGCAGATGGCGGTTCTGGTACGGACACTGAAGCAAGAGCGTATGCGTCTGGTATTGGAACTTTAACATACTATCTACAGGCTAATGGCGGATCAGAAGATGCTGGTGTTAGAGCTTATGCGTCTGGTATTAATACTTTAGCTATTCATACACAATCGAGAGTAACAGTAGTAGAATCTAGTGTCTCTGGTATAAATGCCAATTTAGTAAATACACAGAATAGAGTCACTACTGTAGAGGCTGATGCAGTAGTTGATAAAGCATATAGTTCTGGTATTGGTACTTTGGCTAGTATAATTCAGAGTAACAGATTAGGTGGGTTGTATACGGCAATTGCTCTTTATCAGGACCAGCAAGTATCTGGCACTAATGGTGGGACATTTTCATCTGGCACATGGGTTACTAGAGTGTTGAATACTGAGGTCTATGATCCATATAATATCGCCACTTTGTCTGCAAACAGAATTACGCTATATCCTGGAACGTATTTTATTGAAGCAAGGGCGCCTGCTTATAATTGTTCTTCAAATCAATTAAGAATTAAGAATAAGACTAATGATGCGACTCTAATAACTGGACAGAGTAATTTTTCATTAAGTCCAACTGGCGTAATGAATATGGCATTATTAGATGGAACTACAGGAGCGCTTTCTGGAATAAATGTATTAGAATTGCAACATAGATGTACGGCTACTGCTGCAACATTTGGTTTAGGTGTCAGTAATTCGTATGGTACAGAAACGTATGCGCAAGTAAAGATATATAAAGAGAATGTATAAATATGGATTTAGTAGATAATTATTTATTGAAAATAGCACAAAAAGAAGTACCAAATGTTGGAATAGTAGAAGGCGAGCCAGATATTAAAATTGAAGGTAGATCGCCTAAGCCAAGTTTGAGATGGGAAGAGAGAGCTAAAGAACAAGAGAAGCTAGATATAATGAATAAGCCACCTGTTGCAGTGATGCCATCTAGACTTCTTTCCGTCGATGATAATAGAAAGTATAACAATTCAGCTCCTAAGTGGGAAAACCCTTATTGGAGAAGTATTGGCGAAACAGAAGTTAGTGAACAAGATGTAAAGCAGGCGTCAGCAGAAGGTTCAGGTTATTCGGATAATAGTAAAGAGACAGTTGGAGAAGCTAATAAGGCAGGAGCAGGAAACAATATGATAGCAGGGACAGTTCCGAATCAAAAGAAGATAGATGATACGACAGATACAAACATGGTATTTCCGCACCACAAGTCAGTCCGAGAGGCGTCTAAAAAGGTGCAGGCTCAGGTTCTATGGGCAAGTGTTACGAACGATTGTAAGGTCATTGTAGGGGCTTACAGAGAGTATTGCCAAACAGCAGATATGATTAGAAGTGCTATGAATAAAGAAGCTGCGCCAAAAAGAAAGCCAGCAATGAGCGATGAAAATTACAAACCTCGTGAAGCCATTCCGAGTGCAGTCATTCCCAAGTCAGATTTACAGAATTTATCTGACGAAGAATATCATCAAAGAAGTGAAGAGGTTATGAAGAAATTACGTTCCGTCATTGAGTCCAAGGTAAGTGCTGATGAGAAATTGAAATTGCTTTCTTCTAAATTAGATAAAGATGATCGTGAGGTTTTGAACTCTTACTATCCTGGCGAATTAAAGAAATTGACGGAGAGTTTACAAAAACAGAAGGAAGGTCCGCCTGATTACATAGCTCCGGTTGGCGATGAAGATGAGGTTGGCACGGCACCAATTAAACAGCCAAGTGTACAACCCGCTGGCGTAACTGATATGCAAGGAAGAGAGCACAAGCTTGATAAGAATGGGTGGCCAAAGGGTACAGAATCTTGGACGCAACCACAACCAGCCTCAAGCGGAGGGAAGCCGAGTGCAGTAAAGCCTACAAGTACAGTAAAGCCTACAAGTACAGTAAAGCCTCGTAATGATGGTATGACAGACATCAAGTTACCTCAATCATCAATGCCATTTTCATCTTGGTTAGAGAAGCAGAGAGGGTACGCACCGACAGGTAAGCCATCTGCATCGAGCGGCTCACTAAGTTCTAAAGAATTAAAGATGCTAAGAGATGTGGCAATGGGCTCTATGGCAGGCAAAGGTATGGAGGTAGATAGTTCAGTATTTACTCAGGGCAAGATTATGAATAGTGGTCTACAAGCTCTAATCAATAAAGCTGGCAAGTATCTAAGTGTAAAGCAAGACCCAGATACACAGAAGTTTTATCTCTCAGTAGCAGACGATGCAAAAGATAAGAATATGAGAGTGGTACAGAAGATGTTGATGGGTGGAGATTATAACAAGAATCAAGGTCCATTCAAAGACGATATGAGATTGAAGAATATGTTTACTAGACGCAAGCAGGAACAAGACGCTATTAAGCAGCAAACTGAGTCGGACAGACAGCAGACAGAGGCGACTCAATTAGCTGAACAACAAAAGCAACAAGTTCAAAAGGACGAAGCTGCACTAAGCGCTGATGCTACAATTGGTAAACAATATAGTGGCGATGGAGTGCCAAAACCAAGGACGCCTGATAAGTTAGATGAGGAACATTACAATAATTTGGCTGGCGTAAACGATATACCAGAAAGAAAAATTCCAATGTCAGGCAATGACTTTACTAATGCACTTACTAATCCTCCAGTACAAAAAGATAGATTGTCTGGAGTAGAAGCCGTTCCTCCTGCTCCTGCGGCAGATCCAGCAATCGGTTCTACTTCTGCAATGAGCGGAGACGATACAGCAAGTAAGACTGAAGATACTGATGCAATGTTTAGAGAATTAATTCAAAATTTTGCTGACGATATGGGTATAAAACTAGGAGAAAGAAAGTAAATGGCAATTTTGAACGATGAGCAGTGCAAATTACTTGAAGATAAATTGAAAGCTTATGGCACGGATATTTCTGCATTTTTTGCTGTTACAAGATTTGGTGACAATATGAATAAAGTTACTATTGTTGACACGGAGGCTTTCAAGGCGTTTGCTAATAAACTATTTAGTACTGAAGATGCAGAGACTGAACCA
>ERZ1292629.3548-Hain-H43-01um-R1-3548-length-11996-cov-6_pt1 | contig 11996 bp, 10 predicted proteins | sample MGYA00564399_ERZ1292629 | MGnify/ENA primary metagenome ERZ1292629 (study PRJEB36523, sample SAMEA6512636) | groundwater metagenome | collected 2019-01-08 | study: AquaDiva: Metagenomics assemblies of 32 groundwater samples | reverse complement strand
TGCGTTGTCCGTAATCGGCCCAAAAGAATCAATCGCCACAATAATTCCGGCAACCGATAGCATAGCGGTCGCCGCAATCGCTATACCATAAAGACCAAATAGAGCGTAAGCCCCCAATATTCCCGCCACAATTATTAAAATCGGAATAAAAGTCGCCTCCATCCCAACTGAAAGTCCTAAAATAATATTGGTTCCGTGGCCAGATTGCGACGCCTCTGCGATTGACTTAACCGGCCGATATTTTTTTGAAGTATAATAATCCGTCACCCAAACCATCAATACAGTGACAACGAGCCCCACTAAACTCGAAAGATAAACTTCTACAAAATTATCCGGAAAGTATTTCCAAGCTGCCCAAAAGAAAAATACGGCCGACAAAACTAAAGCCACGATAAGTCCTTTATAAAGCGCTCCCATAATTGAGCCATTTTTTCCTAATTTCACAAAAAAACTGCCGATAATCGAAGCTAAAATCGCCAAACCCCCTAAGATAAGCGGAAAAGCCGCCTGGCCGCCGGAGAAAGCCGTAGCGCCAATCAAAATCGCCGCTGTAAGCGTAACCGCGTAGGTCTCAAAAAGATCCGCCGCCATTCCCGCGCAATCACCAACATTATCTCCCACATTATCCGCAATCACTCCGGGATTTCGAGGGTCATCTTCAGGAATACCCGCCTCAACCTTACCCACCAAATCCGTGCCCACATCCGCGGCTTTAGTAAAAATTCCGCCGCCCAGTCGCGCAAAAACAGAAATTAAAGAACTGCCAAATGCGAGTCCGATTAAAGCCCGAGTGTCGTCGAATAAATTAAAAAACAAAGACACTAAAAAGAGCCCTAATCCCACCACCAAAAAACCCGTCACTGATCCGCCTAAAAAAGCCACTCTAAAAGCCGGCGCCATTCCGCCTCTCGCCGCCTCCGTAGTTCGGGAATTAGTGTCTACCGCCGTCATCATTCCTAAATATCCGGCTAGGGCCGAAAAAAACGCTCCTGCCAAAAACCCTAAGGCCGTGAGCCATCCTAACGTTATAAAAAGAATAATTGCGATGACTAATGCCGCTATGGCAACGGTTTTATTTGGCGGCGAAGATAACTCTTGGAACCTTCTTTAATGGCGTCTCTAATCGCCAACATCTTCTCATTCCCCGGAGGAAATTTCTTAATCAACTTTATTAAAACCACGCTAAAAAGAACGGCTACTGCCGCCAAACCAAAAGTCAATAATTTATCCATACTAAAAAAATCAAATTAATAATCCGACTTTTAAATATTTTCTTTTTCTTTAATTGGTTCCTCACTAGCTTCCGCGATTTTTAATACTCCGGCATCAGCCACGCCTCCTGCTTGAACTTCTTCTGGTCGCGTCTGCGAACGAACATCAATTTTCCAACCTGTAAGCCGCGCCGCCAGTCGCACATTCTGTCCTCCCCGCCCAATCGCTAAACTCAACTGGTCTTCAGGCACAAAAACCCTCGCCTCTCGTCTTGGCAAAATTTCAACCTCTTTAACTTTAGCCGGCGAAAGAGAATTACCAATAAATTTCTCCACATCCTCTGACCATTCGATTATATCAATCTTCTCATTCCCCAACTCATTATTGACCACCATCACTCTTGTCCCACGTTGACCTACGAGCGCCCCGACCGGATCAACCGCCTCCGAAGAAGATGCCACCGCCAGTTTGGTTCTATTTCCTGGTTCTCTCACCACCGCTTTTATCTCCACCACTCCTTCAGCAAGCTCCGGCACTTCTATCTCAAAAAGCTTAGTTACAAACTTGGGGTGAGAACGAGATAAAATAACCCCTGGCATTCGTGTATCTTCTTGTACCGCTAAAACAAAAAATTTTAGTCGCTCCCCAGTTCGATAATGCTCTCCAGGAATTGATTCGTTCGCAAACATCACACCCACTGTTCTCCCTAAATCAACATAAACATGCCCCCGCTCAAATCTCTGCACCACGCCGCTTACCACCTGACCCTCTCTTTCATGCCATTCTTTTAAAATCGAATCCCGCTCTGACCCTCTTAATTTTTGAAAAATCACCTGCTTAGCCGCTTGAGCCGCGATTCTGCCAAAATCATCATGAACCTCTAAAGGAAAAACTAGCTCTTCGCCCAAGATAGCATCCGGCTTTATTTTTTTGGCTTCTTCTAAAAGAATATGTCTTTCGACGTTATAACGCGGCAACTTCAACTCTTCTTTATCTGATTTATCTAGCGCGACATCTTCTTCATTCTCTTCGATAATTTTAACCGTTGTTTCATCAACCACGGTCTTAATCCGCCAAAAATTCACCCCGCCGGTTTTCATATCCAACTTAGCTTTAACTACTTCACCCCTTTCTCCGTATTCTTTTTTATAAGCCGCTGCAATCGAGGATTCAATCGCCTCAACCACTTGTTCCGGATTAATCCCTTTCTCCTCCGCAATCTGCTCGATTATTTTTTTAATGCCTTTAACGTCAAACATAAATTTTTCTATAGATTACTAATTAAATACTAATATACTAATGATTTAAACAAAATCCCCGCTTCTATTCGTTTACCCTCCTAAGTTTTCTTCAAAAAATTTTGGAGGGCAAGTTCGCCTCTAAATATAAGTAAAGTCCGCTAAAAGCGGACTCTAAAATCACTTCAATATCTATTATATATCCACCCCAAAAACAAGTCAACCCCTATCCCGGTTTTACCTGAGTCAATAATAGTTCTTCGTCCGCAATAATTTTCTTCAACCCTAACAAATCTTGATTTTTCAATGCTTCCCATTTAGACAAGCAAATTTGAGCGCTCCGTTTCAAAAATTCCGGGTCAGAATTAACGAGGTCGAAAAAATTTTTCAGATCCTCGTCTGACAACGTACCCAAAATCAAAAGAAGGGAATCTACATCTCCTTGAGTAAAGTTAAAATCTAATAAAATCTTCTCTGTATTCTTATATATTTCTCGCCGATTCATATTTTAAGCACTATTTAATAAAACGCTTCAAAATTTCTTGTTGTTTTTTAAATGCCACCGACGACCGTCTCTCGGCATGCTTCTTAATTGACTCAAGTTTGTCATCAAAAGTTTCGGCATACTGCGTTCCGTATTTTTTATCCCCCTCTTCCACAATACCAAGGAATTCTTGGATGGCACCGGTAATTTCTTCCACCCCTTCTCGCGACATCTCAGTATCCAAAGATATCTTCATTTGTTCCACGGCGCCCCCAGTTATCTTTTTACCACTCGCGTCATATTCTGGAAAGTAAAATTCCTGATTAAAACGATTGAAAGCATCCCTCGCTGCCCATTTAAAATCTTCTTGCGTTTTCACTGCTTTCATATCCGACTTAAAATCTTCGAGGATTTGAGTCGCCCAATTTTCTTTCGCAACTTCTTTGAATTCTGATTTTTGCGTTTCAGTAACTTGATCTTTATTCCCCGCTGCCGTCGCATCCTTAGCTTCTAAACGATCGGCTCCTAAAGCGCCAAAGTTAACCGCCGTAGCTAAAATTAGCAACTTCGCCACGGATTTTGCTTTTCCAGAAAACCGAGTTAAAAAACCTTCTTCCTTATCAAATTCATCCTGAAAACTTTCGCCGCCCTCTTTATTTTCTAAATCTTCGCTCGGATTTTCAAGTTTTGGAAAACTTTCAAAACTCATTGTTTAATTTTAAACTAGGCCTCAAAAAAAGCAAGTTGACCCTAATACTATTTGTAGCATTCGTGTGTATTCGTATATTAGTATTACGCTTATAATACCGAGTTGACAAACCCAATGAATCAGCTATAATAGAACCAACTTAGTTAATTTCTCCTTTCCGACTTCTCAAGCTATCTTAACTTTATCTTGAATAACTCAATTAATATCAACGATTTTTTGATTTAAACGATAAACTTTTTTATCTATTCTTTTTAATTGGGCAGGTGGCGAAACGGCAGACGCACTGGCTTCAGGAGTCAGCGACCGCAAGGTCTTGGAGGTTCAAATCCTCTCCTGCCCACCAGCTCAATCGACAACAAATTAAAAAACGTAGCGAAAACTCTCTCCTACTCACACGACACCAAAAGTATCTATACTTTTATGCTAAGAAAAACTTATCCGCATAAACCGCGGACCAGAATCCAGGAAACAAAATTCGAAAAACCAAAAACGAAAACAGAAACTCCGTTGCGTTTTGTTCCCTTAGGTGGCTTAGAAGAAATAGGCCGCAATATGATGTTTTTTGAATATCAAAACGAAATCGTCATCATTGACGCCGGTCTTCAATTTCCAGAAGAAGAAACTCCGGGTATTGATTTTATTATCCCGAACACCACTTATTTAGAATCAAAAAAAGCCAACATCCACGCCCTTCTCGTCACCCACGGTCACTATGACCACATCGGCGCTATTCCCTATATTATGAATAAAATCGGCAACCCGCCAATCTACACCACTTCGCTTACTAAAGCTATTATCGAAAAACGTCAGGAAGATTTTCCGAATCGTTCAAAGTTAAATATCATCACGGTCAAAAATGGCGAAAAGATAAAACTTTCCAATAATTTCGAGGCCGAATTCTTTGGTATCGCCCACACTATTCCCGAATCCGTCGCCATCAACTTAAAAACTCCGGTCGGCAATATTGTAAACCTGGGCGACTTTAAAATCGAAAATGACTTGAACGGCGAACCGACTGATGTCGAAGATTTAAAACGCATCGGCAAAGAAGGCGTTATTATGTTTACAGTGGACAGCACCAACGCCGACAAACCCGGCCATTCAGAATCCGAACGCATGGTTGAAAAAAACCTGGAAGAATTAATTGGAAACACCGAAGGCAGAATTATCATCGCCATGTTTGCCTCTGTTTTAACTCGCATCAACGAAGTCATTAAAATCGCCGAAAAACTCGGCCGAGTTGTCGCTTTATCCGGCTACTCAATGAAATCCAATGTAGAAATCGCCAAACGACTCGGTTTTATCAAATCCAGCCCCGGCGTTATTATTCCGGTTGAAGAAATCCATAAATACCGAGATAACAAAATCTTGATTCTCTCAACCGGCGCTCAAGGCGAATCAAACGCCTCTCTTATGAAAATCATCAATGGCGAACACCGCTTTATTAAAATCAAATTTGGCGACACAGTTATGTTTTCCGCTTCGGTTATTCCAGGCAACGAACGCAGTGTTCAAACCTTAAAAGACAATCTCGCCCGCCAAGGCGCCAACATCTACGCCTCCGACATCATCGACATTCACGCCTCTGGCCACGCTCCCAAAGAAGACCTGAAATTGGCTATGCGCCTTCTAAATCCTAAATTTCTTGTGCCGATTCATGGTTATTTTTATAAACGCTCTATCAACGCTAAATCCGCCGTTGAAACCAAAATCTCACCTAAAAATATTTTCTTAATGGATAACGGCCAAGTGGCGGAAATCACTAAAGACAGCTTTACCATCACCAAAGAAAATGTTCCGGCTTCCTATGTAATGGTTGACGGACTGGGCGTCGGCGATGTAGAAGAAGTCGTGCTTCGAGATCGTAAAACCCTGGCTCAAGAAGGCATGGTGGTTGCCATAATCACTTTAGACCAAAAACGCGGCCGCCTACTTAAAAGCCCAGACATCATCTCTCGCGGCTTTATCTACATCAAAGAAAATCAGGAAATCTTAGAAGAAGTTAGAAAAAAAATCCGCGCTATCATCTCTCGCCTCCCAAATTACCAACCCCTAGAAGCCGACTACGTTAAAACCTTAGTCCGAGACCAAATCGGTCAATTCTTGTATACTAAAACCAAACGCCGCCCGATGATACTCCCTGTTGTTATTGAAATATAACAACAGCGCAATGACTAATTTCTAATTATTCTAATTAACCTAAACAAATCCCAAAAATAAAAAGTTTAATTTTTTAATTTTAATATTGGGTATTGATTAGAATAATTAGGTTAATTAGAGTAATTAGAACAATTAATTCATGAAACCCTTACTAATTTCCGGTATCCAACCCAGCGGAAAACTTCATCTCGGCAACTACTTGGGCGCTTTAAAAAATTTTGTTGACCTTCAAAACTCAAACAAGTATGCCTGCTATTTTTTCATCGCCGACCTACACTCCTTAACCGAACCTTTCACTCCTAAAGAAAAACAAAGACAGATCTTGGAACTCACGTCTGATTATCTGGCCGCCGGGCTTAATCCCAAAAAATCTGTTATTTTCCAGCAGTCCCAAATCTCCGCTCATTCCGAACTGGCATGGATTTTAAACACCTTAACTCCAATGGGAGAGTTGCGTCGCATGACCCAATTTAAAGACAAAACCGAGCGGCACACTAAAGAACCAAGCGACAAGCTCTTCCATGAATTTATGCGCCAAAAAAGCGACGCTGGCGCCGAAAAAGTTAACGTCGGCCTTTTCACCTATCCGACTCTTATGGCCGCCGACATTCTACTCTACGACGCCAAATTTGTGCCAGTTGGCAACGACCAAGACCAACACCTGGAATTCACTAGAACCTTAGCTAGAAAATTCAATCAAAACTTTGGAAAAACTTTTGTTGAACCAAAATCACTCCACACCGAAACTCCCCGCCTGATGAGCGTAGGCAACCCTAGTAAAAAAATGTCTAAGTCCGAACCTGCCACTTGTCTATTTTTGGATGACTCGCCAGAAACCATCAAATCTAAAATCATGAAAGCGGTCACCGACTCTGATAAGGAAATCAAATATCATCCTGAATCCAAGCCCGCGATTTCTAATTTATTAAAAATCTACGCCTCACTCTCCGAAGATGGAATTCCAAAACTTGAAAAACAATTTCACGGCAAAACTTACGCCGAATTCAAATCCTCTCTCGCCAAACTCATCGTCAACCACCTCGCCCCCTACCGCCAAACAAAACAAAACCTAAAAACTAACACCTCTCACCTAAAAACTATTCTTAATTCCGGCTCCAATCTCGCAAGAAAAATCTCCTCCAAAAAAATCTCCGAAGTTAAAAAGAGAATCGGGCTCTCTTAAGCTCTATCTTTTGATAATTTCTATTGTATCTCCACCGTATTCCCACTATATCTCTATAACCTTTTAATTCCTATCCAAACCCCTTCTCCATCAATTTTCGTCTCAATCTCCGCTAAAAACTTGGCTGATTTTTTATACTCCACCCTCTTCGCCCCCACTTCTTTTTTAAACCAACTCTCGTTTTTCTGAATTATTGTTTTTAATCCCTCCAACAATTCCAACATTACAACAATCGCATCATTCGAGCTCAAACTCGCCTTCCCTCTTAATTCTTGAATCGCTCGAATAAATTCCCGTACTATTCCCTCCTCTTTCAATTCAGATGTAATATTTGTATCCAGTTCCACTTCTCCGGAAATTTTATTATCCGCCACCACCCTTTTAACATTCACCTCCTCCGCCAGAATATCCAATAATTGTCGATTATTTGCGATTTGCGATTTTCCTCCAGAGGAGGATCGGCCTCCGGCGGAGCGATTTGCCGCAACGCGAAGCGTTGCTAATGGCTGTCTCACTTTAATCCCTGCCTCCGCCCTCTTTGCTAGTCCCAACGCCGCCAGTCGTCTCACCTCCTCCATCTGTTTTATGATTTGCGATTTTCTTCCAAGGGAGGATTGGCCTCCGGCGGAGCGATTTGCGATTTGCGATTTTGGCCACTCCTCCAAATGCACTGACTCCAAATTCCGCGCTTCTCCACGTAATTGCTCATAAAGCAATTCGCTAAAAAATGGATTAAACGGCGCCATCAATTTTGAAATCTGAAGTAAAACAAAACCTAAAGTTCTTGAACAATCCTCATAATCTTTTTTATTCTCCGGCTTTTGAAGCCGCCGCCGCGACCGCCGAATATACCACCTCGACAAATCATCCCCTAATTTTTCAATTTCTAAAGCTGCCGCGCGTATATCGTATTTATCCATCGCCTTCGTTGTTTTTTGAATTGTCTCATCTAATCTCGCAACTATCCACTCATCCAATACCGAACCAAGTTGAATTTTTCCGCGCCTATCCGCTTCTACATTTCGAAAAGATCCACGTTTATCTGCGTATGTTTGATAAAACAAAAACGAATTCCACAAAATCAAATGAAACCTCCGATACGTTTTTAAAATCTCAGCCTCATCAAAATTTCTCGGCTCCCCGGGCGGCGTAGCGGTATAAAAATACCACCGCACCGCATCCATGCCATATTTCTCGGCCATTACCCACGGGTCAACCACATTTCCTTTTGACTTCGACATCTTCTGTCCATTTTTATCCAAGATATGCCCCAAGGAGATCACATTTTTATACGGCGCCTCATACCCCAACGCCACAGAAACCGCGAGCATGGTATAAAACCATCCCCGCGTCTGATCCACCGCCTCGCAAATGTAGTCAGCGGAATAAAGCAAATCGCGAATCGCCAATGGCGAATTGCTATCTTGTAATTTACGCGATGCTATTTGCTCTTTGCTCTTTGCTAGCGCAAACGGAAAGTGGCCTTGCGCGAACGGCATCGCCCCAGAATCAAACCATACATCACAAAGCTCTTTAATCCGTCTCATCTCACCCTTACACTTGCCGCATTTCAAATGAATTTCATCCACATACGGCCGATGCAAATTCACTTCTCCTGTTTCGTCCCTAGGAATTTGCCTAAATACCACCTCTTTTACTTCTCCAACTTTAAAATAATTTTCCGCTGTTTCATGTAAATCTTTTTCCGGCCAACCATTCGCTATCTGACTTAACATAAATGCCGGATCTCCATGAGTAACCAATAAAATCCTCTTATTTTTAAATCTTCTCTCTAAATCCTTAATAAAATTCCAAACTCTCTCCCTTAATACCCGAAGAGATTCTCCCCGTTCCGGATTCTTCTCAAATCTTTCCTGATAAGTCGGAAATATCTTCCAAAAATCTTTTGATGGCTTACCTGAAAAAGTTGGCAGATTAATCTCCGCTATTCTTTTATCCGCCACCACCTTCTTACCTAAAACTTTTGCAACAATTTGAGCTGTTTCTCTAGCTCTTAAAACCGGAGAGTGAAAAATCAAATCAATTTCATTTTTCCTTAAATCTAACGCGGCCTTCTTAACTTGATCCTTACCTTTATCAGTCAAATGATACTTTCCTTCTCCAGAATCAATTATCTTTAGAAGTTGTATTTCGCTCTCTCCATGCCGCATCACCCAATATTTATTTTTTGTCTCACCCGCTTTCTTATCCAACTCCTCCAAACTTCCAATTACTTCCCTCTCTCCGCACTTTTTACACTCCCAAATCGGCAAGGGCGTTCCCCAATACCGCTCGCGAGAAAAATTCCAATCCTTTGCATCTTTCAACCACTCGCCGAACCGCCCATTCTTCATATGCTCCGGTATCCAGTTAATCTTATTGTTACTCTCTAAAAGTTGCTTTTTTAATTTCGACATCGCCACAAACCACGACTCTCGCGCGTAATAAAGCAAAGGCGTCTTACACCGCCAACAAAAAGGATATTCATGAGAATATTTTTCTATCTTCAATAAATTCTTATTCTTTTCTAAATATGCAAAAATTTTATCCTCAGTCTGCTTTGACTTAACAAAAAGTCCGGCCAAACCTTTAACCTCGCTTTTGAATTTTCCCTGCTCATCTACCGTGTGATGTTTTGGCAATCCTACTTTCATGCCCAAATTATAGTCGTCTTCGCCATACATCACTGCTGTGTGCACCACGCCTGTGCCATCAGTGGTGGTCACAAAATCCGCCAAGTAAATTTTATGGCTGGCTTTATTCCGAAGCGCCGGAATAGGAAATAATGGCTCATACTCCAAACCCACCAAATCTTTACCCTTAATCTCTTTAATAATTTTTCCTTGAATCCCGACCGATTCCAATCTTTCTTTAGCTAAAATAAAAATATCTTTATCAACTTCAACTAAAACATAATCAATTTTCTCTCCCACCGCGAGTGCCACATTTCCGGGCAAAGTCCACGGCGTTGTTGTCCATGAAAGAATATAAATGTCTCCTTTTATAGAATTAAAAACTTTTAGCTTTTCGCTTTTAGCTTTTAGTTTAAATTTAATGTACACCGAATTATCTTCGACTGTTTCGTATCCCAAAGCTAATTCATGGGACGAAAGCGCTGTTCCGCAACGCGGACACCACGGCGCCACCCGATGTCCCTTGTAGAGCAATTTACGATTTGCGATTTGCTTTATAATCCACCACAAGGTCTCAATATAATTTTTCTCGTAAGTGATATAGGGGTTTTTAAGGTCCAGCCAAAAACCCATCCGCTCGGTTAACCTTTCCCACTCATCCTTATATTTCCAAACCGACTCTCGACATTTTTTGTTAAACGCCGCAATGCCGTATTTCTCGATGTCTTTTTTTGATTTCAAACCCAACTCTTTTTCCACTTCAATTTCAACTGGCAAGCCGTGCGTGTCCCATCCCGCCCGCCGAGGCGAGAGATACCCCCGCATGGTCTTATACCGCGGCATTACATCCTTAAAAGCTCGCGCCAAAACATGATGAATTCCCGGTCGTCCATTAGCCGTCGGCGGCCCCTCAAAAAACGTGAAATGTTTTTTGCCCTTCGCAGCTTTAGCGAAGTAGGGCGAATTCTTCCGCCTTAACCCACCTCTAAGTTTTTTATCTCCGCGTGAATCTACATCTAGCGATTTTTCGAAAATCTTATTTTTCTTCCAAAAATCCAAAACCTTCTCCTCGACTTTGGATAAATTAAATTCTTTTAAGTCCTTTAAAAACATAAGAAAATTAACGAATATTCGTATATTACTTTAAATTCGCAGATTAGTGAATACATATGCTAAAATCAAAAAAATGAAATCCTTATCCGAAAATCGCCGCGCCAAATTCGACTACGAAGTCCTGGAAAAATTTGAATCCGGCATTGAGCTTTTGGGCCACGAGGTCAAAAGCGTAAAATCCGGCCGGATGAATTTAACCGGCAGCCACTGCCTTATCAAAAACAATCAGGCCTTGCTTTTAGGCGCCGACATCCCGCCCTACCAACCCAAAAACACGCCCGCGGAATATGACCCTAGCCGCACTCGCCGCCTACTCTTACGCCACGCTGAAATCAAAAATCTAACCGGCCGACTCCAAGAAAAAGGCCTTTCTTTAATCCCGCTAAACACTCATCTTAAAAAAAATCTAATCAAACTCGAACTCGGCCTTTGCCGCAGCCGTAAAAAACACGATAAACGGGAATACCTAAAAAAACGAGAACACCAAAAAGAAATCCAAAAAGAAAAATAATTTTAATATAAAAAAGGAGCTCGCCTAATAAATAAACAAGCTCCTATAAATAACTCACAAAGATTAGTTATATCTCTAAAGATACTAATCTAGCTACGAAAGATGGATCAACTTCTCGGGAGCGGTAGCCGCGCTCGCAGTAAACAATTTTTCCCCTACCACCACCATATCGATTCACTTCAATCTGTTTAACCGCGACAAGTGTCATTACCGAAATTCCCCTACTCTGTGCTTCAATCCGAAGACGTGTTTCTTTATCTTGCCAACAACGTCTCTTACGAAGTCGCGACCGCTTCTGCCCCCCCCAACTCCTCTTCTAATTTCTTGTCTCATAAAACCTCCGTTGAATTAGGAATTAATCATCCTGTTAATTTGTCTCACCAATTTCGGTCCATGTATAACCGATAAATTCTGAACGTTAAAAGTGTTTAGCAAAACAGCTCTCTTCACTGAGGTCTTTTTTTTATCTTCAGCCCTCTTCACTCTAAAATGAATAGCTCTACATTTTCCATCTTTCCACCCTAAAGTTCCTCGATTCCAGAGAATCTCAGCTTTTTTGCGATATGCCGATTTTATTTCGGGACTGACTTTTACCCATCGAGTAGTCACTAAACCCACAATCGTCGGCACCACAAAATCCTCTCCAAAAGCCGTGATGATTTCTCGAAACAAAGAACTAGCCAGCTTCATTTTTCCTGGATGTGTCGCCAAATCCACCTTCCTTCTTATAAATTTATAGATGAACCTCTTTTA
>ERZ1292629.3547-Hain-H43-01um-R1-3547-length-11998-cov-11_pt1 | contig 11998 bp, 13 predicted proteins | sample MGYA00564399_ERZ1292629 | MGnify/ENA primary metagenome ERZ1292629 (study PRJEB36523, sample SAMEA6512636) | groundwater metagenome | collected 2019-01-08 | study: AquaDiva: Metagenomics assemblies of 32 groundwater samples | reverse complement strand
CAAGATGCTCTATAAGACCAACTTTCCTAAATGTGATAAGCCAATAAATCCTCGACAAATTGATAAATAATTCACTCTTATTATTTGCGAAATAATAGACATAATTTCTCTCTACCTCTTTATTCAACAAACCTTCATTTTCTAAATTATTTAATAAAGTTGATGCAGATGGTGCGCTTATTTTTCTAATTCTACCATACTCTCTGATATTTATCCTTCTATAATTATCTAAAAAGAAAGGCTCCAAATCGTTAAAAATTTTTAACATATGTAAAATAATATTAACACTTCTTTATAAAGCTTTCTGTTAGATAAATTTAACACTTGTAAAATATTTTTAACACCATCAAACTCGTTTAGCCAAATTTTTATCAAATAATAATTTCCTTTTTTTAATATTCTCATACTCTATGCTTATTTTTTCATAATCCTCTTTTGTTATCTTCTTTAATCTGTTTATCTTATTTGATAATTCTTTAATTTCATACCCTAAAATAAATTTTTGAGCATATAAAACATCATTGTCCAAGCCTGTTTTTTTTGCCAATAATTCTTTAATATCATTAATATTTTTTATACTTATGCTATGTTTAATTTCAATTTTATTTAATTGAGCAGTTATAATTTCTAAATTCCTAAATATTATCTCTGTGTCCCGGGAATAATCTTTTTCATCAGCTTCTTTTTTTGATTTTGCTATTAAAAATGGTGTTGTAAATTGATATTCTATCTCAAGAACGTTTTCTTCTTCTAAAAAAGTAGCCCATTCATTTATTATATTCGAAGGCAATCCTAATTCTCTTGCAGCCTCTTCCAAGCTAATTCTCCCTTTATTATTGACTAATTCTACTAGAGAATCTACAGCTGTTGTAATGTTTACAGGCATAATATTAAATAATAAAGATGCTATATAAAAGTTTCTTTTGAAAAATTTAGTAAGGTTTTTATATTAGTTATAATTATTCTTTATTACAAAAAAGAGGAAAAATGAAACTTGTTTTAAATATTCAGAAAAAACATTTAGCTTTTTTTATGGTTTTTGTATTAATTATTATTGCTACCGTTACTATAGCTGCTAACTGGGGCGCTTTTGGTTCTCCACCAAGTCATGATGCTTTATGGACTAAAGCAATTTATGGCAAAGATGTTGACTCAATTCCAGTTTATGATGATTTAGTTATTTCAAGTGGTAAAGGCATAAGTCTAGGCGGTGTTAGAATGACAAACTGGCCGACACCAACTTCTGGTGGAGCAGGTATTGATTGTATTGCACTGCCCGGGAATATAGCTTCACCATCTGGCTACTCTTCAATTAAAAAAAGAGTAGTTAATTTAAATCCTGATAAAGATTATGGCAAATGTCTCATTGGAAAATGCAGTTATGGTATAACGAAATGTAGTAGTATAACTTTGGGCTCTTGGATTAGTGCATTTACTACAAAATGTGACGATGGATGTAAACAATTATATACTGGAGATTTTGAACCCGGGATGTGCCCAGTTCAGTGCGATGGTAGTGGAAATTGTTATAAGTCTTTATTTAAAGATGTAGTTATGCAAGATGATTGGATTTTATACTGCACCGCTTAAACTTTTTAGTAAGGTTTTTATATTGCATTAATTTATTCATTTTAATTAAAAAAGAGGTAAGATGAAAAAACTAATTTTATTATTTACTTTATTTTTATTATTTCAAATTATAGATGTTAATGCATTTACTTGCAGCGTAAAAAATGCTTGTAATAGTAATGAAAACTTAATTCTTTATATGTATAATAATGTTGATACACATGTTTCTAGCTCAAAAACTAATGTTAATTGGCCTTACAAGCTTTGTTGCACTGAATTAGTTGATAGTTGTTCTGGTTTATATACACAGTTAATTAAGCTTTATCTAAGTCAAGATGGCCATGCCTCCTTGATTAATAATAATTATCCACAGCGAGTTTGTTTATCTATCCCAAATGCTGTAGTTGGTCAAGGTAATATAGAATGTAATTACAGGGAAAATTCTAATTGCAATTCAGATGAGCAGTGTGTTTTGACATTGTCTGGAAAAGATGATGCCCATGTTTCAGCTTGTGATGTTCAAGGAAGTTATAGTAATAAATTATGCTGTAAAGCAACTCCTTGTCCTAAAGATTTTGTTTGGGATCCCTTGGCTAATAATGGGAAAGGAGCTTGTATATCGAATTTTGCAGAGTGTAGTAATCTAGATAAAACAAGAGGCAGTCAAAGGGTTTGTGTTAACGTCCCACCTTATACAGATGCAAAGAATTTATGTGTTGTAGAGGCACCAATTCCGTATGAAAGAGCTTGTTGTTTTGCAACAAAATATAATAATGATGATTATTATAGATATAATAATATTGTGGTAAAAAAGCTTGTGATATAAAAACAATAAATTTTTTTAATAATAGAATTATTTAAGCCCGGTCATTTTACCCAACTCTTTAAATATCTTTTTTCATACATCATTAAATAATTTTATCCTTCACATAATTTTTTATCATAAAAATAAATTCCCAATGTCGGAAAAATAATTGTAAGTACCATTAAAACAGAGATTATCTTAAATTTTTAGTATAAGTTATATCATAGTAACTATGAGGGGGTAAATTTATAAACTATATCATATAATAAAAAGAGATGGCTAACGTTGCAAAAAATGGAAAGATAAGCGTTGTAATTCCGCTATATGGTCAATTTGACGTAGAGAGAGCAGTTATTAGTGTAGAGTCTATTCTAACCCAAAAAGATGTTAATTTAGAAGTTGTTGTTTCAGAACAAGGAGAATCTTCTAAATTTCCAAAAATATCTGGGGTTAAACATATTTTCGAATATTACAAGCCAAAATCAGAATTAAGCGATTTTAATCCAGGAAATATAAGAAATATTGGGTTTATTAATTCAACTGGAGAATTTATTTATACAAATGACGCAGATGTTGTTTTCCCAGATACTGAATACTTATTAAGAGCAAGAGAAATCCTTGAATCTAAACAAGGAAAAGTTTTATTCAGACCTAAGATGAGAAGATTGCCCATCGGTGATTTTACAGTGTTTAATGAATGGGTAAAAAATTATAGGATAATGGGGGCTATATCCAAACTTGATTTTGGACAGAAATATATTGTTACAGTTGATGGTTTGCCAAGAAAAGTAAGAGTGTTTGAAAAAGATAGCATTTACAAAAAAACATTTACAGCATTTGAAGAAGATTTTCAGAGATTCATTGGTGGCGAGAACAAAGGAAAAGAACCTATGTTTTGGATTGAAAATAGGCATTGCGGGGGGAACATGTTTAGAAGAGTACAATTTGAGTCTGTCGGAGGCTATTGCGAAGATTTTGTGAACTGGGGTTGCGAGGATTCTGATTTGCAATGGAAATTTGCAGAGAAATATGGAATAGAATTTTTCCCAGATGAACTAGAAGTGATTCACCTAGATCATCCAAAAGGATATTTCTCCCCAGAAATGTGGGCACGTAATGAAAAAATCAACGCCCAGAGAAAAGAAGAAGGAGTTGAAGCAGCAATTAGAATTGATGGGAGGAATAAAATATGGGATCCGTAAGTGTGATTATACCGTATTATGGACTGTGTGATACCAGAAGATTAAAATTAGCTACCAAAAGCATATTGGATCAGAAGGGAGTAAATATAGAATTAATTGTAGGCAAAAGTTATGAATCATTAAAGATAAAAAATGTTTCTGAAGTTGATGTATTGGCAGAGGCAAAAAGCAAAGAAATAATCCCAACAGGAGGGGTTATTAATCAAGCGTTAAGAATTGCTGAAGGAAATTATACTTATGTTAGTGATGCGGATATAATTTTTAGGACTCAAACATTTTTTGGAGAATTAATTGATTTCTCAAAAAAATTGCAAGATAAGGCTCTTAAACGTCCTCCAATGAGAAGACTTCTCTTAGAAGATTTTGATGTTTTTTACAGATTAACAAACGAATCAAGTTTAGCTAAGGCAATTGAAAGTTTTGATTGCTCTCAAGATTATGTAATAAAACCGAGAGGGGCAGATAGGCCGATGAGAATTTTTCCAAAGTTTGAAAAAGGAAAACAAAAATTCTTCATCGCCTCTGAAAAAGACTTTCAAGAGTACATAAGTGATGAAAGAAACAAAGGGCTTGAACCAAAATTCTTTAACCAAGATAGACATTGTGGTGCTACATTCGCGCCAACAAATGTGCTAAGAAACATTGGCGGATACTGTGAAAGTTTTATCAGTTGGGGTGTTTGGGATGCTGATGCACAATGGAAGTTAGAGTCTAGTATCGGGATTAACTTGATACCTAAAAGTGAAAGTTTTGAGGTAATCCACCTTGATCACTATAAAGGATATTTTGACAGGGAAAAATGGGTTAAGGATAAAGCTATTCAAAAAGTCAGAAGAAATCAAGGTTATGAACTTAGCATAGAACAAGATAGATTAGTCTATTTGAGAGGAGAAAATGACTGATGAATTACAGAGATTAAATCTTGAATTAACAAGCAGATGTAATTATGCTTGTGTAAGTTGCCCTACGCATGAACTGATCAGAGGCAAAGGTGCGATGGAGCCAGAACTTTTCAAAGCAACCTTAGACGAGACAGGGAATAAATTAGAAAGGGTTTTCTTGTGGGGTTATGGAGAACCATTACTTCATCCCAACATCAATGAGTTAGTAAGATACGCAGGAAAATCCCCAACAAAAAAAGTTATGAGTACGACTGGTTGGAAACTTGAAGATCTCACAGATTTAGAATCTCTAGGTCAACTTGATGAACTAATCATTTCAATTAATGGTCTCACTCAAGAAGTATATACAAGGCACCAAATTAATGGAGATCTTGAAAAAGTAATGAGGGGTATAAGAAAGGTTGCTCCAATCATACAAGATTCTAAAACTAGATTCATAATGCAAATAATTGCCCATAAAGAAAACTTAAAGGATATTCCTAAAGCAGAAGATTTTGCAAGAAATTATGGGTTTGATATGCTTGTTGTTAAATCTTTTAATGTTATGGATAGAAGACAAGAAACTTTTGATAGGTTTGTTCCCTTGGGAACTCCTTTTTCAAGATATAAAGAAGGATTAAACGATCCCCCTAAAACCCCTGAAAGCGGAATATATCCTTGTGAAGAATCGATGGTTATAAACTGGGACGGCTCTGTTAATCCTTGTTGCTGGGATTATAAGGGAAAGCATGATTTTGGCAATGTTCGGGATGAGGGTGTTTATGGCGTCTGGAATAATATAACTGCTTCAAAACATAGGGATCAAATTAGAAGGGGGAGATTTCTTGATATTTGTGTAGACTGTGCTAATAGTAAAACTGTAAAGGCAATATCATTTACAAATAAAGGAGGAGAAGATGTCAAGAAAAGCATTTGATTATTCAGGGATCTCAACCATTGAAATCAATGGTCCGATAAATTTACTTGAAAGAATAGCAGATAACATGGAAAGGGAAATAATAGAGAGTTCAAATCCTGATTGCAGAATACATATTAATCAATCTGAAAATCCTGCTGAAATTAAAAAAGATAAAAGGTTTGAATATCTAACAATAAATAAATCTAGAACAGAAGAGCAACCAATAATTAAGTACACTCGATATAATACTCTTGTTAGAACGATTCATCAAAAATCTCCTAATAATTATAAAGTAGATACTAATGTTGCAATGGATGAAGCATCAGGACTTATTTGTATTAGGAATCATTTAAGTAATCATCCAAGGCTCGCACAATATCCTTTGTTACATGCTTCACTCATAAACATTGACGGGAGAGGAATACTAATTCCGGGAAATTCAAGGCAAGGTAAAACTGCTTTAACTGTCTACTTACTCCAGGAATGTAAAGCAGGATTTGTAAGTGATGAAAATGTCATGTTAGATATTAACAGAGAAAGTATCGTGGGTCTGTATATTCCAAGAACCCCGCGAGTAAGATTTTCAACAATTGTTGAATCAGGACTATCAAATGTATTGGAAGATATTAGAATTGCAAATGCAACTCAGTATATTGACTCCGATGCAATAGAAAGAATAATTGATACTCGCAGTTTCCATGTTGATGCAGGAATTGCATTTTCAAGAAAAGCATTTTGTAACCTACTCGGAACAAATTCTCGAGAATCTTCCTATATAAATATGGTTTTATTTCCAAAATATAAAGAAAGCGGAAATTTAAATGTTAGAACACTGAAACTTGAAGAAGGTGTACAAAGACTTTCAAAAACAGGACTTATAAAAAAATCAGATATCGACCCAAAAGAGTTACAAGAAACGACAGTTAGTTTTGAACCGTACAAATTTAGAGATTTTGATTTCGTTGAGGTTGAATTTTCCGGAGTAGAAAATCTCGGGCAAGGAGGATTTAGACTATGAACGAAATACCAATCAGATATTATAGTATGAGAATATTAAAAGAACCTCTTGGGAAAAACAAAGGAGCTTTAATTCTTTCTCAAGTTGATAGTGTTGTTTCAACGTTACCGTTTGTGAAAAACAGATTTTACATTATTGAGAGAAGAGGTTGGAGAGGAATTAATGAATCTCAATATGCTGACATTAAATTAATTGAAGATTTATCGCTATGGGATGAAACTGTTAGGAGATTCTTAGATAGTATTTGTTTAGATATAGGTCCTGCTGATTTTGTCGATACAGATGTATTTAGACCTCTCGAAATCGAAAAAGATTATGATGGGATACAGATTTCTCACTGGACTGATTTTAAAAGACCAGAAATGTTTATTAGAGCAGCAGGAATACTCCCTAAAAGAAGATTTGTAAAACTTGGACATTTTGTTGAGAGAGGTTCAGAACAAGAATATATTTTGAGAGATTCAATCATGAGATTGGCACAAGAAATTGGAGCAAATGTGGACTTTCCTTATGCTCAGGCTACCGACAATAATAATTTTCCAAATTCAAAAGAAGCAATTAATAATTACATTAATAGAGCCCGTGTTGGTATATTAACCACAAAAGTTGAGGGGATTAACAGATTCAAGATGGAATGTTTGGCAGCAGGGGTGCCCGTATTAGTTCCAACAGATGTAAGTTATCCTACCAAGAAGCACATCACAGATGAAACTGGCGCGTTATTTGAACCAACACCAAAAGGATTGGCAAGAACTATTGAAGATGTTTTAGACAATATTCAGAAATATAATCCAAGAAGTTACATTGAAAAAACAACTGGCAAACCTATAGCGTTAAGAAAATTAAAGGGAGCTCTTGAAGAAGTATGTAAAAGAGATGACATTGAATACAGATTTGAGGACATTGATTGGGATGGGAGAAATCAAAGTCTTATCTGGGGTGAAAAAGTATTTGAAGTATTGGGGAGGTATAAGTAATAAACAATTTTAAACTTGTATTTATTTAAGCTAAAATGAAACAAAAACCAGAAAAGATAATTTACGAGAACCAAGAAGAGATTTATAATAAGATTCTTAATTTTGTAATATCAATCCTCCCCAAAGAAGTCATTGAAGCATATTTATGGGGAAGCGTTATAGAAAGAAAATTTGGGGTATATCGTAAAAAATATGGATCTAATGAAGGAAGTGATATTGATGTGGTTGTTATGATCCCAAAAGAAAAAATTCCTTATGGCTGGAAATACTTGAATACGCAAAAAGAATGGTGGTATTTGTACAGTGGAGGAAAAATCGAAATAAACGGGACAATTCATAGGGTAGATTTAATGGTGGTAAAAGAGGGGAAAGAAGAATACGTAAGAAATCGTATTAAAGAAAAAAATTGGAAGGTGGAGAGGATAAAATGACTTTGAAAGTATACTTTATAAGACATGGAGAAACCGACTTTAACAAGCAAAATAAAGAATGGGGACAAGGCAATGAAATTCCTCTTAATGATTGGGGAATCCTTCAATCTAATAAATTAGCTGAAATTTTAAAAGGCATTAATTTCAATAAATTATTTTCAAGTGATTTGAAACGAGCAATGCAAACCTCTGAGAAAATGAGCAATATTTGTAATATTGAAATTATTCCAGATAAAAGATTAAGAGAATATGACCCTGGAGAAGTTGACCCATCGTCTGACAAGTGGATTGAAAAATATAAAGAGATGCTTGAATCTGGAATGTCTAAGTATGACATACGACCCTTTGGAGGGGAAAATATCTGGGATTTAATTAAAAGGATGCAATCTTTCTTAGAAGACTTACAAAAAGAAAAAGGAACAATAGCCGTAATTGCTCATTCTGGAGTAAATGCTGCACTTATAAACCTATCACAGAGAAGAGAGAAAAATGAATTTCTTAGCATTAAGCAAGACAATGCCTGTATTAATATTTTAGAGTTTTCAGAAGGAAAATGGAAAATTAAAGTAATAAATGATTCTAACCACCTAACAAACATTAAACCTAAAAAGAAGAATTATGAAAATCAGAACGAAATTATGGAATCTGCAAAAGAAGATGTACTTAAAAAATTAGCTAATGCAAGTGAAGAAATTTATCTTGCAGGAGATATTGTAAATGGAGAGTTTGGTTTATATGATAGACCTTATAAAAGATATGAAGGATCAACTGTTGAGACATATGCAGTTTTGAAAAAAGACTTTGAAATACCTTTGGAATGGAAAATATCGATTATCACAGAGAACCTAAAAAAATATGAGATTGGTAAAATAAAATTTAATGGTGCGAAACATAAAGTTAATTTGATTTTAATAAATAGTGTGAAAGATATTCCAGAAGAGAATAAGGAGAAAGTATTATGAAACGAGTTTTAATCATATCTTTGAATTCTGGAGGTACAATGGGACATGGAAAGATAATCACATCCTTAGCTAATTTTTTATTACAGGAAAAGAAACAAGTAACTATCCTATCAGACATGCCATTTTCAAAAAATTTTGATGTGGATAATAAAATAAAAGTAAGAAATCTTAGAAAAATATCCCATATTAATTACACAATTGGGGGAATGTGCAAGTGCAATCAGAAAGAACAGATTTATAGATTTGCAATAAAGAATAATATTGAATGTGTAATCTTTTCAACATTTTTTGATTTAGATCTTGTTAAGAGATTTAAAGACGATAAAATTAAAACAATTCTCCTTAGCTATCCTATTCGAGATACCTATAGGTTAGCCCTTAAACAAAATGGAGCATATGCTACATTTGATAGGGTCATTACTTTTTATGAGCATTCATTTCAAGATAAAACGATGTTAAATGAGAAACTGGTGAATCCTCTAAAAATTGTACGCAAAGAAATAGCAAGTGCTGTAAAGACCGATATTTTAGTTACCTGTGGCGGTGGCGGAAGACCTTCTTCAAGATTATTTTTAAAGAAAACATTTTCAGCACTCAAAAGAGTGCTTAGTAAAAACAAAAATCTTAAGGTTATAATAATAAGGGGTGGTTCAAAATTAAATATTAGTCACAAAAATATAAAGACCATTATATGGACAAAAGATTTTGGTAGCATAATCTCCTCTTCTAATATAATAATTTCTGAGGCAGGCTACTTTACAATGTTGGATTTAATTAATTACAAAAAGAAAGCTATTCTCATTCCAGGAGAAAGAATTATAGATAACCAAGAGATTCGTGCATTGAAATTAGAAGAATTAGGAATCGGGAATGTATTTTTTCCTTTTGAGAAAGCTTTAAAACTTTCCAATTTAATAAATGAAAAATTACAAGATAAAAATTTGAATTATAAATTATTTAACTTAATTTTAGATAAATTCAACAAGTATCCTGATTTAAGTAATGTAGTATTAGAGGAGTTACAATGAAGATAATGTATGTTTGTGGCATGTATGTTCCATCTCATGGTGGAGCTGAGATTAGCATGTATTCTCTTCTTAAAAAATTACAAGAAGAGTTTGGGTGGGAGATACTTGCAATAACTGATGAGCGATATGAAAAAACCAAAGAGCTTAAAGAATTTAATAAAATACAAATACATACAACTTCTCATGATAACCGCGAAAAAGAAATTGAGAAAAAGATTCTTGAATTTAAACCATACGTCATTATAACTCAACTTATGTGGAGCGATGTTGCACTTAAGCTGGCTAATAAGCACTCAGTTCCCTCGATTATGAGGGTGTGTAAAGTTCCTCTCGAATTGAACCTTGCTAAAGGCTCTGAGTATTCCCCAACCGCAATTATCTCAACTTCCAAATCTGTTAAGGAATATGTTACGAAACGTTGGAATCGAGAATCGAAGATTATTAAACCTCTTGTTGAAATTGAAAATTACATTATCAAAAAAGCGAATTTTGATCCCTCACAAAATGATCTCATTTTCATGTTCAACCCTCTACAAAGGAAAGGCGGGTTAATTTTTAAGGAGATTGCAAAGAAATTGCCTTCTGAAAAGTTTGGAACTGTTCTTGGTTGGTCTTCACTTAAGGATAACAGAAGTTCTAATAAGTTTTCAAGTGAATATATTAAAAGAATAACCGAGTCTGAAAGCTCAACTTTTGATGGCGTATTGCTAGAATATGTAAATTTGGATGATTGCGAGAATATAATGGTATTTGCTTTAGAAGATGACCCAAGGGTATTATATGAACAAATAAAAATCCTTCTGATTCCCTCTCAATGGGAGGAGGCATTTGGGAGAGTTGCGATAGAAGCAATGGTAAACGGCATTCCAGTCATCGCTAGCAATGTTGCAGGATTAAAAGATTCAGTAGGCAACGGAGGAATACTCGTTGAAAAAGATAAGGTCAATGAATGGGTTAAAGAAATTTTGAAATTTAAAAATACAGAATACTACAAGGAAATGTCAGAAAAAGCCAAAAATTGGGTTAAAAAGAATTACTCTGAAGACGATGTTCTCAAGGAAACAGTAGGTTTGATTAATAATATAATTAAAAAGACTGTTTCTCAACTATAAATTTTCATTTAATTCCAAAATCTAAAATCTCTTGAATGACAACATAAATATTATGACAAAGAATTATCAAAATAAAAACAAGAAATCCGATATTAAATTAGTTTGTATATATTCGGGTTTGAAATTTGAATTTTTAATAGACTCTCTTTCGATAAGATTATCTCTTTATAAATTTTTTCCAATAAGTTCCTGGCTTTGCTAGTGCTAAGGTTCTAAATAATGCTTTATCTGCTTTAGTGTAAATTTTGCTTGGAATAAAATATGACGTACTCATTACATCCTCAACATAAGGACTATGGTTAGGAACATGCGTATGTCCTAGTTCATGTTCAAAAAAATTTCTTAAAGTTTGTGATGGTTCTAAAGCAATACTTAAATTAACCCTTGAACTATCTGTTTTCCAATTCCCATTTTCGTCACCCGAATAATAATTAAGGACAAAATCAGAGCCCGTACTATAATCAAATCTTACCTTAGCATTTTTTGAATTATCAACCTCTTTATATATTTGCAATCCGATTGAATCATTGGTTGCTTTGAGGAGCTGTCTGAAAAAGGATAAATATTCTACTATTCGCGCACTTTTCCTTTGATATATTGTAGCACTATCCAAAAATACAGGAACAGGATAATTTGCCTCAAAATCACCAAAATTAATCACCCCTGTTGGCCTTAACATTTCAATATATTCCTTAAATCCAATATTATCTGATTTTTCTAAATTAATATCTTCAAGCATTTGTATGTTATCTGGTATTTTATCTAAACTTTCAACTGTATCTTGTATGCAATAATAATTATTATCTTTTTCAACTGAATAAAAAACAGAGCCATTTTTTTTTCTTAGTTTGCCAGCAAGAAACTCACTCATTAAAATTCTTTCTAAATTTCTTGTACTTGGTCTTCCATCACAATAAATTGTATCAACAACAGAAACTGCATTTCCTGCACTCTCCTTTCTTAATCTAGTTTTATTAACCTTTTTTTTACTATCTTTTACAACTAAGTTTCTTTTACTAATTCCTTTATTAGGTATAATTAACCCAGTTTCAATTCTAGTTTCATCCTCTAATTTGTATAAATAAGCACTAAAG
>ERZ1292629.3546-Hain-H43-01um-R1-3546-length-12002-cov-7_pt1 | contig 12002 bp, 13 predicted proteins | sample MGYA00564399_ERZ1292629 | MGnify/ENA primary metagenome ERZ1292629 (study PRJEB36523, sample SAMEA6512636) | groundwater metagenome | collected 2019-01-08 | study: AquaDiva: Metagenomics assemblies of 32 groundwater samples | reverse complement strand
ATACTAGAGAGTCCTCCTGCTTGCGCAAAGAGGGGGCGCACCTCGTTAAGTGCGCGACCATCGGCGCGACGCTTTTTCTCCACCGCCTCTGTGTGTAAATAATCGTTGATCGCCTCGGCACAATAATCAAAGGCATCACTCATCCGCCAGCTGGCGGATGCCTCGGGAAATTTTTCTTTCACCAACGCCATCCACTCATCTTCAAGTTTATGAATTCCGTCTTTACCAGCTCCCGAAAAGATTGCTGTGTCTAATTTTGGCGTGATACCCTTTTTAAAAAGTGCTACCAACTCTCCCGGTAGCGTTGGTTTAGGAATGTTTACTTTTGATTTAGCGCGCTCGGCAATAATAGTTTTTTGCCAGGCTTGTACTTTTTCTATTTCACTCACAGCAAGAGCAAAGGCCTCTGCAGCGCGCGCCTCGGGCACCTCAGTGAGCTCTGCCTCAATCATGTTGATGTTGCCATCTTTGCCACAGATGAGGAGTTCACAGGCACTTGTCTCACGCTCGGGGTAGCCAGGGTTTACAGTGAGGAGTAGGCCGTCAGGAATGCCAACACGCACAGCAGACACAGGGCCATTCCACGGGATTTCTGAAGTGCCAAGGGCCAAGGAGGCGCCGATGATGCTGAGGGTGTCGGGATCGTTTGCGGTATCTATGGAGAGGACGGTCACCACTACGTGTACCTCATTCCTAATATGTGCATCAAAGAGGGGGCGTATGGTGCGGTCCACCATGCGGCCCGTTAGAATGGCCTCGTCGGAGGGTCTGCCCTCGCGCTTCATGTAGCGACTGCCTAAAATGCGGCCGGTGGCATAAAACTTTTCTTCATAATCTACCGAGAGCGGAAAGTAGCCGCTTCCCTCCTTTGCCTCGGGGCTCATAACGGCGGTAACGAGCACCACTGTCTCGCCGTATTTGAGGAGCACGGAGCCGTGGGTCTGATCAGCGAGGTCAGTAAACTGGGCGGTAAGCGTCTTTCCTCCAAACTCTAGTGTGTATTCTTTTGATTGCATACTGCATCGGAGTATAGCACTTTTCCATTTTCTGCAAAGAAAAAAGCCCCGAACACTTTCGTGCATCGGGGGCTTTTGACTGGAGTCAGACTTCAGTCATTACGACGAGGCGAGGGTGAGCTCATCTGGGCGTACCCATACCGTGCGCTTGGGTTCCTCCAGAAATCGAATTCCCACTAGCGGATGTATGGGATCGCGCACTACAACCTGTGCCGGTTGGTGATCTCGTGATCGCAGGCAAACCTGCTCCGTATGTTCTGAAGAAAAGATAACACAATCTCCTTCTTTCATTACCGTCCTCCCTTGTAGCATGGTGGACTGTCCTTGCGCTCGCGCAGTGCGCGCTTGCGTCTTGTCTTGAGCGTCTGTAGTGCCATTTCCGTCCCCATCTTATGGGCGCGCTCGCGGAGGTACGTTGGCCCTTCGGCGATTCTTACCATGAGGAATATCCAGATAGAAAGTAAGAAACAAGGTAGTCCCCAGAGAGCAAGAAACTCAATCACCATAAACTTCCCCCAAAAATCACCCGACAAGTTGGCTGATTTTAGCACCATTCTTATATCGTTGAGAGCAATTTCTGTGAAAGAGAAACTCACACCAATCAGAATGGTAAGAACAATGAGGGAAATAAACTTCCATCGATGTATCATTTTTCATCTCCTTTCCTTCAAAGATAAAAGGTTCTGCGAACCTTTTATTATTATAGCACTAAATTGTATTTAAAGCTACTTCGCTCCCCTGCTCGGTATGAGGTAACGGCGGGTGTTCTCCGAGAGATCGGTAAAGTCATCTACTGCCTCGCGGAGCTTGCCCGAGGTGCTCTTAGCAAAAGAGGAAACTTCTACTTGGATACCAAAGGTGTTTTGGAGGTACTCAACCAGCGGGATGAAGTCGCCGTCACCAGTCACGAGTACCACCGCGTCCAATTTTGGCGCCATTTTGATCACATCCACGGCAAGCCCCACATCCCAGTCCGCCTTTTTGGCGCCACCGGCAAAAATCTGGAGATCCTTAGTCTTGGTCTCAATTCCCATCTTGGCGAGTGCTTCAAAAAAGCTCTTTTCGTCCCCACTCTCGGTGGAGATCACATAGGCAAGCGCACGCACGAGGCGGCGATCCCCTACCGCGTCCTTAACAATGTTGCCAAAGTTGACGCGCGCCTTGTAGAGATTTTTTGCGCTGTGATAAAGGTTCTGCGTGTCTATGAAGACACCCACACGTTGATCTTTCTGTTTTGTTACAGCCATTACTTTTTACTTGACGCGGCAAGTTTTTTTGCAGAGACCTTGTCTAAGTACTTTTGATGAGTGCGACGTTCCGCAACCATTTTGAGGAGGCCGCGGCGGGAGTGATTATCTTTATTATTTTTCTTGAGGTGCTTTGAGAGCGCATTAATTTGCTCGCTTAAAAGCGCGATTTGTACGGCGGAAGAGCCAGTATCCTTCTCGTGGGACTGGACTTTCTTAATGACGGTCTGTTTTTTCTTTGTAGACAACATATGATAATAGTAGCATAGATGTAAAAAATCTGCAAGAATGGGATATGTCGCACAATATTGCTGATCTGAAGCGTGAATTCCTTGAATACCTAGAGATAGAGAAGGGACGAAGTCTCAAAACGGTAGAGAACTACGATCGCTATCTTGTTCGTTTTTTTAAACAATCGGGTATAGACAAGGCATCTGCCATCACCGAAGATGTGGTTCGGGACTATCGTCTCTGGCTCAATAGGCAAAATAATAAGCAAAAAGTGGGCGGAACACTCAAAAAAAACACCCAAAATTATCACCTTATTGCCCTACGTGCCTTCCTCAAGTACCTTATACGGCGCAAGGTCGTCTCTCTCGCCCCTGACTCTATTGAGCTTGCTAAAACACCCGCGAGGAACCTTGATTTGGTAACCAGTACGGAGCTTGAGCGTTTACTCTCCTCTCCCGATGTAAAAGAGCTCAAAGGGCTCCGCGATAGGGCTATCCTTGAGCTCTTCTTCTCCACGGGGCTCCGTGTCTCCGAGCTCTGTGGGCTGAACCAGGATTCAATTGATCTTACGCGGGATGAGTTTTCTGTGAGGGGGAAGGGCGAAAAAGTGCGCGTTGTCTTCCTCTCATCTGCGGCTAAAGATTCCATGAGAGCTTACCTCAAGGGGCGGAAAGATATGGAGGAGGCACTCTTTGTAGGACTCTCTCATATAAATAAAAACAATGAACGTCTTACTCCCCGCTCTATTGAGAGACTGGTGCGCTATTATGCCACCAAGGCAGGCATTAGTAAAAAGATGACCCCACACGTTCTGCGTCACTCTTTTGCAACCGACTTACTCCAAAATGGTGCAGATATACGCTCTGTCCAAATGATGCTCGGCCACTCCTCTGTTTCCACCACCCAAATTTATACTCACGTTACTGATAAACACCTAAAGGAGATACACAAAAGTTTCCACGCCAAAGGACGTTCTCTCTAACTGTGGATAACTTTGCTTGACGGACATAAAGGACAAAGTACAATAAAGGACAGATATGATTTGGTCCTCAAAAGCGAGGCCAAGAATGTCTTTTATAACTAGGACACTACAAAACAGGGGATCTCCACCCCCATACCTCACTATCTTAGTGATCTAAGAAATTCTTGAACCAAGCGACCCTCCCAATCAAAACGGGAGGGTTCTTATTTACCCTGAGGTTTGTCGAAGGGTTGTATTCTGTATTTTGCGCGTATTTTGGCCAATTCACCTCCCTCTACTTCCTCCTTCTTTTCTTTTCCGCTCTCTCCCCTCTTCTTTAATTCAGCATCAGATAATTGAGAAAGTTCCAAAACTCTTTTCTCAAGGTACTCCTCGGTATTTAGTGATGGATCTTCCAGCGCTTCCTCAAGTAGCGCGTGGAGCATGTAGCCAATACGGGGACTTGGTGTTTCCCGTGTAACCTCCATAAGACGCAAGCCATCTATTTTGAGCATTTGTACGGATGTTGGGGCACGGAGGGCCTCTTCTATCATTGAGTGGTATTTACGCAGGCGATAGGGCGTTTCCTTAGGCCTATTCATGCCAATACGGTCACAGGAACGTACGTTCATAAGGTCCCAAATGCGCTCCCTACCCACATTCCGCACTGTCCTCCTTACCGCAGAGAGACTGATCTTCTCGGTATCGGAGAAGAACATATGATATCGGACGAGTGTTGTTACATCATCTATGATGTTTCGGGTGAAACGGAGTCTCTCCAGTATCTTTTTAGTCATCTTTACTCCTACTACCTCATGTCCATAGAATGTCCAATCCTTCTTTTCGTCGGACCATCGTCTTGTGCGAGGTTTCCCTATGTCATGAAACAGCGCCGCAAGCCGTATGGAGAGTGGCCAGCCCCTATCTGCGGCATGCTGGAGCGCTCGGAGCATATGCTCAAATACCTCATAGATGTGGTCTCCGTTCTGCTCTACCCCTACTCCCTCCTCCAATTCAGGGATTATGATCCCTAAAATACCCAATTTATGGCTTAGAATAATGCCAACCATTGGATTTGGGGACTCTATTATTTTAGTGAATTCGTCCCTAATACGCTCAGCCGATATTGACTCAATACTTTTGCTTAAGCGCCCTATAGCCTCTGCTGTCTCGTTCTCAATACTAAAGTCTAGTTCCACAGAGAGACGTATTGCGCGGAGCATCCGTAAGGCGTCCTCCACCACCCTCTCTTCAGCCACCCCCACAGCTCGTATAAGCTTCTTTTCTATATCCTTTCCTCCTCCAAATGGGTCAATTGTTTCTCGTGAAAAGGGATCAAAGGCTATTGCGTTGATGGTAAAGTCACGCCGAGAGAGATCGCCCTTTATAGATGTACTAAAGGACACAGTATCTGGATGTCTTTTATCGCTATAGGACCCCTCTGTCCTGTAGGGGGTAACCTGTATCTCTCGGAGAGAGCTGTCCTCATCCCCCTCCAATACAATAGTCACTGTCCCAAAACTGTTCTCGTAGTGAGTCTTCTCAAAGAGGGCAATAATTTGCTCGGGGAGGGCATTGGTGGTGATATCCCAATCTCTCGGCTTTCTATTCAGCAACAGATCTCGCACACAACCTCCAACGAGGTATGCCTCAAACCCCCCATTTTTAATGGTTTTAGCAACCTCTTCTATTTGTTTGGGAATGCTATTTATCCGTGACATAATTATATGGTACTGTATTTTGTAGTCTTCGGCTAATCGTATAGTCTTTTGAATCTGCCCCTGTGGTGAAATGGATATCACGCATGGCTTCGGACCATGTATTGTGGGTTCGAGTCCTGCCGGGGGCACAAGGGAAATGCGGGCATGGTTTAGTGGTAGAATGACTGCCTTCCAAGCAGTAGACGGGAGTTCGATTCTCCCTGCCCGCACAGAAACTGTGGATAAAGCTGTGGACACTGTGTATAAAGGACAGTCCGATATGTATTATAGATATGTTTCTTAAGAAACCAACATTTAAGCAAAATATAGGTAAAATAGGCGAGGATGCCGCTGTAAAGTACTTTTCTGATCTCGGACATACTGTTATTGACCGTAATTATTGGAAGAAGTGGGGGGAAATAGATATTGTGTCTCGTGATCCTCAAGGGACACTGCACTTTATTGAGGTAAAGACGGTTACACGTGCAACTTTTTCTGATAAAAACGGCTACAATGCTATTGAAAATGTCCATAGATGGAAGCGAGAGCGACTCTCCCGAGCTATTCGGACCTATTTACTGGAAAAGAGGGTGGGAGAGGACAGTCCTTGGCAGGTGGATGTAGCGGCTGTCTATCTTGATACAGACAAAAATCTTATTTTCATAGAAGTACTTGATGATGTCATCCTTTAGGCGTATGATGCTCCATTATTCGCTTTATACATAATTAATGGACACTAAAAATACATGGTATCTCGTGGCGGGACTCATTATTGGCTTTATTATCGGCGCGATCGCGGTTGATAAGGGGATTATCCTTCAAGGCTCAACGGCACTTGATGGAAAAGGGAGTACGGCTACTTCTACTGAAGAGGGTGATACTTCAGGACTCCAGACTTCTGGCATTGTCCTTGCGGGTAAGAATGCCATAGATATTAACGATCAGCCCGCGGGAATGATCGTGACTGCGGCACTTACGGTGCTCAATGAGCAGGGTTGGGTTGCGATTCATGAAGACGCAAATGGCGAACCGGGGTGGATTTTAGGCGCAACACTGGTGTTTGCTGGTGAGCGCAATAACGTGGCGGTTGAGCTCCTCCGTGCCACGGAAAAAGGGAAGACATACTACGCAATGCTTCACGATGATGACGGCGACAAGGCCTTTGATATGAAAAAAGATTTTCCCATCAAAGACAGCACTGGGAGCGTGATAATGATGAAGTTCGTCGCGCAGTAGTTTTGTGATTTTTTAGCTCCCCTGTATAAATAGGGGAGCGGAACGTGGTGTAACGGTAACATACGCGATTCGGGTTCGCGTGACTCCGGGTTCGAATCCCGGCGTTCCGACAATTGAGGGTATTGACAAGTATACCACTATATGCTATTCTAGTAATAGAAGGCTCAGGAGAGCCATATATTGAAAACCATCGGACATCTATATCCTCGCATAGTGTGAGGGTGTCTACATCATACATCAGGCGTCTACTCATTTATTGGGTAGGCGCCTTTTCTATTTATACTGTGGCTTAGTTTCTTTTTTACCAGAACGTTTAACCTCAAAACGGGCGAGGACTTGACTTTTTCTTTGAGGGGTATATAGTGTAGGTACATTCGGGATTTTCCCGCGGCCCCACTAGCAATAGTGGGGAATTTTATTTTAAGTATAAGGTGTTAAAAGCATCTTTTACTCTTTGTAGATCCTGATCATCTATAGTCCCTAATTTTGAAGATATGCGACGGTGATCAATTGCACGAGCTTGATGTAGACACGCTGTCACACTCTTGTCTTTATGTTGGAACTGAACGTACCACGTTCCTCTACGGTCTTGGGTAGTTGTTGGTATGACAAAATAAAAACCGTGTGAAAGTTTTTTGAAGATAATAACAGGACGAGAAAAGAGTGAGCTTTTTCCATTTATTTCCGACCCAATATTTTCTCCAAGACTCGTCCACCATATATCTCCCTCTGAGACAAATGGTGGTCTATGATCTGTATCATGTAGTTTTTCTTTCAGTCCAATCCATTCCAAAAAGCGCTTCATATACAAAAAGTATAACACTACCCACTTGTTTTATTTATACTTTGGCTTATTTTCTTTTTTTCCACTCTGTTTTACTTCAAAACGGGCGAGTGCGTAGAAGAGAGAGGAGAGGCGGTTTAAGTAGGTGAGGATAGTAGGGGAGCGGTAGCATTTCTTTTTTGATGCAAGGATAATCATCTCACGCTCCACACGGCGGCAGAGTGCGCGTGCGTAATCTAAATATGCAGAGCCCTCGGTGGCGCCGGGTATGATGAAGTGTTTACCCGGATTCACTTTTTTCTCCATCGTGTCAATGGCTTTTTCTACGCGAGTAATTTCGGCGGCAGATATTTTTGGCGCACGCGCCTGCATCTTCATCATCGCATACGCGCAGTAGGCTTGAATAATAAATAATTTTTCTTGCACATTGCGCAATTCTTTTTTTGCCTGCGTAGATATTTTTTTATTACGTACGAGCCCGAGTAGGGAATTGAGTTCATCCAATGAGCCAAGCACACCCATCGCTGGGTCGCTCTTAGGCACGGAGCAGGAGCTTGAGAGCTGGCTTACCCCCTTATCGCCATTACCGGTGTAAAACATCTGCCTATCCTACTCTCTTTGACGATACTCGGGCAAGTTGCTAGAGTGGCAGACAGAAGGAGGTGTTCTATGACAACAATCGCAGAAAAAATGACAGAAGTTGAACGTAAGTTTATAGTGACGGATACAGTTCTCGCACATATCCGCAGACTTGCAGAGGGGAGGGGGACGCCGACGTGCAGACTCGATATCTACTACGATTCGGACGATTATTTCCTCACCGCTCGTGGCTGGTGGCTGCGCACGAGGAACGGCAAATTTGAGCTCAAGCGCCGCGTGAACGGTACGGGGCTCACTCTTGCCCATACAGAAGACACGGACACCGATACTATCCTTGAAGCTCTCGGCATCACGGGGGAGTTGGGAGCAGACCTACTTGAGCGTCATGGAGTCTATCCATTCGCATCGCTCTACACGGAGCGCGAGACTCTGCATATCCGCAATCTTACGATTGACATCGACACGTGCACGGCGGAGGCAGGTAGCTTTACCTACCGAGTCGGGGAGATTGAGCTCATGGTTCCCGAAGGAGAGGTGCGTCAGGCGGAAAAAGATATTGATGTGTTTGCACAAGAGTTGGGGATCCGGTACGAACTGATCCGTGGCAAGCTCATTGAATATCTTGCGACGCAAGTGTCTAAGCACTACAGAGTACTTGTTTCTGCAGGAGTCATAGACCCAAATGCGCGATCAGCTACAAGCTGACCGCGTTTTGTTTTTTCTGTATGTCGCTAATGATCTCTCCATCAGAGAGCGTGATGGTGCGCCCAGCATAGGCACCGTACTCATCCTCGTGCGTCACCATAATAATTGTTTGTCCATTTTCATTAAGCTCGCGGAACAGTTCAATCACTTGCGAACCTGTTTCGCTATCTAAATTAGCAGTTGGTTCATCAGCAAAAATAATTTTTGGATTGTTGACGATGGCGCGTGCGATTGCCACGCGTTGTTGCTCGCCTCCGGAGAGCTGTGAGGGGAGATGGTGGAGGCGGTTTTCCAGCCCCACTCGAGAGAGCGCGTACGACGCCTTTTCATACGCGGCTTTTTTTCTGATTCCCTGCATCATAATTGGAACCGCCGTATTTTCTATCGCAGTCAAGTCAGGTACGATAGCGTAGTCTTGGAAGACGTACCCGAGTCGCGTGAGACGGAAGGCGGTCCGCTCATCGTGAGTAAGCCCTTCGGTAGGGATTCCGTCAATCACAATAGTTCCTGATGTGGGATGATCAAGGAGAGAGAGTTGATAGAGGAGTGTGCTCTTGCCCGCGCCCGAGCGTCCCATCACCGCGACAAACTCTCCTTCCGGCACTGTAAGCGACACTCCCTTAAGTACGCGGTACTCGCGTTGCCCATCGTGAAAAGATTTTACAATATCGCGTGCCTCAATCATATTAATTTCTCCCTAAGATCGCGTCTAAGGTATTCCCTCGCACCACGAGGCGCGCGGGGATGTAGCCCGAGATGAGTGTCGCAATAAAGAGGATGAGCGCACGGACAATGGTACCCAGTGGCGTGACAACAAGAATGCCATCGGAGAAAGGGAAGTTGATAGGATGCGCGAGGAGATAGGGTTCGAGCCCCAGGTACACAACACTAATGCCGACGGCAGTTCCTATGAGCGCGTAAAACAGTGCTTGGAAGATGTACGAAATTTCTATCGTCCGCCCGCTGACCCCAATACCTTTTAAAATACCAATATATTTGCGGCGCGTGATAGCGTTAATAAAGATGACGATGAAGATGGTGATGGATGCCACCACGAGACCAACCGAACTGATAATATTTCCTAAGAGCGCGAAGGTCTGTTTCATATCTTTTACAAACTTAGGTTCGCTGTCTATGTAGGTTTGTACGCGCGCGTAACGATCAACTCCTTGCGCGATAATGAGGTCACGGATCGTGTTTGGATCGGCACCGGGCTTGAGTTTGATCGCGATCTCGTCGGCGTTGTAATCCTCGCGGCCTATCATAGGACGGAGTTGCCGATTGATAAAAAATACGCGCCGGTCAATCTCGTCAGCTTTACTCCGCACGATACCTTTTACTTTTACCTCACGCACGCTCCCTTCAACTGTTACACGTATCATGCTCCCCACGTCAACATTCTCTAATGCTTGGAACGATTGCGAATCAACGTTGAGATACTTTTTAAGTAGGAGCGCGCCCACGAGCACTTGGTCGTAGTCGGTGGGTGTAAGATATTCGCCTACAATAATAAGGTTTGAGAGGTTCGTGACAGCATCCTCTGCCTCGGGGTCTATGCCGACGATGGAGGTACCCGCGCGATTGCCGATCTCGGATGCTCTGCGGATGATTTTGTAATCAGCTTCTACCATACCGCTTGCGACCGAGCGGGGAGTTACCGCGGCGATCTCGGGGATATTTTTGAGCACCGAGAGTATGAAGGGGGTCCGTTCAATAAAATTATTTTCTAATTTATTAGAGATAAGGATGTCGCTTGTGTAGTGGGTACGTATTGTTTTTACGACTCCCTCAATGAGACCTACAAGGATTCCGCTTACCACCATAAGGTTTAAAAAAGTAAGTGCCATCACGATGATGATGAGAAAGTTTGTCCACTTACTTGCGCGTCGTACTCCTCGTAGCGCAAGGAAGAATCCGACGCGCACAGAGTTACTGTTATTCATGGGGTGGTCACTCGTGGCACGAGGATACGATCTCCCGCGGAGAGCCCGCTGGTCACCTCTACCATGCCGTCAGCGCCGTACTTACCAATGGAGACTGGAATGAAGGAAAAATCATCGCCGCTCTTTTTTGTGGGGATGCGCACCACGCGTTTGCCTTCATTTATGGTGAGCGCCCGTGCGGGGACAAGTAGGAGGTCGGCGGTAGGGGCACTGCGTATGACGAGGTTTGCAGTCATTCCCGAGCGGATGCGTGGGTCGTTTTCCTTAAGCGTGAGACGCGTTTTGTAGGTAGGTACGCCAGAGACCGTGGTGTCGGTGAGATCGATTGACGACACGGTAGCGTTAAAGACGGTATCTGGCCCATAAGCGTCCAAGGTTACGGTAGACTCGTTCCCAAGAGAGATTTTTGCAATTTCAATTTCCGGAACGTAGGCTTCAATCTCAAAGGTGCTTCCAGAGGAGAGTGCGGCAATGGACGTGTTTGCACTCACGGCCTCACCCACACGCGCCTCCATACGTGTTACCACGCCGTCAAAGGGCGCGCGTAATGTCGCTGTATCAAGTTTTGCATCGTACTCGCGCACCACCGCCTCTTGTGCCGCAATTTGTTCCGTTCGGGTTCCTGTGCGCTTGAGAGAGAGATCCTCTTGTGCAACCGCAAGAGCGCCCATGGCACTCTGCCATTTTTCGTAGGCAGTGTTTAGATTGTTTGCCGCTGTTTCCACCGAGGTGCGCGCAGTTCCTAGGTCGCTCCGTATGGTGGTAACACTCACACCTTGAATTGAAATATCGATAGGCAAACTCGCGAGTGCTTGATTGAGAGAATTGAGATAAGATCGTGTGTCCGCAATAAAATTTTGTTCGATGAGCACTTTTGAATGTAGTGATGATGATGACGCTGTAGCGAGAGATGCATTATTTTCATTAGCGATTAACTTAATACTTTTTTCAAGCTGAATACGTTTAGCTATAATGGAAAGAGAAAGCTCTGGGTTGTTAATATTAAATGCGAGAGAGGTGCTCTGCGTTCCTGGGCCATAGAGTACCTGATCCATAGAGCGAACCGACGACTCGGCTCGTGTATATGCGTCGAGCAGAGTGTTTATGAGTCCCCCGCGTGCGTCATTAAGTGCGGTTCGTGCCGTTTCGGTTTTAAGCGCGCTTTGAGTGATCTCCTCGGGTCTGGTGCCTGTCTGTAATTCTAAAAGTTTTGAGTGCGCGGCATCGCGTTGCGCGGCAAGTTCTCCTGCTTTGATGCGAGCCAGCACAGCATCTTTTTGTACTTTGGTGCCAACAGGAGTGAGGACTTCCGCAATAGTGCCAGATGACTCAAAAGAGAGTGCCACATCTTGAGCAGACTTCACCTTCCCAATAAGGGAGATCTCCTCAATAATGGTGCCATGTGCCACCGTGTAGCGCTCAAACTCACCATCTCCACGCGACCACACCAATGCCACAACGACCGCGACACAAAGAATAACAAATGCCGACAAAATTATTTTTTGTATACGTTCCTTAAACATACTTGGTCGGGCTGCCGGGAATCGAACCCGGTCTACATGCACCCCATGCACGCGTA